>Ga0265294_10006897_pt1 | contig 13571 bp, 9 predicted proteins | sample MunlanPumphouse3_FD_192504 | JGI IMG/M metagenome (GOLD analysis project Ga0265294, IMG submission 192504) | Groundwater microbial communities from a municipal landfill in Southern Ontario, Canada - Pumphouse #3 | ecosystem: Environmental > Aquatic > Deep subsurface > Groundwater | place... | reverse complement strand
CTTACTGGATGCGGGACGCATCCAAATCCAGCGATCAAGCCAATCCAGCGGAAACTACTGGATTGCAGGCGTCCCGCCTGCAGAGCACGACGTGCTCTTTTTCAAGGCCTCTGGCCTTACTGGATGCGGGACGCATCCAAATCCAGCGATCAAGCCAATCCAGCGGAAACTACTGGATTGCAGGCGTCCCGCCTGCAGAGCACGACGTGCTCTTTTTCAAGGCCTCTGGCCTTACTGGATGCGGGACGCATCCAAATCCAGCGATCAAGCCAATCCAGCGGAAACTACTGGATTGCAGGCGTCCCGCCTGCAGAGCACGACGTGCTCTTTTTCAAGGCCTCTGGCCTTACTGGATGCTGGACGCATCCAAATCCAGCGATCAAGCCAATCCAGCGGAAACTATTGGATTGCAGGCGTCTCGCCTGCAGAGCACGGGACGTGCTCTTTTTCAAGGCCTCTGGCCTTACTGGATGCGGGACGCATCCAAATCCAGCGATCAAGCCAATCCAGCGATCAAGCCAATCTGGCAAGTAAGCCAATCCAGCGAAGTAAGCCAATCCAGCGAAGTAAGCCAATCCGGTAAGTGAGGCAATCCAGCAAAGTGCAAATAATCAGGCTTTCATTCTCGGCGGCGAAAGCAAGCTTTCAGTTAAGTTTAGAAGGTTTAGTGGAAGCTAGCCGAATGGATGGCAGCAGGGATGCTGAAAAAGCAAGCTTTCAGTTAAGTTTAGAAGGTTTAGTGGGTTTAGAGGGTTGAGTGTGGTTATCCTTTTTTCGCAGCCAAAACGAGATTGTTCAGAAGAAACGAAAATATAGCTGCGGGTGCCCTGCCTTAAAAGGCGGGGAAAACGTCTTGTCACGTATATCGGAATCCGTCCTGGCAGTTAAAACTGCCAGCTAAAGTCTTTTAAGGCAGTATGTAGATATAGGTGGCTCTATCGATACAATGTGGATAACCTGGATATCAGCGACAAAGTGTAACCGGTGTCTATGTGTAAAATGTAACCGAAGTGCCTTTTATGAAGTCTTTTAAGGGTGACCGTTCCTGGAGGTAAATCGAATACAGAACAAAGCCTGTTATATCGCCAAAACCTGAAAACCTGAAAACTTCAAAACCTGAAAACCCCTAAACTAAGAACCCCCGCACTAAGAACTCCCAAACCTCTTTTTAATCCAATAAATCCGCCCGATCCGCCCGATCCGCGTTCTATAACCCAACTTGAAAACTTCAAAACCTGAAAACCCCTAAACTAAGAACCCCCGCACCAAGAAACCTCCAAAACTTCAAAACCTGAAAACCTCAAAACTTGAAACCCCCTCTTTTAATCCAATAAATCCGCCCGATCCGCCCGATCCGCGTTCTATAACCCAACTTGAAAACTTCAAAACCTGAAAACCCCAAACCCCCATTCTATTCAATCAAATCCACCCTCAGCACCATCTTCTCCCAATCCACTTTATAAGCTGCAAAAGTGAAATACTCCGGGGGAGTGCTGTCCATGCTCAGCAAGATTTGTTTGCCCCAAGGCAAGACCTCTACCCGATACTGGCCAGAGACAGTTGCCCGCAGGATTCCTTCCAGGGGTTGATGCAGCATGTCTTGCTCGATGTATTTCAGCATCCAGTAGCGCTCGGATTTTTGCACTGTGGCCCGGATCAGTTGGATTCGCTGTTCGATATCCGGAATCATGCTTTGCAGGGCATCTTCCGAAAAGCAGGCCTGGCCCTGAGAAATATGCTCTTGCACCTGCATCTGGTTTACCAGGTCCACAAATCTGCGGATGGGGCTGGTGGCATGCAGATATGCTTCGGTGCCGATTCCGGGATGATATCCGGCTCTGGTATCCAGATAGGCAGAGCTGAGCTGAGTATCATTTTCTGCACTGCCCAAACGGCTGATATTGCGAAAGAGCAGGGGAAGGCGCTGGGTTTTGGCATATTGCGCCAGGCTGCTATTGTAATGGATCATCATCTCTTCCACCATCTGCCGGGCACCGCTGTGCAGATCGATCTTTTTGGAGATCAGCATGCCATTTTGCAGGATAAAATTGTAGATATAGCGTCTGCTTTCGGCTCTTTCTTCGGGATCGCGAAGCGCTTTGAGGCTTTCGGCCATCTTGTATAACATGGAAAATAGGGGCTTACCACTGTCTTTATCAAGCGCTTTGTAGGAGATATTCTCCGAAATCCTGATCTTTTGCGCCAGTATCTGGGTTTTGCCCGGCCTGAGCTCTGAATCGAAATCTGTATAAAGGCTGAGTACCGCTTTTTCCTGATCCTGAATCATAGAAAACTGAACTTGAGAAAACTCCGGAGGCAGCATGGGGATGACGCCTGAGCTCAGATACAAAGAAGACACCCGCTGTCTGGCCAGATCGAATAGCGGCTGCCCGGCATCCAGATATTGAGCCAGATTGCTCACGTGTATGCCCAATCTGTAACCCTCGGCAGTATCCTGAAGACTGATCGCATCATCATAATCCAGGCTATCCTCATCATCGATAGTGAAGGCGCTGTGATCCGCTATGGGTAGATCATTTTGTTTCAACTCTGGCCTGGGATAGTCGGCATAAAAAGCGATGGGTAAGCCGGATGTATCCAGGGCGGGGTCTGCCACCGTCAGGCAGTCTCCCAGCCAAGCCCGCAGCTGGACCATCAAGTCCACAGGCTCCTGGCTGCGCTTGCGGATCAGCTTGTGCAGATCATCGAGCTTTTGCCCCTGCAAGACATCCCTGAGTTCGGTGATCAGTTGCAGTTTGTCGCTATCTTGTAAAGCCGATCCGGCATCATCCATAAATTCAGCAATCCGCTGCAAATATTCCTGTCGCTGCTGGCGGGTCTTTTGCAGAAGCAGATAGCTTTCTTGCTCTTCAGCGCTGCGTTGGAAAAAAAGCTCATGTTTTTGATAGTACATCTCGGGATGGGATTTGATGCTAAAATATAGGGCGAATTTGGCGGCATCTTCTTGCAAATCTTCCTGTTTTAGCAGGCCTGCAAAGCTTAGCCCTTCCGCTGGAATAGCAGGCAGATCAGGCTTTAGAGTCCGCACTTTTTCCCAAAAGTCCATCAGGCTTTCATGCTTTAATTCAAAACGAGTGTCGGTAGCTAAAATCACCCGGTTTCTGCTCAGATTAGCGGTGCTTTGGTCTTGATTCACCAGCCGTAAACTGTCTTGTATCTGCTCTGTTACCAATGCAGTTTGCAAAATACCTTTATGGTAATAAGCGATAATAGCTCCACAAAAATCGGAGGGGGAGAGGGACTGCTCTTTCATTTATATATCTGCCTTTTTTTATTGGGGTGTAAGTGGCACCCCTGGGAAGAATCGAACTTCCGACCAACGGTTTAGGAAACCGCTGCTCTATCCCCTGAGCTACAGGGGCGCATTATCAAGTGCAAGGATTTTGAACTGCGGCTATTCGTCAAGTTTACATTGACAAATCCTGGAGTTTCTCGAATATGGCTTTCTATAGATTATCGCAGATAAAGAGGATATGATAAATGAAGATAGCAATAGTTGGCGCTACTGGAGAAGTAGGCCGGATGATGATTACCTGCCTTCAGGAGCTGAACTTGCAGCTGGAAGTTCTGGATTTGTACGCCAGTGCAAGATCGCAGGGAGAACTGCTGTATTACCTGGATCAGAGCATTGCAGTGCAAGAGCTTACTGGGAAGTCTCTGACTAAACACTATGACTACGTATTTTTTTCGGCAGGGGGAGGAGTAGCCCATACTTTTGCTCCCGCCGCCTTGCAGAGCAGCGAACTCATTATAGACAATTCCTCTGCTTTTCGCCAGGATGCTGCCATCCCTTTGATCGTTCCTCAGATCAATGCCGATCTGCTGCTGGGCTATCAGGGCATTGTGGCAAATCCGAATTGCTCCACCATCCAGATGGTATTGCCGCTGGCCATTCTGGACAAGGAGTATCATCTGAAAAAAGTGATAGTCTCTACATACCAGGCGGTTTCCGGAAGCGGACACGGCGGGATTCAGACTTTGGAAAAGCAACGTCTGGGATCAAGCTCCAAGGGGATATATCCCGAACCGATTGATCTGAACGTCATTCCCCAAATCGGGGTGTTTTTGGATAATGGCTATAGCAGCGAGGAAGAAAAGATGCGCCAGGAGACGCTTAAGATACTGGCGAGGGCTGATATTGCCATCAGTGCAACTACCGTGCGGGTGCCGGTGATGTATGGCCACTCTCTATCGGTTTATGCTGAATTTGAACGTGAACTTGATCTGGATAAAGCGGCGGAATTGCTCAGCCAGGCCCCGGCTATCAAGTACCATGAGAATAGCTTTATCACACCGCTGGGGCTGGGGCCGTCAAATCTATCCCACGTATGCCGCCTGCGCCGGGGTGTGGATTCCCGTTCGCTTACTTTCTGGAATGTGGGGCACAACGTCCGCATTGGGGCTGCTGCCAATGCAGTGAACATCATGCGCGCTCATGCTTTACAGGCCGGCAAGATCGGAGAGAGCGATGTTTGATCCTATCTTTCTGCGTCATGAACTGCATAAAATCCCTGAATTAGCCTATCAGGAACACAAAACCAAGGCGCTTATCCTGAAGTACCTGAAAGAAATGACTTCCTCCCAGGGGGTGAAGGACCTCTTTGAAATCATCGAGTTTCCAGATTCCACCGGTATTTTGGTGGTCTATGCCGCCAGCACTGAAGATGAGGATTATCAGCTCTTTCGGGCTGATATGGACGCTTTGCCTTCGGATGAAAAAACCGGCTGCGACTTTGCCTCTGAGCATGAAGGCCTGATGCACGCTTGTGGCCATGATGTACACATGGCTGTTCTGCTGGGGCTGATTCAGAGGGTGTGGATCATGCGTCCCAAATGCAATCTGCTCTTTCTCTTTCAACCTGCGGAGGAAGGCCACGGCGGCGCACAGAGCATTCTGGCAGAAGGCATACTGCAAAGATATCCCATCGCTGCTGCCTTTGCCCTGCATGTAGGCAGCGATCTGCCGGTGGGCACCGTGAGCTCAAAAGCGGGCATCTTTTTTGGCATCCCGCAAGAATTTGACCTAAAGTTCATAGGTAAAGCCGCGCATCTGGCCTTTCCGGAAAAAGGGGTAAACGCCCTTGCTTGCGCTCTGGATTTCTTTACCGGCATAGAGCCTGCGCTTAAAGAGCTGAGCGTTGCTGAGCGCCTTATCTTTCACGTGGGTAAGATGAATGCGGGGAAGGTCCGCAATATCATCGCCGATGAATGCCTCTTGCAGGGTACTCATCGCACTCTGAATGTGCAGACGAGACAGACAATCAATGAGCTGATTCAAAGCCATGCCGGGCTGGCTGCAGACAGGTTCCAGGCCAAAGCGGAACTAAAGCTTTTGGGCACATACGACCCTGTGGTCAATGATGCGGCTTTGCTGGGGCGGCTTAAGGAGCACTGCGCCGCACTTGAATATAAGTTTATCGAAGCGGAAACCGTGATGACCGGAGAGGACTTTGGCTTTTTTACTTCCCTCTATCCGGGCTTGCTGTTCTGGCTGGGTAGTGGCTGCGATCAAGCCTTGCATTCGGAGTGTTTTCTGCCGGATGACGGCTGCATCAATGTGGGGATAGACCTGATGTGGGCTTTGGCTACCGGTTTGAATATTCAGTCTGTGGAGCTGGCCTCCAGCCAGGCAGATGCTACATTAGAATAGAAAGACTTCATCTGCTTCTTCTACAGGCAAAGTGGCTGATCAGGATAAAGCCAACGCTTAGGCTGGCCCCAATGAGGTTGTAGTATTAGATCCACGGGATTGAAAGTTCGCCAGGGCACCAGTTTCTGAGCCAATTCAAAGCCAATCGCACAGAGGAAGACCACAGCGATATAGAGGGGCAATTCATAGCGGGCAAACCACTTATAGCCCCTGATCCTACCCCAGACCCAGAGCCAGGCAAAAGCCAGAAAGGTGAAAGAATGCGCCAGGTAGTCCAGCCTGAAGCTATACAGCTTGTTGCTGCTCATACTGCTGGAAGTGCTGTTCCCGATTGGGATCAGATTCAGGATCAGCAGCGCACTCACCAAGGCCCATAATAGCAGATTTACCGGTCTTCTTTGTATGATAAACTTCAAGGGTTTTAGCGGAATTTCGCTTCCATCACTTTGATTCCGTCTTCGGTGGGAAGGATCAAACTCAGCCCTTGCGAGTTTTTCTTATCCTGCCTCAGGAAGGGCAGCATGTTTTCAAATGGAGTTTCCTCCAGAAAGCGCAGAGCAGAAGCCGTAACCTCGTATTGGCCGAGCCATTCCAGGTAGTAAAGCCAATCCTCTTCGTCGATCAGCTCTTCCTGATAGCTGTAGTTGCAGGCTATAATCATGCCCATTACTATCGCATCACCATGTTTGATCTTATTCTGGCTGGCCGCTTCCAAAGCGTGGCCAAAGCTGTGTCCGAAATTCAGCAGTAAGCGCTCTTTACGATCATAAGGGTCTATAGCGCAGATCTGCATTTTGTATCTGGCAAAACGCAGGATGGTTTCATCCCTGATCGGCATCATACTATCAAACTCCGGCAAAGGCAAATCCTCGTCCAAGAGCGAATACTTCAGCATCTCCGCATAACCCTGGCGCAGTTCCGCCTTGGGCAGGCTTTCCAGGAAAGAACTATGGAGAATGATCTTTTCTGCGGGGTAAAAGCTGCCCAGATAATTCTTGAATCCCAGATGATTGAGGCCGGTTTTCCCGCCGATGGCAGCATCGACCATAGCCAGTAAAGTGCTGGGATAAAGGATCAGGCGGCAGCCACGCTTGAAAGTGGAGACTGCATAGGCAGCCAGATCGCAGATAGTGCCACCGCCCAAGACCTGGACCGCGTCCTGCCTGCCGATGCCATGTTCGCTGAGGAATTCATAGATTTTCAGGCATTGATTCAGGTTCTTGCTTCTCTCTCCAGCCCTCAAAGCCAAAGTAGGCAGGGGCTTTTCAGAGCTGAAATACTCAGGATATAGCTTTAGTAGTTTGGCATCGCAGAGAATCACCCCAGAGGAGGGATACTGAAATTCTGCGGCCAGCTCAAGACAGTCTTCGTTTAGATATTCTGTATTCATAGTTTGCCTTACCTCAATACGGCAATTTTGCCCCGCTTGGCCTTGCCATCTGCATCTGTCACTGCGAAGTAGTAGATGCCGCTGGAGACCAATTGGCCGGCTTTGTTACGCCCGTCCCATTCAAATCGGGAGAAGTTGTTTTCCTTTAGTTTGATCACCAAGGTCCCGGAGGCGGAATAGATGCGGCATTGGTTTTCGCCGATGGGCATGCTGTCATCGGGCTGATTTACGATATGCACAGTATTTTTGCCATCGGGCTTGAAGGGATTGGGATAGGCCTTTAGCTCTTTCAGGGAGGTCTCTGGTTTTACAGTCCTGCCTATGTTCAGGGTATTCAAACCCTCCGAACTGCCGATCAACAGCCTGCCACCCAAAGGATCGTAACCAAAGGAGATGATCTGATTTGAAAGCAGGGGGGAATTGCCCTGATAGTAATTTGTAAAGCGTTCCCGATGAGGATCGTACATGCTCAGCCCATTATCCAGACTGCCTATCCAGATGCGACCAAAAGGATCACCATAGATAGCGTTTGGCACAGTCTGTATGCTGCCAAAAAGCCGCTCTTCATCTGCATAATAAAGGGTGTCGTTTTCCCAACTATTGCTGGTAAAATTGTAGATATGGCGTTTGATATACTTATCATACTTGTACCAATTGTACTCATCCCACATGTAAAGCCCTGTAGAGGAGGCGATAAAGTGCTGCCAACCGCTGTATGGAGTCTCCACGCTGGCCACTCCAAAGATGGTGCCACCTTTCAGGTCCGGCACGATCTGGCTTACCCAGTGGCTGCCATCCGTCTGTGGGATGCTGTCATCATTCCAGATCGAGAGCCCCACATCCCGCAGAGTTCCGAAAAAGTACTGTCTGCCGTTATGATAGACACTACACAGCTTTTGGGCAATGCTATCGGGCACATAAAATTCGCCGATAAGATTATCTTCGGGGTCAAAAACGCTGACCCCGCCATCATAGCAAAGCACCAGCATATTATCATGCAAATCCCGGTGAATGCCTGCGATAGTACTGGTAAGCAGGCTGGGAGAACCTGGCAGCCATCCTCCCCAACTCTGGGTCTCTTCATCCCACTCGGCTATGCCGTTGTGAGTCAACCATAGCCAGCTTTCGTTTTCACTACTGTCATCATAGATGGTTATGCCGTAGCGGTTTCCTGTGGCTTGATAGCTTGAATACCAGGAGCCAAACCATTTACGATTGCGTGAATCCACTTCCAGGGCGAGGATGTTATTGGAATGCAGGGGGCTATTATGAGTCTTGTAGCTTGTCCAATGCCCATCTTTGAGCGAGCTTACTCCCAAGGTGCCTTTGCGCACTACCTCATCTCGTTCTATGCCGCTACAAAACCATAAGGCGTGGTTTTGATCCGCTGCACTCCGGGTGATCTTGGGAAAGGCTATGCTATTGGGATTGAAGTATTCCCAGCTTTCCTGCCGGTATCTGGCAATGCCATCTCCCCAGGTGCAAAAGTATAGTTCACCCTCGATCTGTTTGATATTGGAGATTACATTGTGCCCCAAACCTGTTTCATCCCGCATCCAGTGTATGGCCTGGTCGTCTGCCAAGTCCACCCTGCTCAAAAGAGTATCATTTACGCTGCTATAGTTCAGCAAATTCTCATTCCACTTACCGTATGCTATCCAAAGCTTGTCTTCGGAATCTATATGCACTGCGGAGATATCCTTGGCATCATTACCAAAATTGCTGTCGATGATTTGCCAGGCGGAATTTGAGAAATCCAGATCATGATAATAGACCCTTTTGGCAGTGGCTACGGCAAGCTTGGTATCATTGGCGCTTAGTTTATAGCCGCTGCCCGCAGGCAGCGGAATGCCAGCGCCTATGGTATGCCAGGCGGAATCTATAGCCAAAGAATCCAGATGCACATAGCTCAGGCCTGCATCATGCGCCAGAAAGAGCTGCCGGTCACTACTCAGCAGCATATCTGTGATATTGTTATTGGGCAGCGCGCCCGAAGTGGTAAAGCTATCATATTGCCCCAGAATCAGGGGGAAATTGACTCCCGGCAGATAGTAAAATACAGATAAACCCTGCGCTGTGGCCACCAAAATGTAAGAATCGGATTCGATAATCTTATATACCCGGGTGGATGGCAGACCCAGATCGCTGTCCAGAGCTTGCATGCCTCCGGCGCTAAGGATGCTGATGCCATCATAGCTGGAGCCCATCCACAAGCTTTGGGATAGGTCTATCAAAGCCAGATTGCGAATGTCATTGGAGACCAGGCCGTCTGTAGTGCTAATCTGCCGCACTTGCTGCATTTCACTCAGAGGCAATGCGCTATCTCCCTGAATCTCAACCACCCCTCCCCAGCTGGAGAAGAAGATGCTGTCTCCACTTTTTTCTATGTCATAGACATGGGTGACGTTGTTGATGGTTTGCCAGTTTTGGGCACAAAGCCCGGCTGAGAACAGTATCATTACTATGCAAAGTATATGTTTCATTTGTCACGCTCCCTGCGCATTAAGATATATGCTATGATTACGATTAAGGCCAGAAGGGTCATAAGTAAAGTGAATAAGACCTTCTTGTCTGTAAAAGAAAAGCCGATAGCGATGAGGCCAAACAGCAATGTGATAAAATACACGATAATCGAAATCGTGCGTTGAGAAAGGCCAAAAGCCAACATGGTATGATGGATATGCAGCTTATCTGCGGTAAAGATATTGCCCAGCCGGATTCTCCTGAATACCGCCAAAAGCACATCCAGCAAAGGAATACCCAGTGCTACCAGGGGGATCATCATGGTCATGGAAGTGATGCCTTTGAATTGAGCCGCTCCGGCGGTGGATATGGCTGCAATATTGAGTGCGATAAATTGCGTTCCCGTCTCTCCCAAAAAGATTTTAGCAGGATGGAAATTGTAATACAGAAATGCCAGAGTCCCGCTCAGCAGGAAGGCCGAAAGACTGATCACCAGAAAGTTCTGCTCTCGGATGCCCACTACAAGCAGCACAATGCTGACTATCGCGGCGATACCGGAAGCCAGCCCATCCAGCCCATCGATGAAATTGATCGCGTTGATCACTATCACATACCAGAGCACGGTTACTGGAAAGGACAGCCAGCCAAGGATGAAATGTGAACCCAGAGGATTGGTCAAAAATAGCACTCGGTAGCCTATCACATACATGATCACACCCAAAGCGATCTGCCAGACGAACTTATGCCGGGCACGGCTCTCAAAGCGATCGTCCAGCAGACCAAAAGTAAGAGCCAATACCCCCACAGTGCCCAGTTCAAAAAACAGTCGCCCCATCTCGGTATGCCGGAATACTACTGCGAAAATAAGCTGCATCAGGATAATGGGTAGGCCAAAGCTCAAGCCACCTGCCTCAGGTATCTCGTCCTCATGAATGCGCCTTTCCCCCGGCAGAGCTATTATCCCATGCAAACGGGAAAAACGCAGGTTAAATGGCATCAATATATGAGTCAAAAGCTGGATGGCCAGAGCCGCAGCAACTATATACCAGCTCATGCTCTGCCCTCATACACATCCCGGTAAGAGCTCACCATGGTAGGATAATCGCTGATTTGCCTCACCCAGGCCAAAGCCCGCTCGCCTTTTTCTTTGATAGCATCAGGATGCTCCGTGGTGGAAATCAGGGTAGAGATCAGAGTCTCTTCGTCGTCCAAAGGCAGCAGCCAGCCTACTTCATCGTTCACAAATTCCGCTATAGAAGGGATATCGGAGCCGATCACCGGCAAACCGGCATACATGGCTTCGATGATACTAAAAGGCATGGCTTCCCAGCGCGAATACAGGATGAAGACGTCAAACAGCCGCAGCCAGGGATTCACATCCGAATCCCAGCCCGGCAGCAATATCCTGTCACTCAGCCGGTATGAAGCTACAATGCTGCGACACAGCTGCAAATGCTCGCCATCTCCCAGGATGATGAACTTCAGCTTATTATTCTTACGGGCAGCTTTACACAAGGCGGGGATCAGTCTGATCACGTTCTTTTGATCTGAAAATCTCAATGTGCTGCCGATGGTGATCTGCTCCTGTCTGCCTTCAGGTCTGTCCATTACAGGGACTTCCTTCATGGCATTGTAGATAGTCATGGCTTTTTCGGAAGGGATCACGCCCAGCTCTATTGCCTTTAGCCGATCACTATTATTCACGTATATCACCCTGTGGCAAAAGAGGTTGGCCAGCTTTTCCAGCTGTATAAATGTCCAATGCACTATTGGAGCCTGATGCGGCAGATAAGCCGTGCCATGGGCGGTATGCAGCACCAGCGGTACCCGGCAGATCGTGGCCGCTATCCGTCCCAGTAGCCCCGGTTTGGAGGAATTGCTATGCACGATGTCAAAGCTGTGTTTTCGCATCAGAGCGAGCAAATGCAGGAAGGTAACTATATCCCAGGGGGAGATCGGATGCCGGAAGGTAGGCAGCGGGAGATAGTTCCAACCCCTTTTCTTGATTTCAGAGACGAACTCACCTTTGGGCTTACAGGCCACCCAAATCTCATAATCATCCGGCGGCAGGCCATCCAAAAGATGCAGGGAAAATCTCTGCACCCCGCTCATCAACGGCAGGAGTTGTAAATGCAGGATTTTCTTCTTCACGAGTTTTGAAACCTCAAAGTAGCTGCATCACCGGCTTTTACATTAACAAAACGGATGATGTTTTTATCTATTTTGGCTTTCATGCCCTGCACTTCATAGATTCTATTCTCGCCATGCACTTGCAGGCAGAAGTGATCGATATCATCATCAAAATACACGTTGATCGTATGTTCATCATTTTCCACCGTGACTCGGCTGCGTTTTTCCCACCACAGGCTCAGCTCTTTGGCTGTAGTGATCCAGGTATTCTGGGATTTCATCAGAGCCAGGATATAGGCGTAAAGCTTATGGCAATAGTGAATATCGTTATATGCAGCCAAGGAGAAATCCAGCGAAAAGATGCCGTGTGTGCGCAGGATTTGCTGAAAATAGTTCTTGATCTGAGCTTTGGCATCGTCCAAAGCCAGAATCTTGTGCTTGTTCACTCTCAAGTACTGATCCCGATAGCTGGTGGGGAGCATTAGGTAACTGGCCTTTCCGCCCAACCAGGGATGATAGGGCAGGCTGGTGCCGTCATAGAACCCCGGGGAATCTCTGAAGGCCGCACTCTGGCTATACAGAGGATGAATCTTTTCGTGTAAAATGCGAATTTCGGTATTGCTATTGTAAGTTAGCTGCCGAACGCCAATTTGCTCTCGGTCTAATTGATGCAACATCACCTGCTTACGGCTGAGCATCTCATCCCGGCTGTTCTTGTCATTGGGCAGCAGCAGGCCTATATCGTTTCCCCGCGCCATAATCTGCTGAATCTCTTCCTGCAGATCGGGATCCTCCAGCCCGTAATTCAGGTCCTCGCATTTATCGGTGCCCAGATAGAAGGTGGAATGGCAGTCATTCTCGCGCTCCAGCTCCTGAAATTCGTCAAAATTCCAATACAATTCATAGTTCGTAAAGAGATACTGCAATTTCCCCCACAGAGTATGAAACCACTGTTGGATCTTCAAAGTAAAGAGCAGGTAAAAGTCATCCGCCACCGAAAGCACCAGCGAGGACAGGTCCCATTTTTGCAGATTATCTACCGTGTGGGAAAGCAGCACCGCCGCCGTTTGCGCTTCCGGCCAATTGCACTTTTGGGCCAGAGGAATCTTTTTATTCTGCGCATGCTCTTTGATCATGGATTCCAGCAGCCACAACAGACTATCTACCACAGGGATATGACGATAGCTATAAAATGCGCTCTGCTCGTCATCAAAATGCTGATTATCATTTTGAGATGGATAATAACTGCGCTCCAGCCCCGCAAGATGATAAAAGATATTGCCCACCAGATCAAAATTGATCTTACCCCCGCTGATCTCCTCATCAATGTAATTTTCCGCAATATGATTAAAACTGCGGCTGCTGATGATGCGGGTGGGGTAGAGCAGCTTTTTCTCTTTCATATACCGCCTCAGGCTCTCGGGATTTAGTCCGTTGGGCTCATATAGCTTTACATCGCAAGTGATAAAGATAGTGGCTACATGCTTGGCCAGAGATTTGATCTGCGCTTCATCCGGCTCGCTGAAGCTATACAAAACTACTATGTCATTCGGCTTCAGCCCCTCCGCTTCATTTTCATAGCGATGCGACAAGCCCAAGCTATGAAAGATAAAGTCAAAGCTGTAGCGAATTTTCTTCTCAAAGCGTTCTAATTTATGATCTATAAAGATAGTTATCATGCCAGTTAAGTTCCACCATTTCAGTTTATGCCACGATATTAGAGCTATTATTGGAGTCAAGGAGTTTGTTTATAGAACGCAGATTGAACGGATTGAACGGATTTATTCGATTAAAAAAAGGGGTTTTCAGGTTTTGAGGTTTTCAGGTTTTCAGGTTTTGAAGTGCGGGAGTGCTGGAGTTCTTGGTGCTGGGGTTGGTTTGATAGAACGCGGATTGGGCGGATCGGGCGGATTGATT
>Ga0265294_10006895_pt1 | contig 13572 bp, 26 predicted proteins | sample MunlanPumphouse3_FD_192504 | JGI IMG/M metagenome (GOLD analysis project Ga0265294, IMG submission 192504) | Groundwater microbial communities from a municipal landfill in Southern Ontario, Canada - Pumphouse #3 | ecosystem: Environmental > Aquatic > Deep subsurface > Groundwater | place... | reverse complement strand
CATGATGGCCGCAGGCATATCCCGGTATATGTAACCGAGGATATGGTGGGCATGAAACTGGGAGAATTTGCTCCTACCAGAACCTATAGAGGACATGCTGGCAAAAACGAGAAATCCAGCAGAGCCAGGTAGGAAGGAGGAATAGTAAAATGGAGGAAGCCAGAGCGGTAGCGCGTTACCTGAGAGTATCTCCCTTTAAAGCTCGCCAGGTGGCTGATTTAGTTAGAGGTAAAGATATCGATGAAGCAGTCGGTATTCTTAGATACACTAACAAAAAATCTGCGCCCCTGATTAATAAAGTATTAAAATCTGCCATTGCCAATGCAGAGCATAACAATGATATGGATTCCGATGAACTATACGTATCTGAGATTTATGTGGATGAAGGGCCCACGCTCAAGAGAATGAGGCCCAGGGCGTACGGTAGAGCAGATGTGAGACGCCACAGAACCAGCCATATAACCGTGGTACTCAGGGAAAGGGAGGTTAAATAGTGGGTCAGAAGGTTCATCCAAAAGGTTTTAGGATCGGGATTATCAGAGATTGGGACTCTAACTGGTATGCTGACCGTGATTATACGGAACTACTGCACGAAGATTATAAAATTCGGCACTACATTAAGGAGCATTTTTACACCGCTGGGATATCCAAGGTGGAAATACAAAGAACCGGCAACCGGGTACGGATAACCATTCATACGGCCAAGCCGGGTATAGTGATTGGCCGGGGTGGAGCGGAAGTAGAAAAACTTAAGGTTGATCTGATAAAAATGACCAATAAAAGTGTTAATATCAATATCCAGGAGATTAAAAAGCCGGAACTGGATGCCCAGATTGTGGCCGAGAACATTGCCCAGCAACTGGAAAAAAGAATTTCCTTTCGCCGGGCTATGAAACAGACAGTAGGAAGAACCATGAGGGCTGGAGCTATAGGTATTAAAATTGCCATATCCGGTCGTCTGGGTGGAGCTGAAATAGCTCGGAGCGAGTGGTATTCGGAGGGCAAAGTGCCCCTGCACACCTTAAGAGCTGATGTTGACTATGGTTTTGCTGAGGCCAATACTACTTATGGCAAGATTGGCATCAAAGTATGGGTCAATCGCGGTGAAATTATGCCCGAGGCCAAACAGAGACCAAAACAGAAAGCAGTGGAGGAGGCAGAAAAATAATGCTTACCCCAAAGAGAATTAAATATAGAAAACAGCATCGCCCTGACTTGAGCGGCAAAGCTAATAAGGGTAACACCGTAACCTACGGGGATTATGGGCTACAAGCTCTGGACGCGGCCTGGATTACCAACCGCCAGATAGAAGCTGCCCGTATAGCTATCAACCGTTATGTTAAGAGGGGTGGAAAGCTGTGGATAAAAATATTCCCCGACCGTCCTCTAACGGTGAAACCTGCTGAAACCCGTATGGGTAAAGGTAAAGGCTCCCCGGAACAATGGGTAGCCGTTGTTAAACCAGGCCGGGTCATGTTTGAGCTATCCGGTGTCACCGAAGAAGTTGCCCGTGAGGCTATGCGCCTGGCATCACACAAACTGCCAATTAAGTGCAAGTTTGTAAAAAGAGAAGAAATGGGTGGTGAGGTTAGTGAAAGCTAATAAGGTGAGAGAGCTAACCGACGATGAACTGAACAGAAAAGTTTCTGATTATAAAGAGGAGTTATTCAATCTGAGGTTTCAGCTTGCTACCGGACAATTAGACAATCCGATGAGAATAAGGGATGTTAGGAAGAATATTGCCAGGTGTAAGACAGTTTTAAGACAAAGGGAAATTGCCCGAAACGATTATTAAATCCGTACTGGTAAAGGAAGCCAAATCTTATTTAAGGAGGTCTAAGGGTGGCAGATAATCGTACAAAAAGGAAAGTAAGGATGGGAACGGTCAGCAGCGATAAAATGGAAAAAACTGTAACGGTTAGCGTAGAAACCGTTAAACAGCATCCTCTCTATAAAAAGACGATCAGAACCAGCAAAAAATATATGGCTCATGACGAAAACAATGAAGCCAAAACCGGTGATGTGGTAAAAATCATGGAGACCCGTCCCTTGAGTAAAAACAAGAGATGGCGGCTGGTTGAAATCGTTCGCAAAGCCGAGACTCTAGAATAAGTCCTTGCAATTTGAAGGGAGGTTAAATCCGTGATCCAACAGGAGACAATGCTTCAGGTCGGAGACAACACCGGGGCCAAAAAAGTATTGTGTATAAAAATACCGGGTGGTTCGAGCAGACGGTATGCCACTGTAGGTGATGTTATTGTCGCCAGTGTCAAAGAAGCAGCTCCAGGTGGAGTTGTAAAAAAAGGTGATATAGTCAAGGCGGTAGTGGTCAGAACCAAAAAGGAAATCAGGCGGTCTGATGGTTCCTATATAGCCTTTTCGGAAAACGCGGCAGTAATAATAGATGACAATAATAACCCCAGGGGTACCCGTATTTTTGGACCTGTAGCCAGAGAACTCAGGGAAAAGAACTTTATGAAGATAATATCGCTGGCTCCAGAAGTCCTGTAGTCGATGGAGGTGTAAGTAATGCGAATTAAGAAAGGCGATATAGTCCTGGTAACTACTGGCAAGGATGCTGGCAAAAAGGGTAAAGTACTGAAAGTTATACCTGCAGCGAATAAAATTGTAGTTGAGGGTATTAACCGGGTTAAGAAACACCAAAAACCTAATCGGGCTATACCTCAAGGAGGTATTTTAAAGATAGAAACGCCGATGGACGCCTCCAATGTTATGCTGCTCTGCAACAAATGCGATAAGCCTACTCGTATCGGCAGCAAAATACTGGATAATCAAGAAAAAGTCAGGGCATGCAAGAAGTGTGGAGAAATAATAGACTAATCTCCAGGAAAGGAGGCTAACTGGTTAATGGCCAGGTTGTATGAAACGTATAAAGGCGAAATAGTTCCAAAACTAAAGGAAAAATTTCAATATAAAAATGTCATGCAGGTTCCCCGGGTAGAGCGGGTGGTAATTAACATAGGTGTTGGTGAAGCTATACAGAATCCCAAGGCTCTGGACGGAGCAGTTAATGACCTCACCATTATATCCGGACAGAAACCGGTAGTTACCCGAGCGAAAAAGTCCATTGCCGGCTTTAAGCTAAGAGAAGGTATGGCAATTGGCTGCAAGGTTACTTTAAGGGGAGAAAGAATGTATAACTTCCTGGACAAGTTAATAAACCTGTCTTTGCCAAGGGTACGTGACTTCAGGGGTGTTTCCCCCCAGGCTTTTGATGGCCGGGGCAACTATTCCCTGGGCATAAAGGAACAGACCATTTTCCCAGAGATAGAGTACGATAAAATTGATAAAATCAGGGGTTTAGAAGTTGTTATAGTAACCACTGCCAAAACTGACGAAGAAGCTCGAGAACTTCTAAGACACATGGGAATGCCGTTTAGATAGGGGGTAAGAAGGATGGCCAAGAAGGCATTGATTGTTAAGCAAAAACGTGAGCCCAAATACGGTGTGAGAACCTACAACCGTTGCAAGATATGTGGACGGCCCAGAGCTTATATGCGCAAATTTGGCATGTGCAGAATATGTTTTCGGGAACTAGCCCACAAGGGAGAACTACCGGGTGTTACAAAATCAAGCTGGTAGATCTATTAAAAGGAGGTATAAAGTATGGTCATGACTGATCCCGTAGCCGATTTCTTAACCAGGGTAAGAAACGGTAACATGGTCATGCATGAAACCGTTGAGGTGCCCGGTTCCAAGCTCAAATTAGGAATAGCAGGAATCTTGAAAGATGAAGGGTACATCAAGGATTTTGAATATATAGAGGATGGTAAACAGGGAATTATCAGGATATACCTCAAATACGGTCCCAACCGGGAGAAGGTTATCACCGGGCTTAAAAGGATAAGCAAGCCAGGGCTAAGAGTGTATGTCAAAAAAGATGAAATTCCCAAGGTTTTGGGTGGTCTGGGTACAGCAGTAATATCCACTTCCCAGGGTTTAATGACCGACAAAAAAGCCCGAAAAAATGGTTTGGGTGGCGAAGTAATATGCTATATATGGTAGCTGAAGGAGGAGTAGACAGTGTCAAGAATCGGTAAAAAACCTATCAGTCTACCCGCAGGCGTCAAGGTAACGGTAGATGGCAATACAGTAACTGTTCAGGGTCCCAAAGGCACACTGGTACAGACATTGCCGGAAGAAATTACTTTAGCCCAGGAAGATAATCAGGTTCTGGTTCAAAGAGCCAATGATGGCAAGCAACAACGTGCTTTTCACGGGCTCAGCCGGGCCTTGATTGCTAATATGGTTGAAGGAGTGACCAATGGGTTTGAGAAAAAGCTGGAACTGGTAGGTGTAGGTTACAGAGCCCAAATGCAGGGGAAAAAACTGGTGATAAGCATTGGGTTCTCGCACCCGGTAGAAGTGGATGCTCCCGAGGGAATAGAGTTTGAAGTTCCTGCCCCAACCAGGATTACCATAAAGGGCATTGATAAACAACTGGTTGGTAATACCGCAGCCCACATTCGCGCCATAAGAAAGCCTGAACCTTACAAAGGCAAGGGTATCAAGTACGAAAATGAGTATATCAGGCGCAAAGCTGGCAAGGCCGGTGCTAAATAAAGCAGGAAGGGAGTGACCAGGCTTGATTAAGAAAACTAGCAGAAATGTGCTAAGGCAAGGAAAGCATGCCCGGGTACGCCGGAAAATGACCGGAACCGCAGACACCCCCAGGCTTTGCATATACAAAAGCCTTAACCATATATATGCCCAGATTATAGATGATAAACAGGGAAGAACCCTGGTAACGGCTTCTACCCTGGATAAAGACCTGCAGGATCTGGCTTCCAAAACTAATATAGAAGCAGCCAGAGCAGTTGGAAGCAGTATTGCAACCAGGGCCAAAGAGAAAGGTATCAGCATGGTGGTCTTTGACCGGAGTGGATACAAATATCATGGACGGGTTGCTGCTCTGGCAGATGCCGCCAGAGAGAATGGACTTAAATTCTAACATCAATCTCTACATGAGTTAGGAGGGACACGATGATTGACAAAGAACAGGCTGGCCCGGAACTAATTGAAAAGGTAGTTAATATAAGAAGGGTGGCCAAGGTCGTAAAAGGCGGACGCAGGTTTAGTTTTAGCGCTCTGGTCGTAGTTGGTGATGGCGCAGGTAAGGTAGGCACCGGTAAGGGCAAGGCTACCGAAGTACCGGAAGCTATTCGTAAAGCCGTAGAAAATGCTAAAAAGAGCATGATTGAAGTACCGCTCATTGATGAAAGAACTATTCCCCACCTGATCATCGGCAAGTTTGGCGCTGGCGAAGTACTTCTGAAACCGGCATCTGCTGGTACTGGCGTTATCGCCGGGGGGCCAGTTAGAGCAGTTTTAGAGGCTGCCGGGATTAAAGATATACTTACCAAGTCACTTGGTTCTGCCAATGCCAATAATACGGTTCATGCTACCATGGAAGGGCTAAAAGGCCTGAAAAGGGTAGAAGATGTGGCCAGAAAACGGGGCAAAAGCATAGAAGAGATTATGGGCTAGGAGGGTTAGGACTTGGCTAAACAGTTGAAGATAACATGGGTCAAGAGTTTTATTGGCTGTCCCGAAACCCAGAGAGCTACTATTAGGAGCCTGGGATTTAAAAAATTACAGCAGAGTGTAATAAAGCAAGATTGCCCGGAAATATGGGGTCAGATCAATAAAGTTAATCACCTGCTAAAAGTTGAAGAATTAGATTAGTAAGAGGGAGGTCTTAAAGTGAAACTGGAGGAATTAAAATCTCCCCCGGGCGCGAATAAACGGGTCAAGAGAGTAGGTCGAGGCACTGGCTCCGGTCATGGGAAGACTTCAACCCGGGGACATAAAGGCCAGAAGGCCCGCTCCGGTGGAGGAATCAGGCCGGGCTTTGAAGGTGGTCAGATGCCCTTGCAGCGGCGTCTGCCCAAACGAGGATTTACTAATATATTTAAAAAAGAATATGCTATTGTGAATGTCAGGGATTTAAACAGCTTTGATGACGGTAGTGAGATAAACCCCGAGGTACTGCTTAACGCAGGTTTAATTAATTCCATCAAGGACGGAGTTAAAATCCTGGGTGATGGGGAACTGGATAAAAAATTGACGGTCAGGGCCCACAAAATCAGCGGTCAGGCGGAAGAGAAAATAACTGCCAGGGGTGGTAGAGTTGAGGTGATTTAATGCTGGGGTCCTTTTCACAGGCCTTAAAGGTCGGCGACCTGAGGCAAAAGCTATTATTCACCCTGTTCATGTTACTGGTTTTCCGCCTGGGTGCCCATGTTCCGGTACCGGGGATAAATCCGGAAGCTCTGGATCAACTTCTTAAAGGACAGTTATTCGGGTTTTTTGATATTATTTCCGGGGGAGCCTTCAAGCGCTTCAGTATATTTGCTATGAGCATAACCCCGTATATTAATGCATCAATTATTATGCAGCTATTGACGGTGGTAGTGCCCCGATTGGAAGAGCTCCAAAAAGAGGGCGATGAAGGGCGCAAGGTTATTGCTCAGTACACCCGTTATGGTACGGTAGTCTTAGCCTTCATCCAGGCGATGGGAATGTCTGCTGCTCTGGGTAAGAGCAGTGCCATAGTGCACCCGGGTATTGGTTCTTATTTGATAATTGCTATTTCGCTAACTGCAGGAACTGCGCTTCTAATGTGGATTGGTGAAATGATAACTGAAAAAGGAATCGGAAATGGTATTTCCCTGATAATTTTTGCCGGTATTGTATCCCGGTTGCCCAGCCAGATTAGTGGTGTAGGGCAGGAATTATCCGGTGGAATTATCGGTGCCTTTAACATATTACTGTTTATAATAATAGCGCTGTCTATAATCGTAGCTATTATTGCAGTTAACGAAGGGCAAAGAAGGTTGCCGGTGCAATATGCCAAGAGAGTAGTGGGACGCAAGCTCTATGGCGGGCAAAGTACGTTTCTACCCCTCAAGGTCAATGCTGCCGGTGTTATACCTATAATATTTGCCATGTCCCTGATGATGTTTCCAGCCACTATTGGTGCATGGATGAGTCCTAACTCAGGGTTTAACCTGTTTTTAAAGAATTACTTTGACTTTGGCAGTATACTTTACAACCTGTTCTATGCCCTATTAATTGTGTTTTTCACTTATTTTTATGTGGCCATTATATTTAATCCTATGGATGTAGCGGATAACATAAAAAAATACGGTGGATTTGTTCCCGGGCTCAGGCCGGGTCGGCCTACAGCAGAGTATATCGACAAAGTATTATCGCGCTTAACCCTGGCCGGAGGAGTATTCTTGGCTTTGATTGCAGTTTTGCCCAACTTCGTTATAGACCTTACCGGAGTAACCAGTCTCTGGTTTGGAGGTACTTCACTGTTGATTGTAGTTGGTGTTGCATTAGATACCATGAAACAGATTGAATCGCACCTGCTCTTACGCAGTTACGAAGGCTTTGTAAAATAGGAGATGATTTTAAGTGAACATAGTACTTATGGGACCTCCCGGTGCGGGTAAAGGGACTCAGGCCGAGTTTATAAAGAAAGAGTACCCCATTCCCCACATATCAACTGGTGATATGTTTCGAGACGCGGTTAGCCGCGAAACCGAACTGGGTAAGGAAGCCAAAAAGTACATGGACGCCGGTAAATTGGTGCCCGATGAAGTAACCATTGGCATAGTAGAAGAGAGGCTGGGCGCAGCCGATTGCAAAGCTGGTTTTCTACTGGATGGCTTTCCCCGAACCACCGTTCAGGCTGAAGCTCTGGATCAGGTTCTAAGTAGTGCCGGTAGAAAAATTGATGCCGCTATTAATATAGCCGTTCCCAATGAGATTCTAATTAAACGCTTGTCGGGAAGGGTGAGTTGTAAGGAATGTAAAGTCGTTTATAATCTGCAGTCCAATCCCCCCAGCACCGAGGGAATCTGTGATAAATGTGGGGGAGAACTGATACAGCGCAGTGATGACCAGGGCGAAACGGTGGCAAAAAGGCTCACGGTTTATCAGGAACAAACCAACCCTCTGCTAACTTATTATGCCCGGCAGAACGTTTTGCTGGAGATAGACGGCAATCGTGACAGTAAGCTGGTTTTTGCCGATATTAAAAACCGGCTGGAGAGCCTTAAATGATAATGATAAAAACCCCGGAAGAGATTGCCAAAATGCGGGTAGCAGGTCAGGCCGTAGCAGAGATATTGGAATTGCTAAGAACTGCTATAAGCCCGGGAATTAGCACTCTTGCTTTAAATGCTATAGCGGAAGAGGAATGCAAGAAGCGCAGCGCTATACCAGTTTTCAAAAACTACCCTCACTCCCGGGAAGGAGGAAAACCTTTTCCGGCAGCCATTTGTACCTCCATTAATGAAGAGGTGGTGCATGGTATACCAGGAGAAAGGAGCCTTCAGGAAGGGGATATTATTAGCATTGACTTTGGCCTTATCCTGAATGGCTATGCCGGCGATGCGGCTATAACCGTACCAGTAGGAGAAGTCAGTAAGGAAGCTCTACGATTAATAAAATATACCGAAAAGGCCTTGTTTAAAGGTATTCATGAAGCCAGAATCGGTAATAAATTAGGTCAGGTATCCCATGCTATTCAAAAGTATGCTGAGGAACATGGATTTTCAGTAGTTCGTGAATTCGTCGGCCATGGAATTGGCCGCAAGATGCATGAAGCCCCGCTGGTACCTAATTATGGCAGAGTTAATCAGGGACCGTATTTGAAAGAAGGAATGACCATAGCTATCGAACCTATGCTCAATCTAGGAGCACGTAATGTATTTACCAAAGCCGATGATTGGACGGTAGTTACTAAGGATGGCAAATTATCAGCTCATTTTGAGCATAGCATAGCCATCACCGCCCGTGGTCCTGAAATTTTCACCTTGAGCTAATGGGGGTGATCAGGATTTTAGAAACCATGCTGGGTAAAGTTGTGTATTCTAAAAATGGTCGTGATAAAGGGACAATGTTCGTGGTTGTCGGGGTAGTAAACGAACGTTTGGTGCTTTTAGCTGATGGTGATTTAAGGAAAATAGAGAATCCCAAGATTAAGAATATCAAACACGTTCAACTAACCAGGATGAAGGCAGATGATGTTTTTGCCTGCCTGAACCGGGGAGAAAGACCCGATAACCATGTAATCAGGAAAAACCTGAAAAAGTTGCAGGAGGCCGGAGAAATAGATGGGAAGGAGGTCTGGTAAATGGCTAAGGATGATGTGATAGAGGTTGAGGGGAAGGTCTTGGAACCATTACCTAATGCTATGTTCAGGGTAGAATTGGAAAACGGCCATAAAGTCCTCGCCCATATTTCAGGCAAAATGCGTATGAATTTTATCAGAATATTACCTGGAGACCGTGTTACGGTGGAATTATCACCCTATGACCTGAACCGCGGCAGGATAACATACCGTTTCAAATAAAGAATTTCTTTAGTGCTTATTTAAGGAGGTAAATACGGTGAAAGTAAAACCATCAGTAAAACCTATGTGTGAAAAGTGTAAGGTAATCAAACGCAAAGGAAAAGTAATGGTAATTTGCGAAAATCCCAAACATAAACAGGTACAAGGCTAAGAAAGCGGGAGGTGAAAGAATTTGGCAAGAATAGCGGGAGTAGACTTACCGCGGGATAAAAGGGTAGAAATATCGCTCACCTATATTTTTGGTATAGGCCGGCCTTCTGCCCGGAAAATACTGGCAGAAGCAGGTATAAATCTGGATACCCGAGTGAAGGATTTAACAGAGGATGAAGTATCCAAATTAAGGGAAATAATTGAAAAGAAGTTTCAGGTTGAGGGCGACCTTCGCCGTCAGGTTAGTTTGGATATTAAGAGACTGATGGACCTGGGTTGTTATAAAGGTATTCGGCATCGCCGTGGGTTACCGGTTAGAGGTCAAAAAACCAAGACTAATGCCCGTACCCGTAAAGGGCCGAAACGTACCGTTAGCGGCAAGAAGAAATAGCCGGAAGGGGGATAAATGAGTGGCACGCAGAACAACAACTACCAGGGTTAAAAAACGTGAAAAAAAGAATATTGAACAAGGTATTGCCCATATTAAGTCAACTTTTAACAACACCATGATTTCTATTACCGATAAGCACGGCAATGCTATATCCTGGGCCAGTGCGGGTACAGTAGGATTCAAAGGCTCGCGTAAGAGCACCCCGTTTGCCGCCCAGCAGGCAGCAGAAAATGCCGCCCGGGCAGCTATGGAGCATGGATTAAAAGAAGTGGAATGTTATGTAAAAGGTCCCGGTGCTGGACGCGAAGCAGCGATTAGATCTCTGCAGGCTACTGGTCTGGAAGTAAGCGCTATCAAGGATGTTACTCCCATTCCGCATAATGGCTGCCGGCCACCGAAAAGAAGAAGGGTTTAAGGAGGTAATAGTATAAAGTGGGAAGATATACAGACGCAGTTTGCCGCCAGTGCCGCCGAGAAGGAGAAAAGCTATTTCTTAAGGGAGATAGGTGTTATTCGGAAAAGTGTGCGATACAAAGAAAAAACTATGCACCAGGTGCACACGGGCAGGGACGCAGGCAGAAGGTTAGTGAATATGGCCTGCAATTAAGGGAAAAACAGAAAACCAAGAGAACCTATGGTATACTGGAAAAACAGTTTCATAATTATTTTGTAAAGGCAGACCGCCAGCAGGGTATTACCGGTACCAACCTGCTAATCTTGTTGGAACGGCGCCTGGATAATGTAGTTTACCGGCTGGGTTTTGCATCTTCCCGCAAAGAAGCCCGGCAACTGGTTAACCATGGCCATTTGACTATTAATAGCAAGAAGGCTACCATACCTTCTATGCTGGTGAAGGTCGGGGATGTTGTTCAGGTAAAGGATACCAGCAAAGAAATGGTCAAATTCCAGGAAATCAAGGAACAGGCAGCCTATAAGACTCCACCCGAGTGGTTAAGTGTAGACGTAGAAAACTTTACCGGTCGAGTATTGGCCTATCCTTTGAGAGAGCAGATAGATACGCCGGTAAGCGAGCAGTTGATTGTAGAGCTCTACTCTAGATAAAACACCTCTACTATAGTAAGGAGGGATAAATTAGTGCTAGAGATGGAAAAACCGCGTATCGAGTGTGTCGATAAAGACAGCGATACCAATTACGGGAAATTTGTCATTGAGCCCCTGGAGAGAGGATATGGTACCACTTTGGGTAATTCCCTGCGCCGGGTATTGTTATCATCTCTGCCTGGAGCAGCAGTAACCTCGGTCAAAATAGACGGAGTATTGCACGAGTTTTCCACTATGCCCAATATACTTGAAGATACCACTGAGATAATTCTAAATATTAAAAAACTTATCCTCAAATATGATGGCAATGAACGCAAGATAATTCGCCTGGAACAACAGGGCAAAAAGAACGTAACTGCAGCAGATATCACCCGGGACGCCGAGGTGGAGGTATTAAATCCCGATTTGCATATTGCCACTCTGGATGAAGGTGCCCGGATGGAGATAGAATTGATGGTTGAGCGAGGTCGGGGTTATGTCAGTGCTGACCAGCAAGCCTATAAAACCGAAGAAATTGTAGGCTTGATACCCATTGATTCCATTTTTACTCCGGTAAACCGGGTGAATTATACGGTTGATAATGCCCGGGTAGGGAAAAGAACCGACTATGACAGCCTTACCCTGGAGGTATGGACCAATGGCAGTATTAGTCCAGAAGAGGCTATCAGCCTGTCAGCCCAGATAATAATCGAATACCTGAAACTCTTTACGGAGATTAATGATACTTACGCTGAAGTGGAAATACTGGTGGAAAAAGAGGAAGAGAAAAAGGACAAGGTACTGGAAATTTCCATCGAAGAACTGGAGTTATCAGTTCGTGCTTCCAATGGCCTGAAAAGGGCTAATATTAATACCGTGGGTGATTTAATCGAGAAAACCCGGGAAGAGATGAGTAAAATCAGAAATCTCGGCCAGAAGTCCCTGGAAGAGATTGAAAGAAAGCTTAAGGAATTGGACCTTACCTTTAAGAAACCAGAAGATTAGGAAGGAGGATCCCAGGTGGCTTATCGTAGATTAGGCTTGAGAAGTGATCACCGCAGATCAGTACTGAGGAATTCAGTAACTTCTCTGCTGGATAAAGAAAAAATTGTTACCACCGAGACCAGAGCTAAAGAAATCAAACGCCTGGCTGATAAAATGATTACCCTGGGTAAGAGAGGGGATTTGCATGCCCGCAGGCAGGCCATGTCCTACCTTACCAGTGAAGCGGTGGTATATAAATTATTTAATGACCTGGCTCCCCGCTATGAGGAACGTCAGGGCGGCTATTCCCGCATCATTAAGATGGGTAATCGCCGAGGGGATGGCGCACCCATGGCCATTTTAGAGTTGGTGGAATAGGAGGAAATGATCCGGCTCAGTGATATTAGCTATACCTATCCACAGAGCAAAGGACCTGCAGTAAAGAATATAAGCCTGAACATCAGGGAAAATCAATTTATGGCTATAATGGGAAAAAACGGGTCTGGTAAATCAACTTTGGCCCGTTTACTTAACGGTCTCCTTCTGCCCGATACAGGGGAAGTGACCGTTGATGGATTAAGCAGTCTGGAGGCTAACAATCTGGTAGAGATAAGAAAACGAGTGGGGCTGCTTTTTCCTGATCCTGATAGTCAGTTGCTGTCCAATCTGGTAGAGGAAGAGATAGCTTTTGGGCCGGAGAATTTGGGTCTTAATCCTGACAAAATAAGAAAAAGAGTAGATACCGCTCTTAAAATGGTATCAATGGAGGATTATGCGAAATATCCTCCTTATCTTTTGTCCGGGGGTCAGAAACAAAAGGTCGGTATTGCCAGCCTCCTGGTAATGCAACCGGCTTATCTGGTTTTAGATGAACCCTTTTCCATGCTGGATCCTGGGAGCAGGAAAGACTTGCTGACTCTGTTGCTGGCCATGCGGCGGGAGCTAAATATTACTCTGGTTCTAATTACCCATAGTCTGGCGGATGCTATTCAGGCAGACCAGATTGTCATAATGGACCAGGGAGAAGTAATACGCATAGCTTACCCTCGGGAGATTCTAGAAATGGGTACCAGGCTTGCCTCGCTGGGAATAGAGCCTCTGGAATTAAGCAGTTTTGTTGAGCAATTGGAGCGCGAAGCGGGTGTAAGTATAGCACACGATATTACCGAGATTGAAAGTCTGGTGGAAGCAATATGCCATTTATCCTAGAGAAGGTTGCGTTTACTTACCAAAAGGGTATGGTGTTTGCCCGGGAAGCTGTAAAGGATTTGGATCTTACCATTAACGATGGGGAAATCCTGGGGGTTATGGGGGCTACAGGCTCAGGCAAGTCCACCTTCCTGCAGTTGCTTATTGCTCTTTTAAAGCCACAGCAGGGTACAATATATTACAATGGGCGTAATCTGGCCCAACTAAAAAGGAAAGAGTTAGTGGCACTGCGGCAGGAAGTGGGGATGGTTTTTCAGTACCCGGAACAGCAGATATTTGCCGACCAGGTTTATGATGAGATTGCTTTTGGCCCGCGCAATATGAAACTTAACAGCGGGGAAGTAGACCAGAGGGTTAAAGAGGCTATGGGCCAAACTGGTCTTGATTTTGTACGATATCATGAACGCAG
>Ga0265294_10006894_pt1 | contig 13573 bp, 12 predicted proteins | sample MunlanPumphouse3_FD_192504 | JGI IMG/M metagenome (GOLD analysis project Ga0265294, IMG submission 192504) | Groundwater microbial communities from a municipal landfill in Southern Ontario, Canada - Pumphouse #3 | ecosystem: Environmental > Aquatic > Deep subsurface > Groundwater | place... | reverse complement strand
ATGGTCGCGGCTTTCGAGGACGGACAAAGCAGTACCGGTATATTGTCGCCGACCGCCGCAGTGAGACGCCCGGTCTGATAACGAAACAGATAAACCCGCCACGTTCTTGTGTCCGGCAGATTGCAAGGCATGAGAACATCATCATAATCCTGGCTGTAGGTAGCAACGGTTAACCCCAACTGCTTGAGATTGTTGACGCACCGTGAAGATTTCGCTGTTTCCCGTGCTCGGTTCAAGGCCGGCAATAACATTCCGGCGAGGATCGCGATAATGGCAATTACAACGAGCAATTCAATGAGAGTGAACCCGTTGACCATCAACGACTTACGAATTTTTTGACTCTTCATTTTTCCGTTTTCCTTTGGGTTGTTTTGTAACTTTGAGTTATTCATTTTTAACCTTTTGGGTTGTTGGTTTTTTGTAATAGTTTAGTGTTAAAAAGTTGTTTTCTCTGAAAAAATCTTCATTTTTCCAGACCGACTGTTACAGATTCTTTGTCGATTCATATCTCCTCCATGATTAGTTTATGGTGATTTCTCTGAAAATTTTCATTAAGCTATTGATGACTTTATCACACATAGCAAAGCCTGATAAACATTCAAGGAAAAGCATCAATATTCACAAAGAATAAAAGAAGCTTTTTCCGGCATATTTATCAGAAACTGCCTGTCTTTGCCAGTTGATGTTACCTCTCCATTACCATATATAACCTTGGGGAGGGCTTCGTTCGGCATATAGTCTACTTCTAACAGAAAATCGTTATTTTCATTTTGCAGCTCACGGTAAATAATAAATAATCCGTTATTTATCTCAAAGTCATGTGATTGGAAACCGGTGAAACTACTTCCGGAAGGTTCATCGCCAATAGGGAATATCTCTCCACCAAAAATCCGACTGTGTAATTTCTTGTAGAGTTTCATCATCTTATGAATTTTCGATAAAATTTTATTTGATGCCCTTGATGGGGCGAACCACATAAGGGGATTTGCGAACATGGCGATTGCTACCCAGTATTCAAGAGGGTAGTCCCGAGGATCAGTAGAGTTTTGATAAAAATTCTCATTGATATCTTCGGGATTCGGAATTTCAATTTGTAAAGTCTGCGCCCGAACAAAACGACTCAAACACCAGAGATTACGTAATGTTCGAACTGGATGATAGCCCAAACCATTTTGTCGGCAAATATAACGGTTTTCAAGAAAAATATTTCCATACTCCAGAAAGTAAAAATACCCCAGCCGCTGTCCGCTTGTCACATCAAGATTGAAGCTTATTTCACCATTGGATTCGTTTCTGGCATTCTCCAGCAGTTTACGTAAATTTTTTTCCGCTAGATAGGAACGGATTCTGATTCCATCAATCTTAAAAATACGAATTCCATATTGACGGTGCATCATCATAAGCACTTCAAGAGATTGTTTCCAATCCCGGTATTCGCAGTTAAATGACGGAGCAAACCACAATCCCAACTCTATAGCGACTTTATCCGCAACTTCTTTCAACAGCGCGAAAGAACGATTCAGATTTCGAGAAATACGCCAGAATTCTGGTTTTACGTGGCAATTTTTATGCGCTATTTCCAGTAAGCTTTTACCTTCTTGCCATGAGTCATCTATTTGATAATGTGTTGCTCCAGTCTTCGCTGCTGCTCTGATTTCTTGCTTTAAAAATTCTTGACTGCATAATTCCGGAAATTTACCGCAGCCCCACGGATTGACAATGATCTGTGGGTGTTTCTCCCACTCCATTGGGTAACGCTTCTTCTGATAAATTTTCAATAACGCCATATATTCAGAATGTGAGTTAAAAGAAAATAAGACGTGCCGATATCCTGAAAGATATTCTCCCGGCTTGATATCTTCCGGAGCAAGCCCCCAACTGCAGGAATATACCGTTCGGTTTGCAATGCGAAAATCATATTTTTCATAGTCTCTGCGTTCATCGCTTGGCGGAGCTTCCTGTAGCCATGCAATTCCGGTTCCATTATCCTTGTTGGCTAGAAAAATATTGCCATTGAATTTGTCACCTGAGTTGCATTGTTCTTCAACCAGCAGATCGGTCCGATCGGTCCGACCATAAAATTTGATGGACTTAAAACGGGTATATTCGGGGGTTAACTTGATGCTATCTGCACAGCTTTCAAGCCCCGCCAAATTATTACCGTTATCGATTCCTTGCCGGTGTGACCAGAATATATTGGGCATAACCGCTGTTTTTATATAGTTTTCAACCGCAATCGCCGGCACACCCGGATAAAGGATATATTTTCTTCGATATATCGTATCACTGATTGGCTCATGCATCTGAATAATTACTTGAACATGCTCTGTTTCCAACAAGGAACCCGGAATGATTTTACTGGAAATATTTTTTATTTGCCAAGGCGTTTCCGGTTTCCCCGGTTGATTCATCCCGATGAATGAAAAATCAGCTTCGTTTTTTGTATCAACAAATTCGACGCATCCCCTTTGCAAGCTCATCGTATTAGGTGCCCCTGATTCTAAACTCAGTATCCTACATAATCCAGAAACTTCCAGTTTTAATGCATTTTTTGATACATTTACCGTAATGTCTTGATATTGAATTAAACCTTTCACCCTTACCCCTGCCTAAAGAATATTATTTATTCAAATTCATTCTTGAACAAAAATTTAACTATCTTATATTATCGCGTACAATAAGAAATAAGTCAATAATATTCGCCCTTGAAATGATCAGGTATTCATTCAAATAAATCCACAATCGTACAAGTATGATAAAAGAAACTATATTCGCCAAACACGGTAAATCTATTTTAAGCGGGCATAATGAAAAGGGTTATCCTCAGCAAAAATTTAATTTTTTCCAGGATGTTTCACCATATCAAAATTGGCCTCTTTATGTACGCGGGATAGGAAGTGGTACCTGGATAAAAAATTGTTCTCGCAGTCGTCAATTTTCGGATTCATTTTCATTAGAAATGGTTACTAAGGGAGAATTTATTTTTATACAAAATGGTGAAACTTTTCAAGTAAAAGCGGGAGAGTTCTTTGTTATTCAACTTGAATCTTCTTCTAAAATACGTTGTGATTGCGACACCCCCGCAGAAAAATACTTTATCAGCCTGGGTGGTCCTTTACTTCTGCCGTATCTCCGGTCTGGAAGTTTGAATAAAATTTCTCATTTCACAAATTTGGATATTGGTTGGTTTCAGCGTTGTTTCGAGCTTGCTTGCAAATTGCTTACCGATAATTCTCCGCAAGCTGCTAGCAAGCTCTCAGAAATGGCTTACGATATACTTTTACAACTTTGGCGTGGATATCAGTGCCAAGAATTACCCTCAAGTTTAATCGCTATTATGAATTATATGAACCAAGAAATAGATCGCCCAATCAAAATTGAGGAACTCTGTCATAAATTCAATCAAAGCCTTTCTGGAATTTACCGTTTATTCAAAGATCATCTCGGGAAATCTCCTGTCAATTATCTGATGGAACGCCGTATTGGACATGCATCCGAGCTGCTCTGCTTTTCGGATTATTCCATCAAAGAGATTGCAGATAAAACGGGCTACGGAAGTGCCAGATATTTCTCCAGCGAATTCCGTCGCCATACAGGCAAAACGCCTCGCGAATATCGTTGTGGAAACCATTTCCGGCAATAATAAAGTGGAATACAGGATTCAGAATTACCTTGAAAAGGATTTTGCGTGTTTTGTTTTCTGGTATTTTTCATTCTGTAGCCCGCGAAGTAGGTGTCCATGCATGACTTTTTCGTTGGATTTACTTAAACAAACCACCGTCTTTGTTGATGTGTAAATCCAAGCTGAGGATATTACGATTACGTCAGATCAAAAAACATCCGCTAAGGTTTGCCTGGATAAGCCGCGAACCTTCGCGGTCGGCGACATCGGGAACTGCAGCATTCTGAATTATTGATTTTTTCCATTATAAATAACGCCCGCAAGAATTGATTTCAATTATCTTGCGGGCGTTGCTGTTTTGTGAGCGGTAAAAGAGTTACTAATACACAATTTTGTTAAGCGGATATTCAACAATATCGTGAGCGCCGGCAGCGCGAAGCTGGGGGATCAGATCACGGACCACACTGCTGTCTACGATAGTATTGACCGCGCTCCATTCAGGTTCCGCCAGTTTGGAAATCGTCGGTCGTTCCAATGCCGGAAGTTGTTCCAAAACCTCGTCCAGATGATCTTCCCGGACATTGAGCATCAAGCCGACTTTGTGTTCGGCAATCAGCACTGCTTGCAGGAGCATGGCGATATTTTCAATCTTCGCTTTTTTAAATTCGTCTTTCATCGAATTGCGGTTGGCAATAAAGCGGGTGGTTGATTCGCATATATTGTCAATAATCTTCAGGTTGTTTGCTTTCAGTGATGAACCGGTTTCAGTAATTTCGACGATTGCGTCAGCCAGCCGCGGTGGTTTTACTTCAGTCGCGCCCCAGCTGAATTCGACGCAGGCATTAACCCCATGTTTGGCCAGATAACGCTTGGTCATACCGACTGCTTCAGTGGCAATCAATTTTCCTTCAAGGTCAGCAGCACATTTGATATCGGAATCATTAGGAACCGCCAAAACCCAGCGCAAAGGGCGCCGACCGCTTTTGCCGTAAACCAGTTCACAAATTTCCTGGACATCGGAACCGTTTTCTTCGATCCAATCGTGCCCGGTCAGACCGCAATCCAGAATTCCTTTTTCGACATAGCGCGACATTTCCTGTGCGCGGATCAGCATGCATTCGATTTCGTCGTCGTCAATTGATGGAAAATACGAACGCGAGCTGATGGAAATGGAATAGCCGGCCCTGCTGAACATGTCAACGGTTGACTGCTCCAAACTGCCTTTGGGGATTCCAAGAATAATTTTTGCCATAATTTATTACCTCTGTTTATGTTCATCATTTTCGATCCGGCGCATAATCAGCTCCGCCGGAGTCAGATACTTTTTTTCATCATTGCATTTTTTGCAGCATGGAACAATGTTGCCTTTAGTGCTGCGCCCGCCTCGTGAAAGCGGAACAATATGATCCATCGTCAATTCATCCGGTGGAAAAATCCCATCACAGTAATGACAACGTCCTTTTCTGAGTTGTTCAATCCACCATTGACTTGAACGCATTTCGCGCGCTTTTTGTCTTTCGCGCGCAACATGCTTGTCATCTTTATTGATTTCTATCCAGTCTGACATAAAAGTTAAAAAAGCCATTATATGGACTTCAGTAAGTCCAGGTTAAAACACGTCATGGAATATACCCCGAAAATGAGTAGCGTTCAAACTGGACTGCACAAAGGTTTATGCAAAAAAGATTTTGATCATAAATAGGGCCTTTTTATTCGATTAAATATTATTTTTGACGAAAAACACTAACCGGGCTGGAGAAAAATTCAATATCAAGTTATATTTAAACTATTAGACGTTTCAAATTCAGTTATGACGGAGTTTGAAGTACGCATTATATATATTGAATTTATGGTGTTGCGGAATGCCAGAAATGATTATCAGAGAATGTTGCTGGGTGTTGATTTGCGCTGGAAAGATTCTATACTCAAATATGAGAAATATATTCGAACCCGCAAAAACGGAGGAGATTCATGAGTTTGGCGCCGGATAATTACAGGAAAGCCTGTTCCCGGACGATATGGATTCGTGTCTTTTATTCCGATCACTAGCCTTAGTTAATAATCAAATATTGGCATTCCACTTTTTGGAATGTACAATGGAACAATTGAAATTCGGCATCGCTTTGACGGAGAATCAAACTCCGGAAGACGATGAAAAAATCTTATCAAACGATAGCGATTTGCCCTTGGCGGCAAGGATGCGACCGCGTAATTTTGACGAATATGTCGGACAGCAGCATCTTCTCGCACCCGGCAAACTGCTGCGGCGGGCGATTGACGCTGATCGCTTTTCCTCGATAATTCTTTCCGGACCTCCCGGGACTGGTAAGACCAGTTTGGCGGAACTTATTGCGTTGCGTACTGACAGTGAATTTGTCAGGATGTCCGGAGTAAGTTCGACCGTGGGCGATCTGCGTAAAGTGATTGAACGTGCGGTTCTCCGTAAAAGTCTTAACGGCCGGCGCACGATTGTTTTTGTCGATGAGTTACACCGCTTTTCCAAAAGTCAGCAGGATTCCCTGTTGCCCGATGTTGAGAATGGCAAGATACGGTTGATCGGAGCAACTACGCATAACCCTCAATTTTACATTGTTGGCGCGTTATTATCGCGTTCGCTGGCCTTCCAGCTGGAAGCGCTCAAGCCGGAAGATATCCGAATGTTGCTATCCATGGCGTTGTCCGACGCCAGAGGGTTTCCGGATAAAAAAATCGTATTGACCGAGGATACTTTTGATTTTCTCTGCACAATATGTGAGGGCGATGCCCGACGAGCCTTGAATGCATTGGAACTTGCGGTTATGACTACGGATCCAGCCAAGGACGGAACTATCACTGTTGACCGGCAAATCGCCGAGGAATCAGTTCAGCGTAAATTTATCAATTACGGACAGGATGGTCATTATGACAGCGCCAGCGCATTTATCAAAAGCATGCGCGGAAGTGATCCGGATGCCGCAGTTTACTGGCTGGCTAAAATGCTTCACGCCGGCGAAGATATTCGTTTCATTGCCCGGCGAATTGTGATTTTTGCCTCTGAAGATATCGGCAATGCCGATCCCAGAGCGCTTCAACTGGCGGTATCGGCAATGCAGGCTATTGAAATGATCGGCATGCCCGAAGCCAGAATAATTCTGTCACATGCGGTCACGTATTGTGCCACTGCACCGAAAAGCAATGCGTCATATCTGGCGATCGGTGAAGCGCTTGAAGATGTGGAGAATGATCGGGTACAGCCGGTTCCTCTGCATTTGCGCGATCCCAATTCGGACGGCACCAGGGAATTGCAGAAAAAAACCGAAAGCTACAAATACCCGCATTCTTATGACGGGCATTTTGTAGATCAGGAATACATGAGAGTACCCAAGGTTTATTACCGTCCGGGCACTCTCGGTTATGAAGAAAAAATCAGGCAGCGGCTTGCTTATTGGCGAAATGCCGGCAATCTGCCGCCGATTGCGGAGGAGGAACAGTAAAATGACGGAAAAAGCAGAAATGCGCCGGAAAATGCTGAAACTCCGTTCCGGATTGAGCTCGGAATTCAGAACGCATGCCGATGCGGCGATTAATGCCGCATTGCGGGAAATACCGCAGTTAAAATCGGCTGCCCAAGTTGGGGTGTATTGGAGTGACGGTACCGAACCGTCGCTCGATGCGACTCTGACTTTTTGTCTGAATAACGGCCAGAAAGTATATGCCCCGCGCGGTTGCCGCGACAACGGCGCGGAATATGAAATGGTAGAGATTCGCGATCCGGCGCAGGATATGGTCAAAGGCAGATACGGTTTGATGGAACCGAAAAATAACCTGCCGATGGCGCCTGCGGCGCAAAGAAAAAGCATGGTTTGGCTGATTCCCGGAGTCGCATTTGACGGCTACGGACATCGGCTGGGCCGTGGAAAGGGGATATATGACCGGTTACTCAACGGAGAAACCGGGTGCAAAATCGGGATTTTTTATGGTTTTCAGGAAGTTTCTGCGGTTCCAGTCTGTCATCATGACGAATGTCTGGATATTGCCGTCACTGAAAACGGGGTTATTCAATTTAACATATAGGAGAAATAGAACATGAACTATGAAACTGTTTTCGCCGTCTCTATGGGAGTTATTGCCGGCGGTATTATCGTATCTTTAATTATGACTGCGCTGATGATGATGCGTAAATCATCAGCAATTCATATTGCCAGCCGCATACGGCAGGAGGCAGAAAAAGAGGCCGAACACGTTTTGCGTGAAGCCAAGGTTACTGCTAAAAGCGAATTGTTGAAGATGAAAGAGGAAGGTGAAGAAGAGCTGCGTGAACGCCGCCGTGAACAGGCCGCAGTTGAAAAAAGGTTGGCAACCCGCGAAGAATCACTGGAAAAGAAAACCAATATTCTCGACAATAAAATTACCGCGTTTGAAAAGAAAGAGCAGGATCTGGATGTAATTAAAGAACGTCTAACTCAGCGCGAACTCGAGTTGCAACAGAAAATCGGCCGTCAGATCGATGAACTGGAACGCATTGCCGGAATGAGTCGCGATGACGCAAAAAATATTCTGCTCGAAAAGTTGAAGAACGAAGTCCAGAACGAATCCGGTCTGATGGTTCGCGATCTTCTCGAAGAAGCCAAACAACGCGCGGAAAAAGAGTCCAGACGCATTTTGACCTACGCGATTCAGCGCTACGCATCGGATTGCACTTACGAACGCACTACCGCCACGATACCGTTGCCTAACGACGAAATGAAAGGCCGGATAATCGGACGTGAAGGACGCAACATCAGAGCCCTCGAAGCCGCAACCGGCGTCAGTATCATGATTGATGACACTCCTGAAGCGGTGGTGATTTCCTGTTTTGACCCGATCCGCAAAGAGATTGCCCGGCAGGTGCTCGAACGTCTGATCGGCGACGGGCGGATTCATCCGACCAGAATTGAGGAAATGGCTAAAAAGATTGCTACAGAACTTGATGAAGAAGTTTTTTCCGTCGGCGAAGCGGCGGTATTGGAAGCCGGTATTCAAGGTGTGGCACCGCAGGTCATCAAACTGCTCGGCCGCCTCAAATATCGTTACAGCTTCTCCCAAAACGTGTTGCAACACTCTCTGGAAACTGCATATTTTATGGGCATGATCGCTTCGGAACTGGGATTGGATGAACAGAAGGCAAAACGTATCGGACTGTTTCATGACCTCGGCAAGGCCATCGATCATGAGGTGGAAGGTTCACACGCCGCTATCGGTGCCGATATTCTGCGTAAACACAACGAAGCAAAAGACGTCATTCACGCGGTGGCGGCACATCACGGTGAAGTCGAACCCCAGAGCCTTTATGATGTTCTGATCATGGCTTGCGATACTTTGAGCGCGTCGCGTCCGGGAGCCCGTAGCGAAACAACCGAACTCTATTTGAAACGTCTGGAACAGCTTGAAAGCATCGCATCCAGTTTTGACGGTGTCGAGAATTGTTTTGCACTCCAGGCCGGTCGTGAAGTTCGAGTCGCAGTTACTCCGGACAATATTGGCGAAGGCGAAGCCCAGATGCTGGCCAGAGATATTTGTCAACGCATCGAAAAAGAGATGAATTATCCAGGTCAAATCAAGGTTACGGTAATTCGCGAAACCCGTTCCGTCGAATACGCGAAATAAATAAATCGGATTGTAAAATTACCCGATTGGGGGACGTGCTTAAACTTCGCGCGCGCATTATGCGCGCGCAAAGTTTAAAGCTGAAAAAAATCAGTCAAAAATCGTTGGCACTGAGCGCGGTTGGAAACATCAAATAAAATTCAGTAATTCTACCGAAATATCATTATTTGAGTTGTTCGAATGTATTAACGGCTTGCCGGGCAATCTCGCGCAGAAATTGCGCATCTGAATCGCCGATGATTTGAGGAACGAACGTAATTTCTTTGACGTTGCGCCCATAAAGGAAAGCAAACCAGACACATGCCTGAAGGTACTGTCCACGCAAATTCAGATGAATGCTATCCCGCATCAGCTTCAATTCTCCGTCTTCGCCTTTGCGCCATGACATTACTCCGACTAACGAACCGGCTTGCGACGGCATATCCGGCCAGCGGATGGTTTCAAGCATCGCGGGATCATAGTTCTGAAAACGAAACGGTTGTTGCTGCCTTGCCAGTTGTACGGCATATCCGGTGGGTATTATGCGGAGATTCAGTTCCGCAGCCAGTTTCCGATAAGCCTTGGTAAGAAGTTCATACATGCTGTTCTGGTTTATTCCCCACTCGCCATCCGGCATTATCCGCGGATCATCTTCGCGGTATGACCAGGTCTGTTGAATTACAACTTCAGCTTGCGGCGCATATTGCTTGACATACTCATAAATATTGGTGGCATACGGCTGGTACGTTTCCGCTCTCCAGCTTTCGCGGCTTGCCTGTTGAATGGTTACGATATCCCATGTTTCACGCGCAAGGATATCACGCATCTTGATTCGAGGTTCCTGATACATTCTAACCGCAGCGTCCTGTTCTTCCCAGTCAATGTAACGCCAATGCCGGGACAATTCGCATCCAGAATGGTTGGCCAGTTCCAAAAGGAGGTCGCATCCTGTTGACTTGACGACTTCTGGAAAATATTGAGTAAGGCTATTTGTAAAGCTGTTACCGATGGTCAGAATTTTGAGATTTTGTTTTGTATTCATTTGATAAAATTTTAATTTTGTTTAGAAATATCCTTGTTTAGAGTAAGTTCCATGTTTTCAGCATGGCGTTTGCGATCAACCGGTTTCCTGACTCCCGCATATGAATTCCATCTTTAGTATGCAGCAAACCATGTTCGTCTGATTGCAAGGCGTTTTGTTCCCATTCACGGCGGAATACACTGTCCAGCGGCACCAGACAAGTTCCTGCTTCATCAGCGGCTTCTCGTGCCGCAAGACAATAATTACGCCGGATTTCGCCGTAGTTCTGGTAGAGTTTTCCTTCCATTTCTCCAGCCGGAGTCGCAATGCTGAATTTTCTGATTGAAGAGAAGAGCCGGCAGAGATGTACCATCCATTTCAGATTTTCTTTAAAGGTGTTTGGCGAGACTGTTGGTTCGTTCACCCATTCGCCGCGCCCGATAATTGAGTCATTGGCGCCGAAAAAAAAGCTGACCGCGCTTCCGCCGGACTCAATTACGTCTTTATGAAGCCGGGTCAGCGCCCACGGCGTTTTGTCGCCGCCGCGTCCGGCATTGATGACTTTGATTCCTTTTGCGGCAAGATGTTCCTGAAGCATGCCGACGTAACCATTTGTACTGGCGGTAATGCTGTCTCCGAAGCAGATCAAAGTGTCGCCTTTTTCAAGCCAGGAATCACTGCCTTGTAAAATTATACTCATGTAAATTATTCCTTGATTTCTGGTTGTCCTCAAACTTTTTTGAGGATACCCGGTTGACGAATAAAAAACTCCTAACTCTTCCGGTTATTTTATACTCTATTCGTTTTTCATCATTAAACCAGTCAACAAATTAAGAAAAATTCCGAATTGCCGATTCAATTAGCCGATCAATTTGATCGGGGCGGTACTCTCCGCAGAATAATTTTGACTCAAGAATCCATAAAATTATTAGGCTTTCTTTGTCCGGGATGTAGTTCCAAGCCTCGCTCAAGATAAAAAATACTGCCATAGCCCAATGATCCGACTGTCTTTTTATCTTGATGAATTATTCAGGCTGAGTTCGAGTCTGTGCTTTACTTTCTCCCAGTCCGGGCTGACAGAGTCGAGGAGCTTATAAAATCCCTGGCTATGATCATGATATTTCAGATGACACAACTCATGCATAACAACATAGTCAATGCATTCTTTAGGTGTTCTGATCAGATCTGTATTGAGAGTTACTGTACCCTTGCCTGAAAGGCTACCCCATCTTTTTTGCATTCGTTTAATGGATAGTTCAGGCTGGCCAACACTCAAACCCAGACATTTGAATTTCTGCCAGCAACGATCCATGCTCTCCGCAAATTGAACCTGTGCCTTTTCTGAATACCATTGATTTAAAAGTTTCCTGGCAACAGTTGGAGTCGGTTCACTCCGGCAAGTGACATGAAAAAAGCCGCGGGATAATTTAACCGAATTTTCAGAACCTTCGGCTATCTTTAAGCGATATTGCTTGCCAAGATACAAGTGGGTTTCGCCGTTCACGTAACAACGAACAGGTGTCTTTGGATTAAATTGCTTGAAATAATTCATTTGCCTGATAATCCAACGCGCTCTTTTAAGTATTTTCTTTTCGATTAAAGCAAAGTCCGCTTGAATGGGAGCTTTGACAATAATCGTATTGTCTGGGTGCACCGCAATTTCCATCGTTTTTCGGTTTACTCTCAGAAGCTGATACTCAATTGATTTTGCGCCATATCTAACCATCGATGAGCCCAGATTTGCATGGATATTTTTGTTACTAAATTCAGCACTCATAATTTATCATTCATCATTCTGAATTCTGCTACCCGCAACACTTTCTCAATGATGTCATCCATCTGATCAATGGATAAGTCGATCCCTCTTACCGTTTTGAGTTCGTCATAGAGATAATCATCAATCTCGTTGATCGCCTGTTTCTGAGCGTCATCGTCATCCCAGAAATGAACCTTTTTGTGTTTTTTCAAGATATCGTGAATAGCTACCGCCGCATCGGCTGCCGCCTCTTCGATGAATGCTGTGTGTTGAGTACTGAGTTCTGAGTTTGTCTTTAATTCATCATTCATCATTCTGCATTCATCACTCGCCAGAAATGGCGCTATTACACCGAAATAGGCCATGGCATCTTCATTGCCGGAAAGTTTATCCGGTACGTCATCACGCACCTTGCCGACAACCTTGGCGCGGATATCCACAACTTTGTGCAGATAATCCAGATCGGATATCCTTTTAGCTCTGAAATCTTCGATCGCCTGCTGGATCAAATTTGAGAACTTCTGGTAGAACGCGGGATCTTCATTCATCTTTTCCGTGACAACTTTTTTCGTGGCGTGTGCAATCGTATCAGCCTTTGAAGCCGTTGTTTTCTTGTTCTGATAGACACCTTGCTCTTCTTTGACCTGATCAAACATTTTGTCGTCAAAGATATTGACCGGATCATTCAGCTGAATAACTTCGTTGGCTTGAATGTGAGTATCCAATAGCTTTTTGATCTTTGGCTCATAATCCCGGTAATCGATAGTCTCCGCATAACGGCGCTTGACCGATGCCTTGAGTGACTGGAACTTCTTAAGGTCTGCCTTGTATCGGAACAAGGTTTTCTCAGCGGTTTCGGTCAGGAATTTTTCGGAAGAGAGTGCAAGGCCAAGAGTTTTCCCGAATTCGGAAAGACGTTCGTAAAATTCCTCTCTAAGTTCATCATCGGCAAGCAGTACTTCATAAGCTTCTTCATCGTAAGAATACTTAACCGTTTTGAATAGATCCCAAAGATCGGAATACCTGGTGGGTAGCTTTTCTATTTCACTGTTAATGGATGTCAGAGTGCCGACCAGATCGGATTCATCGAACCCTTCAAATGCGCTGTACATGGTAAGCGCGTTGTCCAACTCACCGAGGACGCTTGCATAGTCGACGATAAAACCGAACTCCTTACCCTCATGAAGACGGTTGACCCGGGCAATTGCCTGAAGCAGCGTGTGCTCCCTTAGCACCCTGCACAAATAAAGAACCGTGTTTCGCGGGGCATCAAAACCGGTGAGCAACTTATCAACGACAATTAGGATTTCTGGTTCGCGACCATGTTTAAACTGGTTGATGAGTTGCTTGGTGTATTCTTCTTCACTACCATAGCGCTTCATCATTTTTTGCCAGAATTTCACAACTTCATCCGTTGTTTCGTCATCGATTTCTTCATAGCCTTCACGCATATCCGGCGGAGAGATAACGACCTCGGAACTGACAAAACCAATCTCATCCAGATAATCGTTGTACTTGAGTGCTGATGCCTTGTTCGGGGCGACCAGCTGCGCTTTGAATCCTGTCCCCT
>Ga0265294_10006893_pt1 | contig 13574 bp, 13 predicted proteins | sample MunlanPumphouse3_FD_192504 | JGI IMG/M metagenome (GOLD analysis project Ga0265294, IMG submission 192504) | Groundwater microbial communities from a municipal landfill in Southern Ontario, Canada - Pumphouse #3 | ecosystem: Environmental > Aquatic > Deep subsurface > Groundwater | place... | reverse complement strand
GGGTTCCTCATAACTCAAACCCTGAACGTTGGAGACCCAGTCATCTATTCCTTTGCCGTGGTAAGTGAGAATCGAACGTCCTTCCACTTTGAGGGACACGGGATTTCCGGCCAGGATGATGTTCGAATCGAAGGTTTTCGTGAACATGTCTCCCAAGGCCGGTTGCGGTTCCGCCAAACGTACGGCGTCGTGGTTTCCCGGTTGTATTATGATTTTGAGATGGTCCGGCAGTCCCTTCAGGTGATCCGCCAAAGATTCGTACTGTTTGTAAATGTTCTCGATTTCCAGTTCTTTTTCCTGTCCCGGGAAGATTCCGATGCCGTCAACCACGTCTCCGGGCAAAACCAGGTAATCCAAATCCGCGTTGTACGCATTGGTCCTCATCCAATCAATCATTTTCTGCCAACGGTCTTCCAGGAAGGTGATGCTTCCCACGTGAACGTCGGAAAGGAAAGCAATCGAAGCCACGGAATCCGAAGGTTCCCATTTGTTGGTTCTGGGAACGTCGGGGAAGAACACCTCTTCGGCAATCAGCAAATCCTTTCTGCCGTTCGGTCTGCCCACAATTCCGATGACTTCGTCGGTGACGTAGGATTCGTTCACCAAAGGCGAATCTTTGGAAATGAATACTTTGCAGTTGCCGTCCGTATCTTCGACGCTGAGAATCTTGTGCCCGTTTTTGGTCGTGTTCACTTCGTAAATCATTCCTATGATTCTCACGTCACGGTCCAGTTTCATCGCCCTCTCAATCGGAATTCCCACGCCGAAATCGCTTCTTCTCGCGATTACTCTGCTGAGGATGTCGAACCGGCTTTTGAAATAATTCGCAAAGTCCGTTATCTCCCCTTCGCAGGTGGAATTTCCGGTGATGTCCGTTCCTTCGACGATTTCGATATCGGTATGGCGTTTGTTTTTGCGGGATTCCGTCACCGTCGATTTGAAAATCGGAGCGTCTCCCTGCAGACAGTCTTCCAAATCCTTCCTGGCAATGAACATTTTGTCCGAAGCCAGGGCGGAAAGTGTGGTGTTGGTGAAGGAAATCGGATCCGAACTCGTAAGGATGTACTCAAGAGCGTCGGGACTGAGCAATACCCCCAGTCTTGTGGCGATGTCGAGTACGTCGGATCTCATACCTTCACCATATTCGCCCTGCTATACAAATAATTTGATTCAATGAGGGTTATATACGCAGAACAGTTTTCGATATTATGGTCAATGTAAGAATATCCTGCCCCGTCAATCCCAGTGAATCCGATGAGCTGGTACTTGAAGCGGTTCTCAGGATATTCCCGGACGCGTCCCTGTCCCGTACCGATGAAGGGTACGAGGGGGTTGCCGACGACATCGGGAATCTTTCTTTGCTGATAAGGCAACAAAGGATTCTGGATGCCGCCCGGTCCGTCGTGTTCGGAGGTATGTGCGGAGACACGACCGAATTCACCCTCAACAAACAGGCCGCCTCCGTCGGCAAAGTATCTTTCTGTCCGGAAGATACGGTTCTCGGAGCAATCAAAGTGTGCCTGAACTGTGAGGACTTGGAAGATTTCATCGATATTATGCTTCCCCGCACCGTTGACGGTCAGGAGGTCATACCGTGATCGGAGTTTCATGCACAGGATTCAGCGCCCGCCCCTTGGAAGAAATATTGGAAGAAGTTTCTCATGAGTTTACCCATTGGGAGATTGTTTCCGAAGCGGAACACAGCATAGGACACATCTGGGAGAGGCTGAAGAACGCCATGGGATGTTACGACCTGACTTATTCCTTGCACACTCCGATAAGCGATGCGAACATCGCCTCTCTGTCCGACAGAATGAGGGAATCTTCCGTTTTGGAAATGATCGCCAATGTGGAATTGGCTTCGGCACTCGGCATCGGAACAATCACGGTGCATCCGGGTTTGGAATCCATGAGCGTACCCGGAATGAAAGAGAAATCCATGGAAAACGCCAAACGTTCTTTGAGAATTCTGGATCGGACGGCAACGGAATACGGAGTCACCCTCGCCATAGAAAACATGCCGAGATTTCCGCCGATGTTGGGCAAAACCGCGGAAGAGCTGAAAGAACTCATTGACGGTACCGGCCTGAGTATATGTTTCGATGTGGGTCACGCCCATACAAACAATCAGATCGAAGAAATGATTTCCACGTTCAAGGACAGAATGGCGAACATTCACGTTCATGACAACAACGGGGAATCCGACGAACATCTTACCGTCGGCGACGGTACCGTGGATTTCCCCGGCACAATGAGATCTCTTGGGGGATACGAAGGAAAATACGTCATAGAATCCAAATCTCTCGCGTCCGCCGTCGAGTCCAAGAGAAGATTGTCCATACTTTTGGAATGAAACCATTCAATCTCGGAACGGAATCAATCTTACAACTAATCCAAAGATTTTTCCAATAAACCGGGTGTTTTTCACTCCAAACCCTTGGGATAAGGAGGGCGGTTCTTGAAATCCTTGAGGAATCCCCACATTTTGACCGCCAGCACAACGGTTGCCAGAACTCCGACGGCCAGTATCGCAAGTGTGCCGATGCCGAGAACAGCCTCGCTTCCGCCCAGCCAGGTGTAGGCTGAAACGTAGTCGTTCACGAAATGCAACAGTATCGCCGCGTACAATCCGTATTCCACGAAAAGATAACCTGCCGCCAAACCGAATATGAAAGCGGGTATGACCTTTGCCATGCCCCATCCCGCTTCATGTCCGTAACCGAATACCAAAGCGGCGATTACGATAAGTCCCATGGACAGTTTGTCGACACCGAAACCTCCCAAAGGATATTTCCAGAAATCCGTTTTTCCTTTTGCCAAGGCCATCAGAAGCAAGGGTACGCCTATTATCAGAACTCTGGTGATCAATTCTTCCCAGACGCTTGCATCGGCCAGAACGAACATCAGTGCCAGTTGGTCCATATCCATGTCCGGAACGGTGAAATCCACTCCGAAGAAAAGTATGGCTGCATAAAGAACGACAATCTGAAGGAACATGGTGGCGGGCCACAAGAGTCCGATCCAATATATGCCGGTCTTTTCGATTTTTAAAGATTCTTCATTCTTTTGTTTGCGGTTTTTGAAGTAAAGGTATGTTTCATGGACGAGTTTGATGAAACACAACGTCAGAACGGCCACCAGAAACAGCCAGTACAGCTGCAGCAACGTCTCCGATATGACCGTAAAAGTGTACGGATACGGAATCAGTATCAGTATTCCGTACATTTTGTCCGAAAGAAACAGGAAAATGTCCGAGGCGTGGACATACAGAGCAACGGCGTCCACAATCAAAAACAAGGATGTGAGGATTGCGGCAATAATTCCGAAAATACGGGTAAACGAGAAACTTTTGATCTGCGGCGGTGCGGTGACATGAAACGGTCTGCCGCAGCTTCCGCAATGTCCGGCATTCCCGTATCGGTAAGAGTTGCATGAAAAACAATCCAGCAATTTGCCGCATTTTCCGCAGTACATGTAACCCGCATTGCGGTATTCTTCACAATGTGGACAATCCGCTCGGTTCATGAAATCATTCCGAGAATATTTCTGACCCGTTCGCAATCGATTACCGCAAGTATTTTTTCTTCCCTTTCCGAAAGTTCCGTCAGACGCAGGGAGATGTATCTTTCCCTTATGTTGATCATTTCCCGGAATCCTTTCTTGCGGTTCACAAAATCATCCCATTCTTCCGAGAATTTTTCGGGAGAACTCATGTCGAATTTCTTCTTCATTCCTTTTTTGGCCATTCTGTGTTCGTTGACCCATTCCAAAGAACTCACGGTTTCGCAGTATATCTCCGTGTATTGCCGGTCCGGCATGTCCAAGGGAATCAATTCCTTGGAATCTTTGTCGCAAAGGTCCACAATCGCACACCATGCGGGCGCGGGTACGGTGACTTCCCCGAAACTGGAAAGTCTGTGGGCGAACACGAGATCCATTTCGCTCGGTTCGTAATCGTCAACGATGGATTCTCTGTGACGCACCCCTTCTATTTCTTCGGGACTCAGGGAAACGGCGTATCTGTCGTAATTTCCGTAAATTCCGTTGATGCGGTCGGCGTATGAAGAAAGTCCTCTGACAACGGGAAGAATGTCCAGTTCGGCCTTTCCCAGCGTGAGGGAAATCATTTTCTGCTGCTCCTGGAAAGCACCAACTCCGTAAGCTCTTCGCTTTCGTCTATTCTTTTCAGTTCATCCACGGATATGACCGCGGTGGTTTTGATGGAATCCCGGTTCTTTGCCTGTTTGACGATGACCACCGAAGGTTTGCCGGCGAGATGGGACACTTCCGAGGTAATCGCCGCTCTTTGAACGAGTTTCTCTTCGTCTTCCCCCGTGCCGGTGAGGATTAGGACTTCCTTTACCCTCGACAGGGCATCGAAAGGACTCTTCATTACGGGCGTTATGCTGAATCCGATATCAATAAGTCTGTTGAGCACGACGGAATCCGTTCTTTCCTTTCCGCTCACTTCGTATTTTTCAGAGGTGGATTCCGGGGTGTACTCGAAAGGATTCAAAGGTACGATGATCTGTGTGTTGAGAAATTCCTCTATCCTCAGAGCCGCGTCTATCATGGCCCCCATTCCGGTTTCGTACATCTGGATGGTTCTTCTCGAAACACCTGCAATCTGCGCAAGGGATCCTAGGCTGATATGATTGGTTTCCCGGGCCTTCCTGAGGAGGTCACTGTCGAGTTTCACGTACATCCCGCCGGGTGCGGCGAATATCAGCGGAGGGACTTCCTCTATGGTGTGATCCGCCAGAGTTTCGTTGGAAATTATGGGTATGTTGAATCTTGAATACACTATTCCGGGTTCCAAAGCTCCGGAACTGGAACGTTCCCCTATGAGAATGGGACTTGCGGACAAAGCATCGGCAAGAACCTTCATTTCTTCCGCATTGTCTTTCGAAAAAGCGTCCACGTTGCTGAGGATTTTGATGATGAGCAGACTGTCGTCCCTGCGGGCGACGATGTCGAAGCAGATACTTCGCAGATTGAGACTTGATGACACATCGTAACCTGCCTTGGTGAGAGTGGCACGTGTGGTTTCAATAAGCTCGGCTCTGCTCATGGTATTAAAGTGGTTGTTCTTCTATAAAATACAGTCTTTATTTCTTGTTGTCTGCCGAAACAGGGGGTTGACCGGCCGTATGGCCGGTCTTGGAGGTCGGAGGTAACGGACCTCGTTTCAGGCAATCTCCTTATTCGATTTCGATGCGTCTGGCGGATTTTTCCTTGTCCAGGGACTTGAAGCATATCTCCAAAATCCCGTTGTTGTACTCGGCTTCAGCGCCGTCGGTATCGATTTCGCAGGGCAATGCCACAATTTTTTTGTATTTTTTCTCGGGGGTATCCACCGAGATGGAAACGGAGTCTGCGGTGGCATCGATCACGATGTCTTCCTTCTTCGCTCCCGGAAGTTCGGCGACCACTCTCACCAATCCGTCTTCGACGGTTGTGTCGGTGAAGGGTTCCCTTGCGGTTTCCCCCACGGGGAGACCCACGGTTGCCGAAGGGTTTCCGAATTCTTTCACGTGGGCCACTCCGTCGGGACCCCGGTACAATGTGTACCCGTAAGTCTTGACGTCGGGACCGCTGGTTCTCATGAAATTGTCGAACATTTCATCCATTCTGCGGTTGAAATCTTCGAATTCCCTGAACAGTCTGTTCCATGTGTCCTTTGTCATTTTCATCACTCCTTGTTTTTATCGCCGTATTCTTTCAGTTTCTTTGAAACGGCCGGACCGAATTTCTCGGTCGCCTTTTCAAAATCTTCCATTGTGACTTTGCACGCATCCAGTTCTTCCTGTGTCGGATCGCCTTCGGCGACAAGGCGTCTGACGGAAGTCATCACCGCTTCGTTGGTGATGGCGGATATGTCCGCACCGGTGCATCCTTCGGTCATTTCGGCGAGTTTCTTCAAATCCACGTTTTCATCAAGAGGCTTGCCTCTGGTGTGTATCTTGAAGATTTCCTCCCTGGACTCTTTGTCCGGAGGTCCCACCATCATGCTCTTGTCGAACCTTCCGGGTCTGAGCAGCGCGGGGTCGATCATGTCCGGACGGTTGGTGGCGGCTATTATCACCACGTCATTCAGCACCTCGAGACCGTCCATCTCCGTAAGAAGCTGGGACACCACCCTTTCGGTGACGTTGCTGTCACAGCTTCCGCTTCCCCTGTTGGGGGCAATGGAGTCTATCTCGTCCATGAAAATCACACAGGGGGCGGCCTGTCTGGCTTTCCTGAAGGTTTCCCTTACGGCTTTCTCCGATTCACCCACCCACTTGTTGAGGAACTCCGGTCCTTTCACGGATATGAAGTTCGCTTCGGATTCCGTCGCGACGGCTTTCGCGAGGAGGGTCTTACCGGTTCCCGGAGGGCCGTACAGCAGGATTCCCTTCGGAGGTTTGGCCCCCATGTGCTCAAAGACTTTGGAATACTTCAGAGGCCATTCCACGGCTTCTTTCAGTTCGTCTTTCACGGATTGCAGGGCTCCGATGTCATCCCACTTTATGTTGGGCCTTTCAATCAGCACTTCCCTCATGGTCGAGGGCTGCATGTCCTTGAATCCTTCGCGGAAATCGTCCATCGTGATTGTGATGGTGTTCAGCACGGACAGGGGGACTTCATCGCTGTCGGTGTCTATGTCGGGAAGGACTCTTCTGAGCGCCGCCATGGCGGCTTCCTTGGTAAGGGCGGACAGATCCGCGCCCGAGTACCCATGAGTTTTGTCGGCTATGGTTTCCAGTTTTACGGATTCGTCGATGGGCATTCCGCGGGTATGGATTTCGAGAATGTCGAAACGTCCGTTTCTGTCGGGAATGCCTATTTCGATTTCTCTGTCGAATCTTCCCGGCCTTCTTAGGGCCTCGTCTATGGAGTTGGGTCTGTTGGTAGCGCCGATCACAACGACTTTGCCTCTGGACTTTATGCCGTCCATCAACGCCAGCAACTGAGCCACGACCCTTCTTTCCGTTTCTCCGGTGACTTCGTCCCTCTTGGGGGCGATGGAGTCAATTTCGTCGATGAAGATGATGCTCGGAGCATTTTCTTCGGCTTCCGTGAAGATGTCTCTGAGTTTTTCCTCGGATTCTCCGTAGTACTTGCTCATGATCTCCGGTCCGCCGACGTATATGAAATTGCTGCTGGTTTCTCCGGCCACGGCTTTGGCCAGCATGGTTTTTCCGGTACCGGGAGGTCCGTGCAGCAACACACCCATGGGAGCTTCGATGCCGAGCCTGTCGAAGAGTTCGGGGTGTTTCAGCGGAAGTTCCACCATTTCCCTGATTTTGCTGACGGCATCGTCAAGTCCCCCGATGTCGTCGTAGGACACCTGGGGGATTTCGCCTGCGGCCACATCCGCGGGCTTGTCACTGATGTTCACATTCGTGGATGATGTCAATATGACGGCTTCGCTGGAAGGTGCGTATGACGTGACGATGAACTCCATTTTGTTGCCCATCACGTTCAGTGACACAGCGTCTCCCTTCGAGAATGCGCGTCCTTCGAAGATCTGTTTGAAATATTCGTCCCCGCCCTGCAGCCTCAGCTGATCGGTGGGAGCAAAAGTGATTTTGGTCGCCGGTTTGGCGTTGACTTTGTGTACTGCCACCCTTTCGTCAATGGATGTGCCTGCATTCCATCTGGTGTTGCCGTCAACTCTGATAACGCCTCTGTTGGCATCCTCGGGACCTCCTCTGAGGACCTTTGCGACGGTGTTCTTCTCGCCGGTGATTTTCACGATGTCCCCGACTTTGATGTCCATCACGTCCATCAGTTCGGGGTCCAGGCGGACGATTCCTCTGCCCGCCTCTCCTGATTTCAATTCGGCGACCTTTATCGCTTTGTCGCCTATGTTTTTCGATGTCATCTGTTTTCACCTCTCTGTGTTCGATATTCAACTGTTTGGGATGTCATGTTCGTAAAAACGGATATGAGATTCTGCAGCAGTTTTCTGCTCGAACTTCTACGATATATTAGTTTGTACTTCTATATAAATGTTTGTTTTCTTTATAAAGAGTTTTTATCCTCCCGCATTCGGTCAACCCATCAAAAAATCGCTGTCTCGCAATTGAAAGTGCGGACGGTACTGCCGATAAACATCACAAAGCGGCAGAGATTATCCGTGATAAAACATGCTTAAATACGGTCCTCGCGTTGTTCAAGGATATGTGTCCGAATACGGACCGGAACGGTTTCGGTTCCGAAGTTACGGTTTCGGAAGACGCAGGGATACGGGGAAATCCGAACATAAACGAAGGATTGTCTCCGATTGTCAACGGCCCAACATCAAAAAACAAAGCGACGGTTCAATTTACCTTGGTTGAAAGCGTTTCCTGTTCCATTTTATCGGACGAAGAGGATTCAGGCATCGTATACACCATAGGCTACGAAGGTCTGACCGTGGAAGAACTCATTGAAAAATTGAAATGTCACAGGATCCGGCAACTGATTGACGTAAGGGAAAGATCCGCAAGCCGGAAAAAAGGTTTTTCAAAAATTCCCCTGAGACAACGTTTGGAAGAAGAAGGGATAGCATACGTTCACATGAGAACGCTGGGCGCACCCCCGGAAATAAGGCACGAATACAAAAAAGGCGGATCCGAAAAAATTTTTTTCGAAAGATATGAGAAACATCTGAACGAAAAAGTTTCCGGAGAAATAACCGCAATGGAAAAACACGTTTCTGAGAGAACATCGGTTCTGATGTGCTTTGAACGTTCGTATCTCCGCTGTCACAGAAAAATACTGGCAGACAAACTAAAAGATATGAGATACAGAGTAAAACATCTTTGAAAGCGATTGAATTCGACAACAGGGGAGTATCCGGTGACGGAGTCTGTTTTCGATATCTGTTATGGATACACTATGTTTTTTTTAATTTAGTTAAAGAAACTGTAACCCTTCAACACTGAATTTATAATGTATATTATTATACATCAATGTACCTAAATATATATACAATGAATATAATGATACTATTATGTCGTTACCCAAAGACATCCGCACATGTCTCGGTGTCGAGGAGATTCCGAGAAAATGGTACAACTTGGCGGCAGACCTTCCCAAACCGGTATCGCCTCCTTTGAATCCCAAAACGAAGGAGCCCGTCAATCCGGAAGATCTGGCTTCTCTGTTCTGCAAAGACATAATCAAACAGGAGATGTCGACCGAACGGTATATCGACATTCCGGAAGAGGTCAGAGACAGTCTTGTCCATCTCCTCCGTCCTTCGGTGCTGCAAAGAGCATACAGGTTGGAAAAGCATCTCAAAACACCCGCGAAGATTTACTTCAAAAGAGAGGACATGAGTCCGTTGGGCAGTCACAAAGGAAACACTGCCGTGGCTCAGGCTTATTATAACGCGGAGGCGGGAGTTCACACTCTAACCACGGAAACCGGTGCGGGACAGTGGGGAACGGCGTTGGCGGCTTCCTGCAACATGTTCGGCATCAAAGCCACGGTGTTCATGGTCCGCGGAAGTTACGATCACAAGCCTTCTAGAAAAACAATCACCGAACTTTACGGAGGCACGATTTATCCCTCACCCTCGGTCCACACCGAATACGGAAGGGAATATCTGAAAAAACATCCGGATTCCGTCGGTTCTCTGGGAATAGCGATTTCCGAAGCCTGTGAACTGGCTTACCAAGATCCCGGAACCTGTTACGCCTTGGGGAGCGTGCTGAACCACGTCATGCTGCATCAGACCGTCATAGGTCAGGAAACCATGGAACAGATGAAAAAAGCGGAGATCGAACCCGACGTGATGATAGGATGCGTCGGAGGAGGTTCGAACTTCGCAGGTTTCACCTTCCCGATGATTGCCGAGAAGATAAAAGGAAAAACGGAATGCGAATTCCTTGCCGTCGAGTCGAAAGCCGCCCCCAGCATAACCCAGGGAGAATACAGATACGATCTGGGAGACACGGGAGGATTCACGCCTTTGCTGATGATGCATACCGTGGGTCACGATTACATCCCGCCGTCGGTTCACGCCGGAGGTCTGAGATATCACGGAATGTCTCCTCTGGTGTCCGCGGCCGCCGAACAGGGATTGGTCAAAGCCGTAGCCTACGATCAGTTGGAAACCTTCGAAGCCGGAGACATGTTCGCCAGCGTCGAAGGGATAATTCCGGCTCCCGAATCCAACCATGCCATAAAAGCCGCGATAGACGAAGCTCTGAATTGCCGCAGGACCGGAGAAGAGAAGACTATAGTGTTCTGTCTTTCCGGACACGGATTCCTGGATTTGAACGGTTATTCCGAATACCTCAGCGGAAGCATGGTTCCCTCGGTCTGATTGAACGTCCAAACCTCTTTCCCTCTTTTTTCAGATATCAATAAATAGAAACTCAAAGTACAAAGGTACATGCCCGGCGAACTTAAGGGAGACACCGTCACGGTGACGGATCAGAAAGAAGCAAGCCAGCTGTACAGCCGGGGCAATTACGGTTATCCCATGAAAGGGGGAGGTTCGGAACTGGATCTTTCCGAGGCTCTTTATCTGGTCGAAAGCGACCGTCTTCAGGTCGTCCGGAACGGTAAAAATATTTCCTTTGACGAACTTTTCAGGGAAGCATCGAAAATCACTGACGCCTTTGACGTGAAGTATCAGGTTTACAGGGACATGAGATCCCGGGGGTTCGTCGTGAAAACCCGAACCGATGCTTTCGACATGGCGGTTTATCCCAGAGGCAAAACCGTCAGCAACTCCCGTCCACAGTTTATGGTTCACGCCGTGTCGGAGAGAATGGAATTGGATATCGGAGGTTTCTCTTCCGAGATTCTGAAAATAAAAGATCAGGGTTACGAAATCCTTTACGGAGTGGGGGACGAGGAAGGGGACGTGACGTATTACAGAATGTCCGTCAGACATCCTGAAGGTTCCGTGTTTTTCGACAAACCCGAAAAAGCCGCCGAGGGCGTGCTGATCGGCGACAGAGTTTTCGTGTCCGAGGAAGAAGACAAAAAGATTCTGAAAAACGCCGGATATTTCGGCAAAGACGCAGGGGAAATGTACCAACTGTCCCTGATAGAGAGCAGATATCTTCTCGAAAAAGGGCTGTTGGATGTTTTTGACAAACACGGAAACAGACTTTCTGCGGAAAGCATGTGGCCTTCCGGCGAAGACGAGGATTTATCCCTTAGGACTTCGGCGTACTTCGATTTGAGATCCAGAGGTCTCGTGGTGAAAACCGGATTCAAATACGGGACCCATTTCAGAGTTTACGAAGGATCTCCCGACGATTCCCACGCCAAATATCTGGTACATGCGGTATCCGCTTCCGACGTTGCTACCTGGCCGGAGATTTCACGGACGGTGAGGCTGTCCGGGGGAGTCAAGAAAAGCATTCTGTTCTGCAGAATAGGCGACAGAACGGAATATTATGAGTTTAAGTGGTTTAGACCCTGAACCTTCGGTTCAGAGCTGGATGTCGATTCCGAGTTTGTCGGTGAGTTCCTTGTACCTGTTTCTGATGGTAACTTCGGTGACTCCCGCGACTTCGGCCACTTCACGCTGGGTCCTGCGTTCGTTGCACAGAATCGATGAAATATATATCGCCGCGGCGGCAACGCCGGTGGGTCCTCTTCCGGACGTGAGTTCCTTCTCGGAAGCGTCCTTTAGAATTTCCGCGGCTTTGGTCTGAACTTCACCGCTGAGCTTAAGTTCGGAGCAGAATCTCTGCACGTAATCCTGAGGTTTGGTGGGCATAAGTTTCAGTTTGAGCTCACGGGTCATGAACCTGTATGTTCTTCCGATTTCTTTACGTCCAACGTGACTTGCGCTCGCGACTTCGTCCAAAGTTCTGGGAACTCCACATTTTCTGCAGGCGGCGTACAGCGAAGCCGCCACAACGCCTTCGATGGAACGTCCTCTGATCAGGTTCTTGTTCACGGCCTTTCTGTAAATCATGGCCGCGGTTTCCCTTACGTTTCTGGGAAGTCCCATGGCGGAAGCCATTCTGTCCAATTCGGACAACGCGAAGGCAAGGTTGCGTTCGGTGGCGTTGGACACACGGATTCTTCTTTGCCATTTCCTCAGTCTGTAAAGTTGGGCGCGGTTTCTGGTGGGGATGCTTTTACCGTAGCTGTCTTTGTTTTTCCAGGAAATTTCGGTCGAGAGACCTTTGTCGTGTATGGTGTAGGTCATCGGAGCACCGGTGCGTGCTCTCTTTTCTCCCTGTTCGACATCGAAGGCTCTCCATTCGGGGCCCTGGTCGATGAATTGGTCATCCAATATCAGGCCGCAGTCCTCACACATGAGTTCTCCGCGTTCATAGTCGCGGACGAGGTGACGGCTGCCGCATTCAGTGCACACTTCAATTTCTTCGGTGCCTTCTCTTGTTTTTGACATCTTTGTTCGCCTCTTGGATGTATAGTTTTTCTCCGATTGCGATGGCGCGTGAACCGTCAGTTTTCACGGAAACATAGGGTTCGTCCACCGGACCGAATATACGGACTATTGTGCCGATCTTGCGTTTACCTGCGTCAAGTACATGATCCCCCATCCTCGGAGACTCGGAAGCAATGATTACTGCTTTACCATCAGAAGTCAATTCTGACACGGTTCCCAAAAAATTCATGTATCATCGTCTCGGTAAGGTAGTCAGCCACTAATAGGATACAATTAAACATAACTTATATTTAAAAGATTGGGTTTATTTATTATCTATGTGCTGTGTATCCGCTTATTTTTGAAACTTACATCATTAAATAAATATCGTCTGTTTTCAAGTGGCGGGATGCAGTGTTTGGGTCATTGACATGTATTCGAAACATGTGTAAATTATATACGAATACGTGAAAACTTTAATAAGGACAATGTCTATCGGAGCCTAATTGGATGCGCTACACTGGCGAATCCCAAAAAAATGGAGGTAAAACATGAATTGGGACATAATGTCATTCCTGACCATCGTTGTATTCGTATTTGCATTGGTATTGATGATCGCGGGAATATTCTCTGCCTACTTCGGCAGCGGTAAGAGCAGAACCTATGGTTTGATTATGCTGGTGACCGGTCTCGTTGTTTTCGCAATATGGGCATATCTCGTAGGGTGGAGCAACATTGAGATTTTCACGGATGTTCACGTTGTTGACGTAATCGTTGATGCGGTCATCAATTTCCTGGCAATACTGATCGGTGCCTTGGTTGCAATAGGCATATTCCTTGTTGCAGTTCTCAAGAGCTGAACGTCAGGAACGGACAGTTGTTCCAAATCCCTTACCCACCTTCGGTGGGTTTTTATCCTTTTATCAAATATTGCGGTCTATATGCCCAGAGTATCCATAATCCTCGGCAGCAAAAGCGACCTGCCGGTGGCGGAGAAAGCCACCGCGGTTCTGAAAGATCTTTCGATATCTTACGGAATCACCGTTGCATCCGCCCACAGGACTCCCGAACGAGTCAAAGACCTTGTTGAAAATTCAGATGCGGACGTGTTCATCGCCATCGCGGGACTGTCCGCGGCATTGCCCGGAGTCGTTGCTTCTTTCACGGTCAAGCCGGTGATCGGAGTTCCCGTCAGCGGCAAGCTGAATATCGATTCACTCTTATCCGTGGTGCAGAT
>Ga0265294_10006892_pt1 | contig 13574 bp, 14 predicted proteins | sample MunlanPumphouse3_FD_192504 | JGI IMG/M metagenome (GOLD analysis project Ga0265294, IMG submission 192504) | Groundwater microbial communities from a municipal landfill in Southern Ontario, Canada - Pumphouse #3 | ecosystem: Environmental > Aquatic > Deep subsurface > Groundwater | place... | reverse complement strand
AAGCCGCCTGGAAAAGGCATACGTTCCAGAAATTAAATACGGAAGCGCCCCTGCATAGGTGAATACCTTCCTGTGTGGGGGCCTTGCTTTTTTAGAACCAATAACCCATGAAAGGAGCAAAACAAATGCCTGAAAACAGCAAATCCAAAGACCGGATAAAGGAAATCACCGACAGTCTGGAGCAGGGCATCAAAGACTTGTTCAGCAGTGACAGGTATATGGAATATCTGCGCACCATGTCCCGTTTCCACCGTTATTCCTTGAATAACACCATACTCATTGCTATGCAGAAACCCAACGCTACAATGGTGGCGGGCTTCAATAAATGGCGGGATCAGTTTGGCCGCAATGTCAAGCGCGGCGAAAAGGGCATCAAAATCATAGCGCCCACGCCCTATAAGGTAAAAAAGGAAATGGAAAAGCTCGACCCGGAAACCAAAGCGCCGATGTTGGACAGGGATGGCAAGATCATTATTGAGGAAGTGGAAATCAAAATCCCGCTGTATAAGGTGGTATCCGTTTTCGATGTATCACAGACCGAGGGGCGGCCTCTGCCCCAGCTTGCAGACGACCTGACCGGCGATGTAAAGCAGTATGAGCTTTTCATAGAGGTACTCAAACAGGCGTCGCCCGTGCCGATTGCTTTTGAAGAGATGAAAGCCGATATGGACGGATATTTCAGTCAGAACGACAAACGCATTGCTATCCGCGATGGCATGAGCGAAGTGCAGACCATATCGGCGGTTATACACGAAATCGCTCATGCCAAGCTCCATGATAATTCCCTTGGGCAGCTTGACGCTGCACAGAGTAATGAGAACGCCGAGCCGCTCAAACCCAAAAGCAGGCGCACCGAGGAAGTGGAAGCCGAAAGCGTTTCCTATGCCGTCTGCCAGTATTACGGCGTCCAGACCGCCGCCAACAGCTTCGGATATATCGCCGCCTGGAGCAAGGACAAGGAGCTGCCGGAGCTGCGGGCCTCCCTTGAAACTATCAATAAGACTGCTTCCGGGCTGATAGAGGACATTGACAAAAGCCTTGCCGTGCTGAAAAAGGAGCGTGAAAAAACGCAGGAACAGGTTACTCCCGCAGAGCCGGGGCAAGCTGCCCCCAATAAGATGGAGGAAGCCGTGCCCCCCATCGGCCATGAGGAAATGAGCCATGCGCTGGAGACGCCGGAGCCTCCAGTCGCCAAGCCTGATGGTTATCCCATGCCCGACCCCGCCATAAGCCTTGCCGCCCGCGATGCTTATGGCTACACCGACAATGATATGCTCCCGCTTTCCAAAGAACGGGCCATCGAGCTTTATGAAAAAGACATGACCGTGTATATGCTTTATGAAGGTAACGGTGCGGGTATGGTCTTTGACCGGGACGACATCGATGACCACACCGGCATTTTCGGCGTTACCCGCGAAGAGTGGGAGAAAACGCAGGATTATCTTAACGGATTGGAGGAAAAAGACTCCCAACAGCTTGAAAACAGCTTCTTATCCCATTCTGCCGACGCTTTTGCTATCTATCAATTAAAGGACGACGGCACAACACGGGGTTACCGTTTTGAACCCCTTGACCGCTTGCAGGCCGCCGGGCTTTCCGTGGAACGCGGCAATTACGAGCTGATTTACACCGACCTCTTGCCGGAGGCGGTAAAGGGCGATGCGTACGGGAGGCTAAACGAGCTTTTCCACCGATTCAACATGGAGCACCCCACTGATTTCAAAGGACACAGCTTATCCGTCAGCGATATTGTGGCGCTCAAAGTAGACGGCAAGGTATCCGCGCATTATGTGGATAGCCGGGGTTTTTCCGAGTTTTCCGGCTCTGCCCGGAAGATGAAGCCTTGCAACTCATCTGGTATATTGAGCCGGTTGAAAGCATTGAAAAATTCATTGGGGAAAACGAATCGGTGTTTTGCGATCATGGCGCTCTCGAGAGCGAGATGTTTGATCATGTAGTGTATAACGAGTTGCGTTCACTGACGGCAGACGCAATTGGAACTCTAAAGTGGCGGGAAAGCACTGTGTTGCAATATAGATTTGGTTTACTTGATGATGAGCCGCTGACTCTTGAACAAGTCGGTAGGTTTACGCTGCCTACCGCAAGGCCGGATACAGCAAAAAATTCTACGATGCCCACGCAGGTGACATCCTTTTGCATAAGGCGGCGAAGGCGGCGTTTGACGCCTTGCGGATGAAAATACTGCCCACCGTTAAGGCGCTCCAAGCCGAATATGAAACGCTGTTGGCCGAGAAGAAAAAAGTCGATTCCGAGTATACCATCGCCCGGAAAGAAATGCGGGAATTGCTAACGGCCAAGGCCAATGTGGATAGGCTTGTAAGTCATGCCCCGGCCACTCCGGAAAGAGAAAATGAGCGGCAACAACGGTGAAATTGCCCGCTTATTTTCAAGCGTCCGCAAGGACGCGCAGCCGCCCCCAAAGGGGGCGTTCAATAGGGGATGGGGGATACTCCCCAACAAGCATTTTTGAGAATTTGACCGGCAGGGAAAATTCGAAAAAAGCAAGGGTGTGTACAACCTTGCCCTGCTTGCCAGTATTGTTCGATCAGGTTTTCCATCCATGCAAAAAATACTTTATGAATTTGCTGTGCAAAGAAGGTGCCAGTGCGCATCCTATGGCTAAAGCAATGGCTGGTTATTTAGATGGAGGCGAATAAATGGCCTTTTTATTATTTACCTTGCTATGCAAAGAACGGAAACGTTTCCGCGTCTCCTCCATTACCCGGTTAACTCTATGATTCTGTCGCATACTCCCGCCACATATTGGTCGTGAGTTACGATGATTATGGTCTGACCTGAGTTATTTAAATCCTTTAAGATCTGCATAATTTCGTTGCGGTTTTCAGCATCCAGTGAGCCGGTAGGTTCGTCCGCCAGAATCAACTCGCTGGGTTTTAGAAGTATTCTGGCTATAGCCACCCTTTGTTGCTCTCCGCCAGACAGTTCGTAGATTTTCTGCTTAAGCGAGATGTTTAGTCCTACCTTCTTGAGCGCTGCTAGCTTAAGATCCTGCTTTTCTTGGCGGTTCTTTCGCGCATAAATAAGCGGAATTTCCAGATTGTAATCCGCGTTGGCATCGTCAATCAGGGCGCAGTTTTGAAACAGGTAGGAAAGCCTGGTTCTAAGAAGCCTATTAGCACTTTGGGAATTTATTCGAGGACTTGGCTGGTCAAACAGCCTGACAAGCCCACTATCCGGCTTTTCCAGTAATCCCATAATATTTAGAATAGTGGTTTTGCCCGCACCGCTTTTTCCGGTAATAGCCACCATTTCCCCCGGGGCTATCGTCATATTCATATTGTCTAAGACCACGTTATCTGCGTAGCTTTTCTTGACGCCGACAAGTTCACATATATTGTTCATATTGCTAAGCTCCTCCTTTAAGTACTCTTGTTTTATTTTTGCGCTCAATTACCCCCAAGGCTATTATTGAAGCTGCTAGCTCAAAAGCGATTAACCCTGCTGCCGTAAATATCAAGCTGGCATCAATCGTCTTAGGAATCATGCCTAGCGCCGGCATCATACCCACATTAATTCTCCAACGTACGATAAAGCAAATTAGTATCTGCAGCACCCAGGCCGCTGAGAAAAGCCAGAAATATTCCTTATACGTTTTGAAAAAACCAGCGCCAAATAGGCGGCGCACTATAAACCGATACTGGTGTTTATTAAAAAAGATAACTAGATTCTGAACCACCAGAAATAGCAATCCGGCTAGCAAACCTAGGCTGATTAGCAGAAACTGGTTCATAGCTTCTTGCAAATGGTAGATTTCCTGCAGAATGAACTGGTCAACGGTAACCAAGTATTTTAAGTTATCATCCAGTCTTAACTCCTTGAGTTCGGGCACCAGGGTCTGGTAGGTTTTTAACGTATCCCGATCAATAAGTTTCATCTTCAAAGGGTCCGTAGCTCCACCACCGAGAATCGAAGACCGATCTGTTACGACACTGTTTTGTTCGGTTACCACCCGGATGATCGGGTCTATAATCATATTGTTTTCTTGAGGAAAAACATTTGGATTAAAACTGAATATCTGTTGTTCATTGGCCAACCAGATAATTTTTAACTGCTGATTTCTCACTCTATCAGGAACCACTCTCTTACAACGTTCTTCGTGCTGATATACACCTTCCTGATATACACCTTCCGAATTCTTTCCACCTGTCCGGTCTTTTTTGAAAAAGCTGAGGATTTCCTCTTCCCGGTCGTGATATTTCTCCGGCACCAGCAAAATCCAATCACTGTTGTCCTCGGAAACCTGAACTGGCTGCTGCTGAAGGTCATACACCGGAAATTCCCGCAGGTAGTTGGGGTTCACACTAATGGATAATATACCGTCCCAATCTTTATTCAAAAGAAGTTCTTGCTGGTCATACATGTGAGTATTAATCAACAAGGCTCCCATCCGGTTGAGCAACAGGTACAGTTCATCCTCTATGTCTGCTCTAGGTCCAGCGCCATCGTTTATTTTTCTCTCCTCATCTCTTATATATAAAGGGTAAAATACCCCGTAGTCTTTGCTGCATTCCCAATTTTTCAAGGTTTGTTGTTTAGCATGAATTACAGAAATCTGGTTCCAGAGAGTAAGGCAGGTTAAAACCAACAGCACCGAGCAACCTGCCTTGAGCAGGGTGTTTAAAGCGAAGATGCCGTTGGTATCCTTACGGTTTTTTAACGCATTAACGACCTTAATTCGGGAAATATACAGGTAAGCAACCAGGGAAAGGGCTAACATGATACCATAAGCTTTGAGCTGATTGATCAGAATGCTGATTACAAATTGAATACAAGTGTCTTTAATGCATAGCGCTGCCAGTAGTGTGATAAGGGTAGTGATACCAAACAAGATAGTTATGAGCTTGCCGGCAATGATAAACCACAAGTATAAGTTGGAGATGCCATGCATTTTAATGATACCGATTCTTTTTGATTCATTAAAAATATAATAGATTAACAAAATCAAGATAACCAGGTATACAAGGTAATTAATATATGATAAATAACCTATCGGGGAACCTACTACAGCGCCCCCAGTTGCAGTTCCGCCGGACGTGGAGGTTTTTACGAAATCCCCATATAAAAAGGGTTCGGTTAATTGGTCTTTGTAATACTGATTAACCTTATTCGCAAAGCAGTTGACAAATGCATGAAACACCTCTCTATTTGGTGCTTCCGCAAAATATGGACCATCAACCGGAAACTGTTCATATGAGTTTTTTAAGGATTTTATCGTAATAAGATTATTTCCTCCGAAGTCTTTGACAACACCGATCTGGGTTGGGTCGCCGGTGCTGGTTGTACACATAAAGGAATTAGCTTGCTGGGTGTCTTCCGGGGTTAATAATCTGCCGCTTTTAAGCCGGAAAACATCAAAGAAATGGGTGTCTCCGGTCAAGAATACATACTTTAAAATCTCTACCTGATCATCTGACTGGTAGTGAATATTGCTTCGTAAAATATTGACCTGGAACTGATTAGCAGCTTGGCACAAGAAAGGATAAATCCGGTCCGGATCTGACAGATGAATATCTTTCGGAATTACAAACTGCATTGCCACCCCGTTTTCTAAGTGGTTTACCTTTTCCAGTTCTTCTCTGTCTATCTGGTTATAAGACGTAGAAAAGGAAAAAAACGAGGACAGTAGAACTAATAGTACTAACATCTTTTTCAATGGCCAATCTCCTCAACTTATTAGAAATATCCGGTCAGCATATAACATCGATTATCATTCGCCTAAAACAGCGAATGATAATCGATTAGTTTAGTAAAGATATTGGGACTTTAGCTTAATAGATGTAGTAACCAAATAAACCATATCCCGAGTATAGCGGACCGCTTGCATAAGAGGTGTAACCTGGGGCGGTATAATCACTGTCATAAGTCTGTCCGTTGGGCCCATCCTGAACCCAGGAGGTATGGTAATCATCAGGATGATAATAGTTTGAATATCCATAATATACTCCATTGTATAGATAAGCTTGATATTGCCAGTCACCGCCATCAATCTTTACATTTGGCTTTATAGTTGACTTTTCATTTGAAAACGCACTAACATTTGCGTTAGTCAAGGTTATTGAAACTGAACCACCTCCGCGGGGTGTTTTCTCAACGGCCGCTATAGCAGGAACCGCAGCCAATAGTGTAAGCATCGCGCCTAACAGCAACATACCTAAAATACGTTTCTTTAACATATATATTCCTTTCCTTTCTAATGGCTTCTTTTTCATCTGATTCTCATTGACAGAGAACTAACAAAGGGTTTTAAATTTAGACAATAGTGGTTTCGCTTAGAATGACTAAGGCACAAGGAGCCAACTTGTTTGCTTGTCTTTCTATCGAGCCACTATTACTTTTTGGGGCGGGTATCGTGGACTACTCAGAATGCAGAACATATTATCACCTCCTTTCGCTTCCCAATTCACTATGACATATCATGGTTACGGCACAAATACTCTTTTTATCAGGGGCCCTTCCTTAATAAATCTTCAAGGGGACTCAATTTGTAGTTGTCGAGCATATCAAAGTTTCCTAGCTCTCCATGTCCCAGACATGCGATTCAAACTGCCGGTCGGGGGAGCACGAAAGAGTAAATGTAATTGCATCACAATATTGTTTTCTATTGATATGGCAGAATCCAGGTTTTTTGTTTCGAGTTCATCACCTCCTTCGGTTTTATTTATCTTAATCAAAAGCAAGCCAATTTCTATTTCCTCTACGGTTCAGGGAGCGCCCTGTTTGAAGGGGCTGTAAGTAAGTCTTGTCCGAACCAATGATATTGTGTTTTGGTTTTGATAGGCCAATATTTCACTTTAAAAATTTTCTTATCTATATAGACAATCTAAAAGAGCTTTTGCAACACTTATTTCCAGAAAATTTTTTATTAAGTCACATTTCAGCATTTTTAGAGTGTCTTTATTTTTTTACTACCACTTCTTGTCTGTATGTGTTCAATAGTATGATTTAAGTGCAGTCAGAGAATTAGCAAAACTGGAAATGACTATAAAAAAGCAGATTGATCCCAAATGCGAGTTTATGACAAAGAGTTCAAAGAAGAAGCAATCGAATTGCCCTGTGAAATAGGGCCTATGAAAGGATGTGATTTGATGATCATGATGGTAATCTACGCCATGGAAGGCGATGATGATAAGGCTTTTATGCTGAACTTATATAACGATTATTATGGTCTGGTGCGTAAGACCGTTTACAATATGACTATCTGTTTATCACTTTGCTGGGGAGTAACCCCTTGTGTTCCTGAATTGCGAATAGAATAACCGAGGGGGGTATTCCTTTGATTTTAAGAGCCGGGGGGCGAAATGTAAGATATTAAATAAACCAGGGGGGAATGTCCCTCCCTGGTTTATTACAATACCGCATTTTACTTTGGAGTTATTCTGGTAATGGAGAAGCATGTATGGTATTTAGGTCGGGAACCCCTTGCGGAGCTATGAAAACAAATTCATCCTTTGGAATTTTCTGGTTCAAAACTACATCTTCAAGAACAAAACTTTGTGATTTTTGGTCATTATGGTAAATGTCATTGCCCAAGATGATTCCGGTTTGGGTGTCAATCCAATAGACCCGCTTATCTCCCAATTTATCTTTTGCTGCTTCCGAAGGAAAGATATCCAACCTTAAAGCTTCGCGCCCGGCAACTTTTTCAACTGCGCCTATTGAGACCTGCGAGTTTAGCATCCAATTTTGCGCCAGAAGCTCGGGATGTACTACAAGCTCGACATCTCCGCCACTGGGAAGCCGGGTACCGTTTTCAAAGACGGATATTGCGTTTTCCGGTGCTTCAGCCGGCATCTTTTTGGGATCAGGAGAGATATAGGTATCTCTCACAAAATACCAGTCGCGTCCCTCATCATAGGTGAAAGTCTGCTTGCCATCACTAATCTCTTGGGTAATGTATTGCTTCTCTCCATCCATTCCGCTGGTCATCGTCATGTTAACCATTGGAACAGGTCTTTGCACCACCTTAACCGAAGCGTTAGTGAGATGCTTTTTCCCATCGATAAGTTCCCATTCATTAAATTTGAAGCTTACGGAATCGTAATTTTGATAACTATTAAGAAGCATGTCTTTTATCTTACTGATATCAGAATTAGAACCCAGTGTTGTATCTGCCGATACACTGTTCTCAATTTGATCCGCGGCTTGAACAGGGACTCCATTATTGCCGCCTATAACAGCAGCCAAACCAACAAGCAGGAAAAGAAATCCGATGGCTGCAGGCCATTTCCAATTTTTTATTTTGGTAACCATACTAAGAAACACCTCCTCTAAAATACAAATCTCATTTCGTCAAACCCTACATATCTCGTATTAGATGATACCCCTGGGGTAAAATCGTCAAATTGAACACGCACAGTATGGCTTGGTACAATGGAATAATAACCGAGGTTAACCCATTGATCTGCATAGGATGCTTGGTTAACCAAGCTGCTGGCTATTATGGTATTATTATCCCAAATATAATATCTTTGATTTACATCTGCATAATTTCGAGGAATATATGCGTAAATGTAACAACCTCCGGACGCATTTGAGATTGACCAAGAACCACCTTCACTAGCCGATGAACTGTTGTTCCAGGTCCATACCATGGGGGGACTATAACCAAGCGGCTGACCATCTCGGCCAGTGCTTTGGGAATGCCATTCTGATCCACTTTGACTCCAGCCACTACCACCATTATATATAATGGTGGTTGCTGCCAGAACTGGTAGTGATGAACAAAGGATAGTTGTTATGATCAAAAAAGCTAATGTCAATCCTTTTGATCTGCCTTTCATAAGCTTACCTCCCTCAATATAGATTTTCAAGTAAACTCAAATTTGTACTTGCCGCATACATCAAATTTCCTGTCTCTTTATGTTCCGGATAGCGCTTCAACCGAATCGGTCAATTGATTATCGGGAGGAGCACGAAGGAATAGATGTGATGGCATCACCGCATAGGCTTCTATTGATATGAAGGAATTTAGATTTTTGATATTCAAGTTCATCACCCCCTTCGATTTTATTTATTTTAATCAAAAGCATATTGGCTTTTGATTAAAACCGAACTAACTTCTATTTTCTCCGCAGTTCAGGAAACGTCTGTTTGAACGGGCTGGCGGTACGTCTTGTCCAACCGGTGATATTGTGATAATTATTTTCTAATATGCAATATTTGCCTTTGGAAATTTTCTTATCTATAAAGACAATCTAAGAAAGCTTTTGCAACATTTATTTCTAAGAAAATTTTTTTATCAAGTCACATTTCAGCTCATTTTTAGGAGTGTCTTTATTTTTTTGTTACAAATTATCATCTGGATGCCTGTAAAAGTAGTATCATTTAAGAGCAGTCAGAAAATTTGCAAAGCTGGAAATAAATAGGGCGATCCGAATGCGGTTTATGACAAATAGATGAAAGAAGCAATCAAATTATTTAGTAATAGGGTCTATAAAGGATGTGTTTTGATGATCATGATGATAATCTTCGCAATGGAAAGCGATGATGATAGGTCTTTTATGCTGAGCCTATATAACGATTATTATGGTCTGGCGCGGAAGACCGTTTACAATATTACCCGTGATGCGGACCATGTAGAAGACCTGATTAGTGATACGTTCATAAAACTAATTGAAAAAATATCTTTAATTCGAACTTTTGAAAGTTGCAAATTGGCCGCTTATGTTGTCTATACTTCCAGGAGCGTGGCCATCAACTTTATAAAACACCGGGATGTACAGAAAAAACATGCCTATTATGGAGAAGGAATCGATCTGGCCGAAAAGATTCCCGGCCTTGAAGATCTGGAAGACCGGATCATCCATCAGGAAGAAATAGCAGAGCTAGGGAATGCCATATTAAAGCTTCCCGAGAAGCAGAAAGATCTGTTGTATTTTAAGTACATATTGGAAATGCATGATAGAGAAATAGCAGAAATTTTAAAAATCGCTCCCGAAAGTGTCCGGCAGTATTTGACCAAAGCCAGGAGAGAAGCCAAAAAACTCATGGATAAGGAGATGAGTACGCGTGCCGAATAACAGCCCGGAACAAATTCGGAAAAAACTTTATGAGGAATATGAAGACAGTCTGTTCAAATTGGTCATGCACGATGCTACGGAAAAAGAAGGACAGCTTTTTCTGGAAGAAAAAGAAAAGCTGAAAAATGATCCGGAATTTTTGCCTTCCCAGGAGGCAATCCAAAAATTCAGTCAACAACTGGATGCTCATCTGAAAAAGCCGAAGGCTTATGCCAGAAGGCAGCGCATTTTAAAGGCATTAAACAGAGTGGCGGTTGCAATGCTGATTACGCTGGTTATATTAGGTACTACGGTGGTGACCGTGCAGGCAGTTAGAGTCAGGGTGCTGAATTTTTTAATGGATATTCAACAGGAATATACATCTTTTCAGTTGAAGGACAGCGGCAGTGGTTCGGAGGGTGGCAGTACAACCATAGACTGGCATAAAGCTTATATGCCGACCTATATACCAGCCGGATATGAAGTCATTACTAGTTCCAACGGCGAGCTTTTGAGAAGAATTGAATTTAAAAATCAGCAGGGTTCGTTTATCACTTATATGGAATTAAGCGAAGGCAACAAGCCCGCGCTGGATACGGAAAATGCGTCTGTCTTTGAAACAGTCAGCATCAACGGGCATGAGGGAACGCTGGTCGTGAAAGACTCCCTGGTTACAATCATCTGGCAAATGAATAACCGTATGTTCATGATTCGGGGACAGACGGAGAAAGATACGGCGGTAAAGATGACCGAAGGCGTAAAATATATAGAGTAACGAAGAAAAAAATATTTTAAAAAAAGTGGAAAAATATTGTTGCAAAAAACCTCTTTGGTTGTCTTTACTATTGAAAGATAATTTAAGGAGGTTTTATTGTATGAAAAAGTTTATCTGCGTGGGAATTCTTGTCCTGATGACCGTTTTTGCCGCCGTTCCGGCTTACGCGGCTGACGGGACAAAAAACACAGGGACCCAAAGAGTGATGAGTCCTCAATTCACGTACATTTCGTTGTTAAGTCCGGGCCTGGTGATCAACTCGTCAGGGAGAGCAACCTGCATGGGGCTTGCTTCAGCTTACGATAGTTCGCACACAACATGGCTGACTGTCGAATTGCAAAAATCCACCGGCAGTGGCTGGAGCACAATCAAGTCATGGTCCGCATCAGCGACCGGGGTTTCCATCGCCTCTGTAGAAGAGAATTATTACGTTGTGTATGGCACCTATAGGGTATGCGCTACCGCTAAAATTTATAACGCTTCCGGCATTTTGCTGGAGAGTAAATCATTATATTCTGATATGGTGATATATTGAATTAGCTATAAACATTGATTCGTATGCAGGACAATAACTATCGATATCCTTGTTTAATTTTATTTTATGCAAGTTCAAATTAGAATCTTGGGGACAGCTCTTACACATAGTTACGACCAAACAATGTCAAACAAAAGAACTGTCAGCCTGTGTTACCACAAGGGGTGGTGATTGCATTATGTGGCAAGCTCATCAGGGTATTTTATGCTGTATTAAAGAAAGGTGTGAATTACAGTCCAGAGAAGATGCTGTACGACATACGGAAATCCATGAAGGTAGCTGCCTAAAAAAGACCTGAAGACAACAATAACAAAGAGACAAATTTTACCGTTACCGTTTGCATCGTAAGAACCAAGCGGCGCATACCGCAGCAGCTTGGGGAAGGATGTGAGAACATACAGACAAAACAAATGAAGGCTAAAAGCACTTGAAAATGGAGGGCTGGGACAGTCAGGTTTAATTATTTCCATTAGGGCAAGGACCCAGGAAGACACATGGGAGGTTTGCTGCCAAGAGACGGTGTGGAATCCCTCTGGACACAATACAAAACACAGGCGGTCTAGGAGAGGTTACACATAATCACCCAAAATTAAACAAAGTTGTAATATTCAAGAGATGGGCTGCCCTTAAGTGATATCAAAGAAAATGAAATACTGTGAAAAACGAAGATATTCAAAGAAAATGTTTAGTTTAAGGGAGGTGAAAAAGTCATTATACAAATAAGAGCTCCCAATGGAAAAGGCTTTCAAATATCCTAGCAATCTTAACCTACCAAGCGCAGATTTTTAAGGATACAGAAAGCCCACTGCCCCACACAAGATTGAGGGTATGTTTTTATTAACCAATTTGGGAGAACTTGTGTAGAAGAATTGAAAAAGGAGGGAGTAGAATACCAATGCTTTCCCAAAAACCTAGATTTATTTAGGGAGGACGAATATAATGAAGAGAAGATTCTTAATTATTAGTACTTTATTATTGGCTATTTCTTTTATTCCGGTTTTTTCTTATGCAAGTGCAAATGCAGCACAAATAAAAGCTTATACTTTTAGTGATGTTTGGTATTATATCGAGTCATCTAATTTTAACGTAGCAAATACAAATCCAATTTGGATCAATTTTCGCCAGTGGGATGCCAGTGATTATAATTATACCATAACATATTCCGTTCGCTCTAAGCAGGGCACAGTAGTTACCACCCATTGCTCATATAGTTCCAGTATTTCCAATCAGAATGGCAGTGTTCAGTATAAGCAAATGAGTGGAACACCAACATCCGGTAGTAGATATATGAGAATTGAGGTTACTAGCGGAGCAACATACACTAGTGGTTATGGAGAACTATACCAGAATTAGTTAAGGAGGAATAAATATGAGAACATTGAACAAATTGAACTTTAAATTGATCTTAGGTCTATGTTTTATTTTTGCCATAGGATTGACATTTAATTCATTAGCTACAAATACTGTTAAAGAAAAAATGCCAGTTCTAACCTTAGAAGAGGCTGAGACTATATATAATAATTATGCTAAAGCTTGGCAAAATCAAGATTATGATAGTATATCAAAATATTGTGTTGATGTAACAGGTGAAGATTCGATAACACATCACAAACGTCTTTACTCTGAAGGAATATATCTTCTTTCTGCAAAAGTTAACTCTTTAGAAAAAATAACCGTCAATGAATTAAACAAAAGAATAGAAAAGAAACTTAACAATGAAGAATGGACTTTGGAAGATATTCCCATTGAACAAGTTCCCCCGGAGGTAAGAAATTCTGATGAAAATATACCCCGTGATAAAATGGTATTTGATGAACAACGCTACCAAACATATAGGACAATAGAAAATCAAATTGCGCAAGAAGGAAGTATTTATGTTGCTAATGTTACTTTTAATTTCACTAATGGAACTATTGTAGATGATGAACAAAAATTTGTTTTTCATGATGGACAATGGAAGGTATATGTGAGATAGATAATAGCAGTCTTAAGTTTGAAACAGTTAGCTAAAAACCCTGTAAGGAAAAAGGGCAGGGTTACGGCAGGACGTTCGAAACTACTGAAAAAGTACCATTTTTGAAAAAACAGCTCTGGACTGGTCGAGTAGAAGTGCGCCTCTCTACCCTTAGGAGCAGGTTTGTTTTCTCCGTTGCTCTCCGTTTCCTCTGAGAGTGCCACAGTATTCGCTCCATAGGAGATTGCGCGCACAACCCTCACAGAACCG
>Ga0265294_10006891_pt1 | contig 13574 bp, 10 predicted proteins | sample MunlanPumphouse3_FD_192504 | JGI IMG/M metagenome (GOLD analysis project Ga0265294, IMG submission 192504) | Groundwater microbial communities from a municipal landfill in Southern Ontario, Canada - Pumphouse #3 | ecosystem: Environmental > Aquatic > Deep subsurface > Groundwater | place... | reverse complement strand
CTGATATGTTAATTCTTCCTGCTGAAAATTTCATTGGAGCTCCTTTAGCTTACATTATGAAATATTTAAAAGATTACAATATGAAAATTGGTCTTACCATAGGTTGTTTTACTCCTTTAAGCTTTGTAACTGAATCAATAAATTATCTTGATAGATTACATGTAGTAACCCATGGAGTTGGGAAAAATGATAGCGATTGGATGTGGAGAAGAAGTTCAATCTCTTTAGTAAGGGAAGCTCGAGCTTTGATTAATGAAAAGAATCCTTCTTGTGAATTATGTGTGGATGGTGGTTTGAGACTTGATAATATGAGCGAATTAATGAAAGAAGATATTGATGCTGTTGTTTTTTCTAGTGCCATATTTAAAAATCCAAAAGGTGTTAAAGTTGCTGTGCAGGAATTAAGAGCGGAAATACAAAAAGCTCGAAAAGATCTTTAGAGGACAAAAACATGCTCAAATATTCAATTAAGCGTTTTTTTGCGATGATAGTAACATTGTTCATGATAACAACAATTACTTTTTTCCTAATGAATTCAATTCCAGGAGACCCTTTTGCTTTGGATAGGGATACTCCTGCAGTAGTAAGGCAAGGACTGGAACAAAAGTATGGTCTTGATAAACCACTGTTTGAGCGATATTTGATTTACTTAGGTAATATTCTTCATGGTGATTTTGGAGTTAGCATGAAGTTTAAAGGGATGTCCGTTGTCAAAAGTGTCAAAACTACTATGCCAGTTTCAGCTGTTATCGGTTTGGGCGGAATATTGATTGGTGTTTTCATTGGTGTTATTTTTGGAATAATAGCTGCTGTGAAAAATGGTAAAACTTTTGATTACATTGTAATAATAATTGCAATCTTGGGAGTTAGTATTCCAAATTTTGTATTTGCAACTTTGTTTCAACGGCTTTTTTCAGTAAACCTAAAATGGCTACCCGCGGCAGGATACCGTGGTACAAAATATTTGATTCTTCCAATTATGGCAGCAAGTATGGGTAATATAGCGTTTTATGCCAGAATGTTAAGAGCAAGTATGTTGGATGTAATGGGACAAGACTACATTATTACCGCTAAAAGTAAAGGACTTACAGGAAAGGCAATTATTGTTAAACATGTTTTAAGGAACAGTATTCTTCCTTTGGTTACCTCCTTTGGACCAATGTTAGGAGGGGTATTAACTGGAAACTTTGTAATAGAAAAGATTTTTGGTATTCCTGGTATTGGACAATCGATGATTAGTGCCATTCAGGGTTCTGATTACACCATGATTATGGGACTAACAATTTTATTTAGTTTTATTACAGTTTTGATGTATTTCTTAGTGGATATCCTTTATGGGGTAGTAGACCCGAGAATTCGAGTATCAAAGTAAGGGAGTTGATGGATGGAATTAGATAAATCATTATTTGAAAAAGATATAATTAATCATAATGACGCTGATAGAATTGAAAGGCCTTCACTTAGTTATTGGAAAGATGCAGGAATAAGATTTTGGAAAAATAAAGTTGTAAGGATGGCAGTTATTTTATTAGCTTTAGTAATAATACTTGCTATTTTTGCTCCAGTTTTTTCTTCTTATGCATATGATCAAACAGATTATAATTTAAGTAATATTGGACCTTCAAAAGCTCATTGGTTTGGTACGGATGTTTTAGGAAGAGACCTTTGGACTAGATGTTGGGAAGGTGCAAGAGTAAGCCTTTTTATTGGATTTTTAACAGCTTTTGTCAATGCGACAATTGGGATTATATATGGTGGACTATCAGGTTTTATTGGTGGAAAAGTTGATAATATTATGATGAGGTTTTGTGAAATAATAGCAGCAATACCTCAGCTTTTATGGGTTACTCTTCTTATTTTGATAATGAAACCAGGAATTGTACCAATATGTATCGCTTTTTCTTTAACGGGATGGATAGGAATGGCTAGACTTTTTAGAGGTCAGGTTTTTCAGATAAAGGAATCTGAGTATGTTATGGCAAGCCAAGGTCTTGGAACGGGGAAATTTTGGATAATTTTTAAACATTTAGTACCAAATGCAATGAGTCCAATTATTACTAGTTTAGCCTTTGCAGTTCCTGGAGCAATATTTGCTGAAGCTTTTCTTAGCTACATTGGATTAGGGTTACCTTTACCACTGGCTAGTTGGGGAAATCTTAGTTCAAATGGTGCCAATGTTTTCATGTTATACCCTTATCAACTTTTGTTTCCTTCTCTTTTGATATGTATAACCATGTTAAGCTTTAATTTAATTGGTGATGGTCTTAGAGATGCTCTAGACCCAAGATTTAGGAGTTAGTTATGGGAGATCAAGAAAAAGTTTTAAGTGTAGAAGATTTAAGGTTTTCTTTTTCTACCTATGCTGGTGAAGTACAAGCTGTTCGTGGTGTAAGTTTTAATCTAAAAAAAGGTAAAACTTTAGGCTTAGTAGGCGAAAGTGGTTGTGGAAAAAGTGTAACTGCCAAATCAATTGTTAAACTTAACCCAGATAATAATGGATTTTACAAAGGTGGAAAAATTACTTTTGATGGAAAAGATATTTTAAGTCTTTCTCAAAAGGAAATCCATAGAATAAGAGCGGAAGAAGTTAGAATGATCTTTCAAGATCCTATGACTAGTTTGAATCCTACTATGAAAATTGGAAAACAAATTACTGAAGGAATTAGAATTGCTAATCCAAATATCAATAAGAAAGAAGCAAAACAAACAGCTATAGAATCTTTGAAAAATATGGGAATTTCAAATCCAGAAAAAAGGTTCAATTATTATCCTCATCAGTTTTCAGGCGGAATGAGACAAAGAGTAATGATTGCTCTTGCAATGTCTGTTAATCCCAAACTTTTGATTGCAGATGAGCCTACTACAGCCTTGGATGTTACTTTGCAGGCCCAAATCTTGGAGTTAATAAAGAAGATTCAACTTAAGTTTAATACTGCAATAATTATGATTACACATGACCTTGGAGTAGTTGCCAATATAGCTGATGAAATAGCTGTAATGTATGCTGGTAAGATAATGGAATTTGGTGATAATCGAGACATTTTCTATAATCCTTTTCATCCTTATACTTGGGGAATTCTTCAATCTATCCCACCTATTGATGCTGATTGTAGTGTAAAGCTTACTCCAATCCCTGGAACTCCTCCAGATTTGTTTAATCCTCCTAAAGGTTGTCCCTTTGCTGCTAGATGCCCTTATGCAATGAAAATTTGCAGATTGCAATATCCAGAAGAATTTAAGATAGATAATCATAAAGTTAACTGCTGGTTATACCACGAATTAAGTTCTGCAGTAAAAAATCCTATTACAAAAAAGGAGGTTTGTTTATGTCGAACGAAATTCTAAGAGTAGAAAACTTATCTAAATTTTTTAAAGCTGGACATAAAAAAAACTTGAAAGCTGTTGATAAAATTAGTTTTTCAGTAAATGAAGGTGAGACCTTAGGTATTGTTGGAGAATCTGGTTGTGGTAAAACCACCTTGGGAAGAACTATTTTTAATGTTTATCAACCAACTTCAGGTAAGATTTTTCTTGAAGGAAAAGAAATAGACACAAAAGATAAGCAGGCTAAACAGAAACTTTGTAGGAATATTCAAATGGTTTTTCAAGATCCCTTTGCAAGCCTTAATCCAAGAATGACTGTAAGGGAAATTATTGGAGAAGGTCTTGAATATCATAAGATCTACAATAAAAAAGAAACCCATGAAAAAATCAATGATTTACTTAAAATTGTTGGATTGAATGAAGAACACGCCAACAGGTTTCCTCATGAATTTTCTGGAGGTCAAAGACAAAGGATTGGTATTGCAAGAGCTCTAAGTATGAATCCAAAAATTATTATTTGTGATGAACCAATAAGTGCATTAGATGTGTCAATTCAAGCACAAGTAATGAATTTACTAATTGAACTTCAAAAAGAAAAAGGTTTTACATATTTATTTATTGCTCATGATCTTTCTATGGTTCGATATATATCAAAAAATATTCTTGTTATGTATTTAGGAAGTCAAATGGAATTTGGACCAAGTAGTGAAATATATCACAACAGTATCCATCCCTATACCCAAGCACTTTTTTCAGCTATTCCTGTTCCTGATCCTGATAAGGAAAAACAAAGAAAAAGGATTTTACTTGAAGGTGATGTTCCCTCTCCTATTGATTTACCAGAAGGCTGTAAATTCTGTATGAGATGTAAATATTCCAAAGAAATATGCTGGAAACAAGAACCACCCGTAGTACAGGTTGGCCCTGGTCATTATTGTACTTGTCATTTTGCACAACAATTTGTTGAAAATAAAAAAAAGGAAGGTAAAAAATGAGGAAATCTAAAACATTATTAACCATTTTATTGGTAATGTTTATGGTAACAACTTTAGCTTTTGCTAATGGCGAAAAAGAGGTTTCGAATAATCAAGTTTTTAATACAATGATTAAAGGGGAACCAACGATTCTAGATCCTGCTCAGTACAGAGATGATACAGCATCAACAATTATTGGTGCAATTCATGAACCATTAATCCGTATTGCTGGAGAAGGTGGAAGAGAATACGAAGAAGGTTTAGCTACAAAATTTGACCATAATGAAGATTTTACAGTCTGGACTTTTTATCTTAGAAAAAATGCTAAATGGCAAGATGGTACTCCTGTAACAGCTGAAGATGTTGTTTATTCTTTTCAAAGAGGAATTGATCCAGCTTTAGGTTCAAAAAAAGTTGACGATTATTTTATGATTAAAAATGCTCGTGAGATTTATACTAGCTTGACAGAAGCTGAGGATGAAACTCCAATCGCAGATCTTCCATTATCTAATTTAGGGGTAAAAGCTGTTGATGATTATACAGTACAATTTACCTTAAATCTCCCATGTGATTTTTTCTGTGATTATTTGAAATCTCCAGGTTGGTCTCCAATACAAAAAGAAGCTGGTGAAAAATTTGGAGAAATGTATGGTACAGATTTCGATAAGGTTGTTGCATCTGGTCCTTTCTGTCTATCATCTTGGGATCATAACGCTTCTTTGACTTTGACTAAGAATGAAAATTATTGGGATGAAGCAAATGTGGCACTTGATGAGGTGTTTGTTAGTATTGTTCAAGATGCAAACACACAATTAAGTTTGTTCGATACAGGAATGCTTGATTTTACAACTATCAGTCAAGAAGTTGCTAATTCTGATAAATACCCTACTTCTCAATCTATGGAACTACTTAGAGTTCAATTTATTGAGTTCAATCCAAATGAAAAAATAGATGGAGTAGCGTTTAATTTCTTCCAAAACAAAGACATAAGAGAAGCTTTATCATTGGCTTTTGACAGACAAGCTTATGCTTCACAAATAATGAAACAACCTGAAGTTGCTGCTTATAGTCTTGTTCCTTATGGAATGAGGGGTGAAGCTGGTGGTGATTTTGCAGAGCAACAAGGGCCATTAGTATTTGATATGAATAATTTCCCTGGAGGAACTTTCGATGGAAAAACTTATTCTGCAGGAAAAGAAGGTGCTATTTCAAGAGCAAAAGATTTACTTGCTAAAGGACTTAAAGCTCTCGGAAAAACAGCTACAGATATGGAAAAAGGAACTGTAGTTCAATGTATCAATAGCCCTGGTTCTATTACACAAGCGGAGGCAATTCAAGCAATGTGGAAACAAAATCTTGGACTAAACATAACAGTACTTCCACTTGATATTGGAACCTTGCTACCACTATTGATTAATTGTACTTTCCAGTGTGTTGTAGGTGGAGGACGTAATGCTACCACTTTTGATCCAGAAGGAATGCTTGATTTTGTATATACAGAGAATAAATGGAATAACCCAGAATTCAGAAGTTTGTATGAAGAAATGCTTTCAAATTTTGGAGATAAGAGACTTGCTTTATTAAAAGAAGTTGAGAAAATGGTTTGTGAAAATTTTGTTTATATCCCACAGGTTGGAAGTATAACTAATTATGTTCTTTCAGATAGAGTTGAAGGATTTAGAATGTACCCATTGTGTATTCCTTATGACTTTAAACATATTGTACTTAAGTAAATATTAGGATGAAACTGAGAGATTCCGGGGTTTCCCGGTTTCTCTCAAGTATATGAGGAAGCAATGAGGGATTTAACAAAAGGAAATTTAACAAGGCAAATGGTAATGTTTACTTTACCCATTTTTGCTGGGAATTTGCTTCAACAGCTTTATAATTTTGTTGATTCAATCATCGTAGGTAATTTTATCGGAAAGGAAGCTTTGGCTGCAGTTGGAAATTGTGGTTCAATAATCAATATTCTTATTGCAATACTAATTGGATTGGACATAGCGACAGAAATTCTAATTGCAAAAGAAATTGGTGGTATGGATTTCAATAAAGCAGGAATAATAGCAAATACCATGTTTTTATTGATAATGTCTGTAGCTTTAATTATTGGAATTTTTGGATTTATCTTGGCACCCAAATTACTTTACTTAATGAAAACCCCTCCAGAGTTGATTCCAATGGCTGAAATTTATTTAAAGGTTTATTTTTTTGGAATCTTAGGAATTGCTGGATATAATACTTTGAATGGTATTATTCGCAGTACAGGAGATGCTTTTAGCCCTTTGATTTTTCTTGGAATAGCTTCAGTTTTGAATATTTTTCTTGATTTACTTTTTGTTTGTGTCTTTAAGATGGGAGTTGCAGGTGCAGCTTTTGCAACTGTGATATCACAAGGGTTTTCTTTTTTTTTGTGTTTCATGCACTTACCAAAGGTAAAAAAAGAATTAAGAATTCATTTGAAAAAAGAAAATATTTGTATTTCTTTCTTTAAAGAAGGCTTGAGATTAGGTATTCCATCAGGAATGCAACAAGCTTCAAGTGCTATTGCTTTATTGGTAATTCAGATTGTTGTCAATAGTCTCAAAGATACTGATAGTATTAGCGCTTATTTAATTGGTATGAAAGTTGATTCTTTTGCAGGTTTACCTGCTGTTTCACTTGGATTTGCTTTGACAACGATAGTAAGTCAAAATTTAGGGGCTGGGAAAGTTAAAAGAGTTAGGGAAGCTTCAATAAGGGCACGAATTTTTTCCATTATCATGGGATTAATTCTTTGTTTTCTTTTACGTAGTTATAGAGAAGAAATAGTTTCTCTTTTTGTATCTAATGACGAGAAAATAGTAATTTATTATGGGGCTAAATATATTGAATTACTAAGTATTATGTATCCACTGGCCTGTTATTTTTCAGTGGTACACGGAATTTTAAATGGTAAAGGAAAAACTTTTGTTACCATGATGGTGCAAATGAGTTCGATGTGGATTGTAAGAATTCCTTTAGCAATTATTTTGACTAAGAGAATTGGCTTTATTGGTATATGTTATGCAATTCCTATTAGCTGGTTTTTTAGTTTTATAGCAACTGAGATTTATGAATTAATATACAGGAGAAAAAACAATGGAAAGGTTTTATAAAGCCTGCGAAAAAATTTTAATGGAATCACAAATCATAAGACAAGATATTAGTGAATATCTTAACTTTGAAAGTAACAAGCAACTTTTTGATTTCCAAGGAGAAGGATATGAAAAATCCTTTGCTTCTCCTGATTATTTAAAATCACTTGGTTATAGTGAAGTGGATTTGCTTAGCGTTATTTATGTTTGGTTATGTGAGTCCTTAACTAGTGCTTATCTTCAAAGACCTTTATTTGTTTGGAATAAACAAGGAATTTTAAGAGCTTTGAAGGATTTTAGTAGGAATAAAGATAGAAAAAGACTACAGGCCGTTCTTAATCTAACTTATCTTGAACAACTTGATTATGTTTCAGGAACCAAAGAAAAAGAGCTAATGGATCCTGATAATGCATTTTATAATATTCTTATGAATTCTCAAAAAGATAATCTTAAATGGATGTGTGGTTACGGAACAATAATTTCTCCAGATGATATTAAAATGTATGAGTTTTACTCTCAACTTTCTGAAGAGCTTATTGATTCCTTAGCAACTCATATAGTTGTCAGTTTCTTTCATGGCTTTATAAGTCAAAGTAGAGAGATTGGAAATAGAAATTTTATTAGGATGATTTATTCTATTGGACAAGAAAGATTAGCAAAAGCTGTGGTTAACAAATTTAGAGAAAAAGGTTTTTTTGTTATTCTTTATAAACCTTCTTCTTCAAGTATTAATCCAAAATTTATAGCAGAGCATAAATTGGATACTATGGCATATACAGATGAGAAATGTTATCAAGAAGATTTAAAAGCCTATAAAAATACTATGTTTAACCTAATTCAAGAAGAAGGTCAAATTTGCGGTTATGTAAAGATTGCTCAGTTTGGGAAAAAGCTTGAACAAGTTGCTTCGTCTAGTTTTGCTTTTAAACCGGAAGAAAAAATATTAAATGCCTATCTTGAAATGTATAACGAAAAGCGTAGACTTGAAGCAAGTATTATTAAACCTGATACTATTTCTTTCTGTTCAATCACTTTTCCAGAAAAAAACATAGGTCTTGATTTTGAAGAAATATTTGAAAGTTTTTGTCAAATAAATTTGCAAGATTCTTATCCTTTTGAGCAAGTACAAAAAGTAATTATTGATGAGCTTGATAAATGTCAGTTTTTACATATTGAAGGTAGAAAAAACAATAAAACCAATCTTACTATAAAACTTCCTGAATTGAAAAATCCCCAAAAAGAAACTTTGTTCCTTAATTGTGGAGGAGATTTGAATGTTCCTTATGGAGAGCTTTTTACCACTCCAGAATTAAAAGGAACAAGAGGTAAACTTTACATAGAAAAGATTTATCTTAATAATGTTCCCTATGAAAAACTTGAATTAGATTTTGAAGATGGGAAAATAGTAAAATCCACCTGTAAGAATTTTGAGAATGAAAAAGAAAATGAAGAGTATGTAAAACAAGAACTTCTTCAAGGGAAAAAAGACGTTACTATTGGAGAAGCTGCCATTGGAACTAATACTTTAGCTTATAGTGTATCGAGGAAGTATGACATTCTATTTCGGATGCCAATTCTACTTTTGGAGAAAATGGGACCTCATATCGCAGTTGGTGACCCTTGTTTTGCTAGAGGGGAAAAAAGTTCTGTTTTTGATCTTTATACTTCTAAAGAAATGATTGCTCGCTATAACGAAGAAACAAAGAAAGGTAATTATTTAAATTTTCATACTGATATAACCCTTCCCTATGGTGAGATAAAAAAACTTTATGGAGAAACAAAAACAGGAGAAAAAATATTAATCATGAAAAATGGTTTATTTGTTTTAAAGGGTACCAAGCTTTTGAATGAAAATTTAAACTTAACAAAGGAAGATAAATAAATGAAAATTTACAAAGTAAAAAATTTATTTGATGGAAAAGAAATGAGGACCGATTGTGCTTTTGCAATAGAAAATGAAAAATTTCTCTGGGTAGGCAATATTAATGAGATGCCTTACGAAGACAATGAGATTATAGATTTAGGAGACAAATCAGTTATTCCGGGTTTAATTGATTGCCATGTACATGTTTTTCCAAGCGAGAAAGAAGGAAATATTGCTTGTATGGATGCTATGAATGCTGAGTTGACTGTAAAAGCTTTAGATAATTTACAAGATTTACTTCGTTCTGGAGTAGTTGCTTGTAGGGATTTAGGAGCATTAAATAGTTTATCAATTGGAATAGAAAAAGCACAAAAAAATGGGAGTCTAAAATACTATCCAAAATTAATAGCTTGTGGTAGATCCCTTAGTGCTACTGGTGGTCATGGCTGGGAAATGTCTTTAGAATGTGATGGTGTGGATGAATTTTCAAAGGGAACTAGACAGGTAATTAAAGATGGGGCTTCAGTGGTCAAGATAATGGCCACAGGTGGAGTAAATTCTCCCGGAGAGGAACAGGGTCCACCTGAATTAACAAGAGATGAAATTTCAGCTGTTGTTAGAGAAGCACATAAGAGAGGCAAGAAAGTTGCTGTTCATACCCATGGAGCTACAGCAATAAAGGATTGCACTGAATGCGGAGTAGATTCAATTGAACATGGAGTGTTTATGGATGAAGAAACCATGGATACAATGAAAAGTCTAGGAACTTTTCTTGTTCCCACTTTAAGTGCTCCCTATCATGCAACTATTGAAGGAATCAAACAGGAACCTAATAATCCCGACCATCAAAAAAGTAAAGCTGTTATTGCTCAACATAATTCTATGTTAAGAAAATGTGTAGAAAAAGGTGTTAAAGTAGCAATGGGAACCGATGCAGGAGCTCCTTTTGATCCTTATTTTGGTTCTTGTTATGAACTGATACTTATGAGTAAGGCAGGAATAGATAATTTAGATGTTCTTAGAATAGCTACAAGTAATGGTGCCGAATTACTTAATTTGGATAATTTAGGTTATATAGAAAAAGGTAAAGAAGCTTCATTTGTAGTAGTTGATGGCTCAATATTGGAAGAAATGAATAATATTAACAAAAATAGAGAAGTTTATTTAAAAGGGAAGAAGGTTTACTAATGGAAAATTTTAATTTTTATTGTCCTACTAGAATCCATTTTGGTGCGGGACGGCTTGATGATGTTGGAGAAATAGCTGCAAAATATGGAAATATTTGCATGCTTGTAACTACTACAAAAAACGAAAAAGTTCTTCAACCTCTTTTTAATAGGGCTATTGATATTCTTGAAAAGGCAAGAATGAAAGTAATTCATTTTGATGGTGCTGTTCCTAACCCTACGGTTCAAAGCATTGAAAGAGGGATTGAAATAGTTAAAAAAGAGAAAGTTGAAGTCATTATTGCTCTTGGTGGAGGGTCTTCAATTGATACTGCAAAGGCAATTTCTCTTTTTCATGGTTTGGATAAAATTAAATGGAAAGATGTTTATGGGAAATACGATAGTCCTTTCAAAGAATATAAACCTATCAGTAAAAAGATACTTCCTTTAATCAGTATTCCAACAACTAGTGGTACAGGTAGTGAACTAACTCAAGCTATGATTATATCAGATGAAAATACCAAAGAAAAACTTTGTATTTTTCATGATAAGGTCTTTCCTCTTGAATGTATTATAGACAGTCAGTTGACCCAGACACTTCCAAGAAAATTAACTTGCATTACAGGGTTCGATGCTTTCTGTCATGCTTTTGAGAGCTTCGTAAGGAAAGAAGCGAGTATATACACTCAAACAATTGGATTAAAGGCTATGGAATTAATTATTAATACTCTTTTAAAAGTATTAGATTATCCAGAAAATGAAGAGTACAGAGATCTTTTAAGCCAAGCCGAAATGTTTGCGGGAATTTCTTTAGCTAATGCAGCAGCTACTATTCCTCATCCTCTAAGTGAAATTATTGGAGGCATAGCTCCCAATATTGCCCATGGACAGGCTTTAATTTGTCTCTATCCAGGTTTCTTGGAATATCAAATTAATATTACACCCGAAAAATGTGCTCAGGTTTCTAGACTTTTTGATAGTGAACTAAATAGTGTTAGTGATGAAGTAGCAGCAAGTAAATTACCTAATCTCATGAGAGATTTTATAAGTCATTTTTCAATGGAAACAAGTCTTAGAAAATTGGGAGTTAAAGAAGAAAACCTTATTCTAATGGAAACACATAATACGCTTAAATTCTTGCCATTTGCCTCAGAAGCGGATTTAAAAAAGATAATGCGTAGTGCATTCTAGGAGGGAAAGAAATGAAATTCAAAGAAATACCTTATTATAGATTAAATTTTAAGGAGTTTGAGAAGGATTATAAAAATAAAGTTGAAAATTTTAAGGCAGCAGAATCTTTTCAAGAAGCCTATTTTAATTTAATTGAAATTGATCATCTTCAAACAGTTTTTACTTCTTATGCAACTATTTCTGAAGCTGGTAATACTGGAGATACTCGAAATAAATTTTTTCAAGAAGAAGAAATCTTCTTTAATGAAGTAAAGCCTCTTTTTGCTCTTTTAATACAAGAAAAAAATATGGCTATGCTTGAATCTCCCTTTAGAAAGAAGTTAGAAGAATTGATGGGGCAAGAATTTTTTAATCGCCTTGAACTTTCCAGTCAAACTATGGATAAAAAAATAGAAAATCTTATGAAAGAAGAAAATGAGTTTTCGCAAGAATTTTCAAATACTATTTCTCAAATTGAAGTTATTGATTCGGGGAAAAGACTTTCAGTTAGTGAAGCTTCAAAGTTGGGTAATTCGAAAGATAGAGAAATTAGGAAAAAGTATAACATTCTTGTTGAAACAGTCATGAAAAAGAATGGTCCAAAATTTGATTATCTTTTTGATGAAATGATGAAGCGTAGAAATAAAATTGCTCATAAAATGAATTTTGAAAGCTATACTGATTTTTGTTATTGCCTTAGAGGTAGAACCGGATATAAAAGGAAAGAAATTAATAATTTCACAAAAGAAGTTGAAGATAAACTTGTACCTTTAGTAAATCAGATTTATAAAAACCAAGCAAAAAAAATGAATTTGGAAAAAATCTATGTTTATGATGAAAATTTTGAGCCTAATAAAGATGTTGAAATCAAAGAAAACCCTTTAAAAGCTTTTAAAAAAATATTTACAAAACTCAGTCCAGAAACAAAAGTGTTTTATGATGAACTATTGGCAAAGGAATCTTATGATCTTGATTTAAGGCCAGGAAAAATTAATGGAGGATACTCTAATTATTTAGGGTTTTATAGTTTCCCTTATATTTTTGAAACCTATAATTCAACTCAAGGAGCTGTTCGGACTTTTGCTCATGAATGTGGTCATGGCCTTAATTCTTTTCTTCATAGAGGTGAGCCTTTGAAAGATGCTGTTGATGCTTCTAGTGATGTTTGCGAAACTCATTCAATGAGCATGGAATTTTTTGTTTGGCCTTACTTAGGGGAGATTGTAAAAGAAGAGACTCTAGATAATTACAAATATAATCATCTGAAAAATGCGATTTCTTTTATTCCTTATGGAACGGCCATAAACGAATTTCAAACTATTGTTTATGATAATCCCGATTATTCTTGTGATAAGAGAAGAGAAGTTTGGAAAGAATTGGAAAAGAGATTTTTACCTTGGAGAAATTATGAAAAGGATTTGTTTTCAGATGAGGGAAGAATTTGGCAACGACAAATGCATGTTATGAAATGGCCTTTTTATTATATTGATTATGTTCTTGCCCAAACTGTTGCTTTGCAATTTTGGATGCTCGATGAAAACGATCATGAATTAGCATGGAATACTTATCTTGAATTTATTCATAATAGTGGAAAATATTCATTTACAGAAACTGTAGAAAAAGCTGGATTGAAATCTCCTTTTGAAGTAGGATTTATTGAGGATTTGCAGAAAAGTATTAAAAATAGGATGGAGAATTATGAATAAAACACTTTTAAAAAATGGATTGGTCTTTACAGGAAAAGGAAAAATAAAACCTTTAGATATTATAATAGAAGGAAGCCAAATACTAAAAGTGGGAGAAAATCTTTCTTTGGATGATGGTAATATAATTAATCTAAAAGGAGCTCTTGTTCTTCCTGGTTTAATTGATGCTCATTGTCATATTGGTATTTTTGAAACTGGTGTTGGTCCTATGGGAGTTGATGGAAATGAAGATAGTGTTCCCGCTACTCCAGAAT
>Ga0265294_10006889_pt1 | contig 13576 bp, 9 predicted proteins | sample MunlanPumphouse3_FD_192504 | JGI IMG/M metagenome (GOLD analysis project Ga0265294, IMG submission 192504) | Groundwater microbial communities from a municipal landfill in Southern Ontario, Canada - Pumphouse #3 | ecosystem: Environmental > Aquatic > Deep subsurface > Groundwater | place... | reverse complement strand
GTCTTATCTAAAGACTAGACTTCTTAAGATCTATTGGTAAGTAAGTCCCAACAAGAGGGATCTTACTTCTTATGAAAAAGGTAGAAAAAGCCTTATTGTTTAAATAAGCTTCCTAGTTGAGATATGCATAAAGTATTGTTAATTGAGAGTGGTAATTTATTTAAGCTGAAATGTAATAAGGTACAAAACTACCATCTCAACTTACTTTTTGTGAAATGCAACTATAAAACTAAGACTGCTATAACTCTACATAAGTACTTTATTAGCGAATTAATGATATTATAAGCCTATGTGTAAAACCCTAGTCTTAAAGTCTACAAAAAGAAAAGCTTATTTTTCAGGCACCATTTAGGGCTCTGAAACTTCTTTTGGCCTTTCAGCATGCTTCTGGATTTCTTCAAGAAGCTGTTCGTCAGTCTTACCTTTTATATTAATTCCGAGTTTTTCAGCTGTTTCCTGCACCTTGGTCTTGGCTGGGGTGGGCTCAGTTAACGATTTCTCAAATTCTTTAAGATTCTTTTCGGATTCCTTCTGGGCTTTTTTGAATTCTCCAACTGAACTTCCCATGGATCTGGCGAGTTCAGGGAGTTTGGCTGCCCCAAAAAGAAGCACAATTACTCCAAAAATTGCTATTAGTTCTGGTGTGCCTATCATGGCTGGACCTCAAGCTTTTCGTTTTCCTTAATTGTGTAAACTTCAGCGGTAGTAATTTTCATAATAATAAGTAAAATTTCCTGAATAATTATCTGAATATTTAAGTAAATGGCCGAATATCTTTAAGTTAGGCTTAGTCTTTTCATGCTATATAAAGTTTTTATTTTATATTAATATCTGAAATGTTTTATATTATTTAAGTTTTTTTATTTTTGCTTTTTATTTAACCCGGAATCATCCCTTTTTTATTATGTTATTTCTATCCTGTTCTTTTTTAATCCCTTTTATTTCATTCCGGTATTCGGATTTTCAGGAGTTTCTTCAAGGTCAGGAATTGAGGGCCTGCATTCCAGTGCATTAAGAGGATTGGGTTTTGATTCCTTTTTGTTTCTCTCACTATCTTTTTTTTCGTTCCCGTCTTCTGCGGGACCTGCCTCTTTTTTCTCCTTATTCTCCTCTTTTTCCCTGGCTTTATTTGCAGCCTTCCGGGTATAAGGATCAAACTCGTTAAGCTCCAGCTCAGCGGCTCTCTGTGCTTTTTTGAACTCGCCTATTGCGCCTCCGAGAGCCCGTGCAAGCTCCGGAATTTTCTGGGGCCCAAAGAGGAAGAGGGCAGCGATTATGATTGCAATCAGTTCCGTTGAACCTATCATTGATGGCTACTATTATCATCCAGATATAAAAGTTCTTTTAAAACAGTTTGTGGGCAGGCTGTATCAGGAAATTCTTTAAAAAAAGGTTTTTTGATATTACCTGTTCCATCATTATTATCGGATCCGCGCTTAAAACAGCCTGACCAGCAGCAGGCTGAACTCAAAGAGGACTGCCAGCAAAATCGCCACAACAATCTGGGCAATGAAAGTAGGGTCAGGGGTAATGAACAGGGAAAAAGCCAGTATTGCACTGTAGACAAGAATCCTCTGTTTTTTCAGGGTCTGGTACTGTACAAGTCCCATTTTTACCGCAAAGACCACAAGTAGGGGAAGCTGGAACACAACCCCGAAACCCGCCAGGATGGTGGTAACTGCTGAGACGGTATTCTGGACGGAAAGCTGGGCTGTGGCCATGTCTCCCGAATAGAATAGGATATACCTGAACATCACAGGCAGGACAAGGAAGTAGCCTATTGCTGTCCCCAGCATGAAAAGCAGGAAAGATGCCGGGATCACCTTTATGAAAAAGCGCCTTTCATTCGGATAAAGCCCTTTAGCTGCAAACCTGTAAAGCTCATAAAAAAATAACGGAATTGAAATTGCAAGAGCAAAGATCAGGCAGAGCTTGAGGCGGGCGAGAGTCCATTCAAGAGGAGAATACGCTGACATGATCATGCCCGGGCCTATAAACTCTTTCCAGAGAAGCAGCATTCCCCTTGCCGAAAACGGGAAAGAAATAATTATTCCCACAACCAGCCAGATTAAAACGATTGCCAGACGGTCCCTGAGCTCAAACAGGTGTGCCATGACGGGTTCTTCGACATCCCCGGGCACACCGGACGCATATGAATTCTTTCCGGATGCGTTTGTGGAAGGGGCAACGTTGCCTGTCTGCTGTGAGTCCATTTTTTTCCGCTCTCACTTAACACGTACCTAAATATATTTATATCGGAATATATTATTGGTTTTTAACCCGATCTATCTTTGCATTTATTTAAGACCACTGAATAAGCCGGTTTGCATGTATTCCCGGGTGCTGTTAAGGTTTCTCTTCAGGATGATGTTCAGCTTACTTTAAGTAACGTTCATATCACTTTTGAGGTAATTTCAGATTCTCTTCAAGTGATGTTCAGCTTACCTGAATTGTTCAGCTAACCTTAAGTAACGTTCTGCTTACCTGCATTTCCAGTATTCTTCATGGTACATCGAGAATTACAGCTATATAATATAGCTGTAAAACCTGATAGTTACATACCTGAAAATTTATAGTATTTAAATCATTATATTATGAGTTAGGTAGTAACAATAATTGATTTATTATATAAAACTTAATATATTATTTCTTCAGTATAGGCAGTCAGGAAAATATTATAATAATTATGTTTTTCCCGGATAGGGTTTCCTTCTGAATATCTGGCGATTTCAGAAGTATGAAAATATTAATATGAAAACTTTAGTATGAAAATATTAGTATTAATATATTAGTATTAATATATTAGTGTTAAACATCAGTATGAAAATATTACATTGAAGAGGCTGCATAAAACTGAAAGGAAAAAACAAAATAGGAAAAGGAAAGTTGATGATATAACTCCTGCTGTGTCTGCAGGTTCTTTGATGTCAGGTTTCGAATTTCCTTTTGCTTTTCCGGATAGGTACTCATATGTCTGAAGCTATTGAAAACTTAAGCGCAATCCTGGTGACCCTGAGAAATAAATTGCTTGTGATAGCCGCAGTTCTTCTCACAGGCGTTGTTGTCTCTTTCAATTTTACAGGTCCCCTGATCGAGAGAATGAAAATCGACCTCCTGCCGGAAGGTGCAAAGCTGGTTTACGTGTCTCCTCTGGAGGTCATGATGCTTCAGCTTAAGCTCTCTATAATAATAGGACTGCTAATTACCCTGCCAATTATTGCCTTCTATGCTTACAGGGCGATTTCAAGAAGGTACTCAATAAAAATTCCAGTATCTATTGGAAAAGGCCAGTTCTTTTTCCTGAGCATATCGGTAGTAATAATGTTTATCCTGGGGGTTGCATACTCTTATTTCCTCATGCTGCCTCTCTTCCTTAAATTCCTTTACCTGGATGCAGAAAGCTCAGGAGTGACTGCAACTTATTCGATCTTCAAGTTCATTTCATTTATAGCAACGACCACAGCCATTTTTGGCCTGGTATTTGAACTCCCTATAGTGCTCACCTTCCTTACACGAAACGGGTTTGTAAAATACAGCACTCTTGTGACCTATCGCAAGCATATTTATGTCCTTGCAATGTTTGTTGCAGCCCTTGTTACTCCCGGGGCAGACGTATTCAGCCAGATGATGGTTGCCGTGCCCATGGTAATCTTCTTTGAGATCAGCATGGTAATTGTAAGGGTAATCGGAGTGAAAAATAAGGTTTCAAAGACCGACTCCTCCTTATCATAAAGAACCCTGAAGCTGAAAAAAGTGATGGGAAGAATAATCAAAAAGAGAAGAAACCAGTTTTAGGAATAAAGAAGATATAATTTCATGATTTTTGTTCTTGATATTGTCTTTAGCAATGACCATGAAGCCATTCACAAAGCGAATATTTGAAGTTGTATTTTTACCATTCCTTAAATTCAAAAATGAGCAGAAGGACAGTTTTTATTGAACTGCTCAGATAAATCTGTCCATCTACCAGGTTTGGTCAGGATTATGGCTCTGGAATGATCGCAATTTTCCCGGGATAAACCTCGACATCCACAGAGGATGTAACAGTATTAGTATTGTTTAAGGCATCAATTACGGAGAGAGTGCTGTTATCAGAACTGCCGTAGTGTGCCACATATACCTTTTTTCCATCCGGGGTTATTGCAAGTCCTTCGAGCCTGCCTCCTGCCACATCCACCGTAGCTATGACGGTATCGTTTGATGTATCAATTACAGAGACAGTACCGCCCTCGTTAGCCACATATGCCAATGTTCCTGCTGGATTAACTGCAACTTTAAAAGGAGAATTACCAGTGTCCACAGTGGCTGTAACCGTGTCTGTAGCTGCATCAACTACGGAAACAGTTCCGCCATATGTGTTCGCCACATATACCTTTTTTCCATCCGGAGTAACCGCAACTCCACACGGGTGCCTGCCTGCAGGTATCGTATCTGTAACCGTATCATTTATTGTATTAATTACAGAAACAGTATCTTCAGGGGCAGTAATATTGCCAGAGTTCGCCACATATGCCTTTTTTCCATCCGGGGTCACTGCAATCCCTTCTGGCCAGTTTCCAACAGGCACAGTAGCTGTAACAGTGTTTGCGCCGGTATCGATCACAGAGACATTATTGCTGCCACAATTGGTCACATATGCTTCTGTTCCATCAGGACTGACTGCAACTCCACATGGATAAGATCCCACTTTCACACTATCTATAACAGTGTTTGTTGCAGTATCAATTACCGAGACATTATTATCCCAGGAATTTGTCACATATGCCGTTTTTCCGTCAGGTGTGACTGCGATTCCTGAAGGGTGTTTTCCTGTTTTCACTTTGGTTATAACTATTCCTGTTCTTATGTCAATTACGGAAACAGTCCTTAAAGTGTTTAATCCACCTGTCATGTATACAAATGGCCATGTGGGTGCAACTCTTTTTTCAACGCTTATGTCAGCAGTTTTGGAACTGGCAGTAAGTCCATTGCTGGCTGTTAAATTAACCGTATAATTTCCCTGATTTCTGTACACATATACAGGATTTTGTTTTGTGGAATCCGGTATCCCATCACTATCGAAGTCCCAGTTCCACGCAACTGCGCTCTTTGAAAGATCTGTAAACTCGACAACAAGGGGTGCGATGCCGTTAGTGACGCTGGCTGTAAAGTTAGCAGATGGGGTAACTGAATTTTGAGGGCCGGACCGGGATACAAGAGGTAAATAGTCAAATTCGTCCTCATAGATATTATAAGGCAGGTCCCCGATTCCATCCCAGTCCAGGTCCACGCATATCTGGGAGAAACCGGTCCCATCCGGCTTTGCCCAGAAGTTGCCACCAGTGTAAGGGCCTCCGGCAATATTAGTGCCTGAAGCAAGTGAACTGTTCCAGGTATTTTCCCCTTCTCCAGCTCCGAACCTGATGTTCAGACTGCTGTTAAAATAATTATTGTAGATCCGTTTTCCATTGTTGTTTTCCTGATCAAAAATTCCGCATTCTGCACAGGATGCAATTGTATTGTTAATTATGTCGACATAACAGGCTTCTCTTAAAAAAATCCCTGTATTACAATTTAATATTACATTATTGTCAATTCCTCCGCTTGCAAACGAAAGGCTGATCCCATAATCGCAATCAGTAATCCTGTTATTGTGGATATTCGCTCCCTGATCATATTCATAGATGCCAGTGGAACAATTTGAGATCGTATTTCCTGATACTGTATTATTTATTCCACAGCAGGAAATATGTACACCTTCTTCGCCGTTAGAAATTTTATTTTCGGCTATTAAATTGTCTGAGATCTCGGGTCCCAGAAAAATAGAACCGTTTTCGATAATATTGCCTGTCACATTATTCATTTCACCGTACAGGATGCCCGTTAAATTCTCCAGTGTGCAGGATCCCAGAAAAATAGAACCGTTTTCGACGGTGTTACCTGTCACATTATTCATATCGCCATAAGTAAAAATCGCATTTTTATAAGAATCCTTGCTGGCTCCCGTTATATTCAAACCGCTGACCGTTATATTATCAGCTGTTATCAAAAGGGTACCTGTACTTTCATTCAGCGGTTTTACCTGCACAGATCCATTGTTTGATTCTGACCTGATAGTTATCCCTGTTACATCAACAAGAACATTTTCAGTATAAGTGCCAGATCTTACTATTATTATGTCCCCTGTTACAGAATTATTCACAGCTTCCTGAATTGATATGAAATCAGCTCCATAGTCATCATCTACTATAATTTCCTTTGCTGATGCCATATCTGAAATAGTTATTATAAAAATAAAAACTAAAACTATTAAAAAAAGTGTTCTGCTTGTCATTTCTTTCCCCCCACTTTATTCTAATATAATCAATTATGAATATTAACCTAAACTTTATTAATGAATTTTATACTTCTAAAGGTCCTTATTGACTCATTACCAAATTAATGAGTATTTTCCCTTTTTTCATAAAATAAGGCAATTAATAATTTCTTCAAAAAAAGTAGATCTTATTTTTGGATTTAAAATCTATTAGAGGCTTTAAAAATCGTAAATTTTATTGAGGAGGGTTTAAAATCCTCATATAGTGATATATTATGAAAGCTCCGCTTATACCACTAAACGAAGATGTATTCAAATTGGCAAAGAAAGCATACTCTATGGAGAATTTGCACAGATATACAGGGAGCTATATCCAAAAATACTGCTTTTTAGCTGTATTTTTAATAGGGGTAACTGTAAATTACGGGATTAATGGAAGGAAGGAATTAAAAGCCTTTTATGAGTGAAAAAGTTAAGAAAGGGCTATGATTTTTACTTGAATGCACTGCTTAACGGTATCTTTTGTTTGAGAGAATACAATATTGAAAAAAATAGAGAAAAAGAAAGGGAAGAGGAAAATTAATGGAGGTTAAACCCCCAACTCCCTATTCAGAGAGTTGAAGAGGCAAATACTCTCTGAATAGTATGTCTTCAGGAAGAACGGTGGGTAAATCAAGTAAAATTGATTTACCCTTGAATAAAACTACGTTAAGATATATAAATATTTCGCAATCATTCGAGCTTATATTAATAATTTAAATTAAGAGAAAACAAGTAAAAATGATAAGTATAGTTATTCAGAGTTCTGATGGGGCTTCTTTCCGGCTTTTTCTATGCCTGCATAATCATGACCTCACGCTATCTCAGGAATGAATACTCAGGGCTTGAACAGCTTTTTCTCTCAACAGGCGTAACTCTCGTAATTCTTCTTCCCTTCATGTTGCAGGTATCTTACTCATCCCTGCTTGAAAACCTGCCTGTCCTACTCTTTCTGGGGGTAATGATAACCTCTATCGGCTCAATTCTCTATTTCACAGGACTTAAGCATGTAAAAGCCCAGAATGCGAGCATAATCTCCCTGCTTGAGCCTGTAAGTGCCATCTTTTTTGCCTACCTGATTTTACATGATCCTGTTTCTACGAGTACTCTGATCGGCTGCGTCCTTATTCTTGCAAGCTCTCTTCTTATGAGCTTTGAGGAAGGGAGTAAAAACTGAAACTTTTATGCAGTGAAACTTCATTCGCTATCCCGCCCGAGTTGCGATTCGGGAGCCCGCCGTCCTTTTCGCTACGCTCAAGAGGACTAACTTAATAACGATGCAAAAAATTGATAGACGAAGGAGAGCGGTTTTCTCAAAATGACAACAAAGTAGAAAAACTCACATGATATTCTTTGAATAACATGCCTAAAAAATGAAAGTATCTGGAAGTACTTTCATGCTAAAGAAAATCAACAAAAACCATCATAAACTAGCCGAAAAATATCGTCAAAACGAATGAATAGAGTTATTCTGCCTTAAAAAGGCCTGTTTAATTCTCTTTTTTAGTTCTTCCTTCTAGCTTTTCTTTTTGTGCAGGAAAGCCAGACAAACTGGCGAGGTTTTCGATACAATGTGAATTTAAAAGCACTTTTTAGAAATAAGAGGATATTTTTTAATTCTGTAACTTCATTCTCTATGTCAAATTATTCTTTTTACGCTCGATGAAATAAAACATCCTGCCCCTAAAAAAAGAGGGAAACTAAAGATAATGCCCGAAAATGAAAGTAGTTGAAAATAATCTATAAGGGTAAAAGAAAGGTAAAGGCAGAGGATGATAAACATGGAAAGACCTCCAGTAAAGGAGCAGCTTCTGCATTTCATTACAGCTGTTATTGTATGCGCACTGTTGGGATACCTGTCTCATGATTTAATGAATGGAATACAAACTGGAATTTTCATTGGAATTGGATTTGTTATAGGAATGAATCTAATAGGAAAAAGGCGAAATCAGAGGGATCAGAAAGAAATCGAAAGGAAATAAGAGATCGAAAGGAAATAAGAGATCGAAGGAAAATAAGAAATCGAAGGAAAATAAGAGATCGAAAGAAAATAAGAGATCGAAAGAAAATAAGAGATCGAAAGAAAATAAGAGATCGAAAGAGAATAATAGTACCCTGGTTCTATTCAGATTCTATATATTTTTCTAATATGTATTTATCAGGAGATCCTATCCGGAGATTCTTCTGGTTTTCATCAGTAAGCTTTCCAGAACGAAAATGGAACTGAATTGTATTTAAAAACCCCATTTTACATTTTTTGCTGTTGCTCCTTGCTATTTTTGTTTTCTTGATGTTTTGTTTTCGGAGCTTATTGAATAATATCCACTGATTAAATCAGGAGCTGCCAGTAAATTCTCATAGCAGATAAATAATTTCAGATGTATTTCAGTGCTTGTATATGTAATCTTAAATAATTCCAAATAGCTAATATATACCCAGTTACACACTACTTACGTAATTCTTTTTCAGAGGAATATACAAAAATATATGAGCAGAATTAAACCAAAGTAACTTTAAAATTTAAAATGTCTGGTAAAATATTTTATACTCTTACATCAATATTCTACAGTTATATGCAATAATATACTTGAAAAAGAAGATTCTTTCTGAATTTAAAGAGTCTTCCGGAGAACTTTATTTGCCTTTCAGAATACCTTTCTGCCAGATTTGAAGCTTTATTTCCGGCAGAACATGGCAAAATTTATTAGTATTTGTCCTGTATTCTTATCTGTATCCTAATTATATTTTATTGATTATTGGAACCGGGCCTGGTATTTTATGGTAGACGTAGTTAAGGAACTGGAAACACTAAGGCAGAATTTACTTGATTTATCCCTTCGGAATAACCTTCTCAATTACCGACATTCCTCGAGGCGGACAATTTCAATTACGGGAAGAACTCCGGAAGAGGTCTATGACCTTTTTGTCCTTCAGGAAAAGTCGATGAAATTCCGGGCAACAAAATCCAGGCCCAGAAGAGGCGGCAAAAAATCTGGAAACGGGGAAGAAGACACTGAAGAAAATGAAAACAGGCTTCTGAAAACAATAGGAAAAATCCTTACTTCCGAAGAGAAAAATAAAACTCCAAACTCCCGTTTTGAACCGTTCCTTGAAACCCCGGATGACAGTGAGACCCTTGACAGGAAGCTTTTTTACGTCTACAACCAGGCAAATTCCATTTTTGAAGAACAGGGCTATCCTGTGCTTTACCTTGCAATGGGATTTTTGCAGTGGAGCGAAACCAGGTCTTCAGCAAAGTGCCTGATGGCTCCCCTTGTCCTTGTCCCTGTTGAACTCAAAAGGATAGGAAAAGGCAGGAATTTCAGTATTCAGTGGACAGGGGATGAGGTTTTCACATCGATTACCCTTCAGGCCAGGATGAAAGAGTTCGGGATAGAGATCCCTGAATTCGAGATGCCTGAAGACGCTTCAGGGATACGGGAGTACTTCAGTACGGCGCTTGCAGCAATCCGCGAAAAACCTGAATGGAAGGTACTTCCGGAAGTCTGCCTTGACCTTTTTAACTTCAGAAAATTCGTCATGTATAAGGATCTTGACCCTGCGACCTGGCCTGAGGACATGTCCCCTGCAGAGCACTCTCTTATTCAAAAAGTCTTCAATCCCCAGGAACCCGAATGTGAGGTCCAGGGCTTTCGAGAAGAGGAAGTTGACCTTAAACTTTCGGCAAAAGATACCTACAATATAATGGATGCCGACTCTTCCCAGATAGCAGTCGTTGAGGATGTTAAAGCCGGAAAAGATCTTGTTGTTGAGGGACCTCCGGGTACGGGAAAGTCGCAGACAATTGCAAACACGATTGCAGAACTGCTTGCTCAGGGTAAAAGTGTACTCTTTGTGAGTGAAAAGATGGCTGCACTTCAGGTAGTAAAGAGCAGGCTCGATAATGCAGGTCTTGGAGAGCTCTGCCTTGAGGTCCACAGCCACCAGACAAGGAAAAAAGCCGTTCTGGAGGAGCTGGAAAAAGCCCTTAAAAGGGAAGCGCCTCCTGCTATCAGTGCTGAAAGAGATCTTAACGAGCTTGAAAAACTTAAACAGGAACTCAACAGGTATGCAGAAATTCTCAGGGAGCCTGCAGGGAAAATCTATCCAAGCCTGTACTCTCTTTACGGTGTAAAGGAGAAGAACAGGATTTACTTTGAGTCAAAAGGGATGAAAATGCCCCGCTTTAAGTTTCAGGACCCTGATACATGGGAAAGTTCAGCGTGGGCAGAAGCCGAGTCTATTCTGGAAAAAATGGGGCAGGTTCTCCCGGCCCTGGGTCCGGTAAGGAAAAATACCTGGTATGGGTGTGAGCCCGGGCTTGTGCTGCCTTCTGACCTTGGGGAGATCGGGGCTGTTGCAGATGAATGCGCTTTTGCTTTTGAAAACCTTGAAACGGCAATAAAGACCCTCAATGACCTTTCCGCAACCTCAAAGCCTCAGGCTCTCAGGGATATTTCCGGCATAACCGAAGCTGCAAAGCTTATCGGCAAATCAAAACCCCTGCCTGAAAAGTTGCTCCAGAACTCGGAATGGGACTCCGGGGCTTTTATCTCCGAAGCCGAAGCGCTGGTCTCAAAGGTCAGGCAGTACAGGGAACTGAAAACCTTTGTGGACAAAACTTTTCATCCCTCTATTTTCGAGCTTGATACATCCGAATTTAAGGAACTTTCCGGCAAACTGCTCAGTGTTTTCAGCTCCAGGTACAGGAAGCTGAAAAAGGAGATTTCAGCCTGCTATGTCTCAGGGGCACCCTCAAAAGACAGCAGAATCCTTCTCGACCTTGCCTGTGTTTCCGAGTGCAGGGCACACAGGGCTGAGCTTGAAGGAGCTGAAATAAGCGGAAAGAAATTCTTTTCGGATTACTGGAAGGGCTTTGAGAGCGACCCTGCCCTTCTGGAAGACTACTGTAAGTGGATGGTTCCTTTCCGAAGACATATCAAAGACGGCATTCTTACCGACAGGTCAGTCAGGCTTGTAGGGGGCGGAGTTGACGCTGCATCCATAGAATATGCAGTAAACGAGGTCCTGGCAGCAAAGGAGGGTTTTATACTTTCCCTTGAAAAAATAGGGACATTCATTGGTGCAAATTTTGAAAAAATGTTTGGCGACCTCGAGGCTGTAAAACTCAGCCAATTAAAGACCCGTGTGACTAAATGGAAAGACGAAACTTCTTCCCTTGTTTTCTGGAGCCAGTACCTGGGATACAGGCAGGCATGCCTTGAAACGCTTGCTTCTCCCATGATCGATGACATAGAAGCAGGAAAAATAGAGCCTGAAGATATGATCCCTGCTTTTGAAGGCAACTATGCCGAAAGCATGCTCCACAGGGCTTTCAGGGAGAGACCTGAACTTGCTGCTTTTATCCGTGAACTGCATGAAGGCAAGATAAGTAAGTTCATAGATCTTGACAAAAAAGTCCTGCTTGAAAACAGGAGGAGGATTGTCTGCACTGCTTATGAAGACGCTCCAAGGCTGACTTCAGGAGCGTCCAGGGCTTCAGAAGCTGGAATTCTGCTTAACGAATTCAACCGCAAACGCGGGCATATGCCTATCCGTACCCTCATGAAAAAGGCAGGAAGCCTTATACAGAAAATAAAGCCCTGCTTCCTCATGAGCCCGCTTTCAATTGCACAGTACCTTGACCCCAGAAGCACAAGGTTCGATGTCATCATTTTTGACGAGGCAAGCCAGGTCAGGCCCGAGGATGCTGTCGGTGCTCTCCTGCGCGGAAAACAGGCAGTGATAATGGGCGACTCAAAGCAGCTTCCTCCAACTGACTTCTTTGATACTGTTGTCGATTCTCACGAAAATGACCCTGAGGATTATACACCAGCAGGCGATATGGAAAGCGTACTGAACGTCTGCAAGCGCAGCTTCCCGGTAAAGACTCTGCGCTGGCATTACAGGAGCAGGCACGAGTCCCTGATTGCAATCTCGAACCAGGAATTTTATGATAACCGCCTTTACGTTTATCCCTCCCCCATGCAGAAGGATGAAAGCCTGGGGCTGAAATTCGTTCACCTTCCGGACGCAGCCTATGACAGGGGCAGGAGCGGGGCAAACAGGATAGAAGCAAGAGCTGTTGCCAGGGCAGTGTTCGAGCATTTCCAGAAGTACCCCGGAAAGAGTCTCGGGGTAGGGACTTTCAATATTAAGCAGCAGGAAGCTATCCTGGAAGAGATAGAAGCCCTGCAGAAAGCAAACCCCGGAGTTGACCTTAACTCTGGAAACGATAGGGGTGAACACTTCTTCGTAAAAAACCTCGAAACCATCCAGGGTGATGAAAGGGATGTAATCCTGCTGAGTATTGGTTACGGCTTTGACAGCAACAGAAAACTTTCCCTCAACTTCGGCCCTCTCAACCGTGAAGGAGGAGAACGGCGCCTTAATGTGCTTATAACGAGGGCAAGGGAAAAATGCGTTGTGTTTTCAAACTTCACTTCAAGAGACCTGCCCCTCGACGAAAATTCACCTTTCGGGCTGAAAGCCCTCAAAGTCTTCCTTGAATTTGCCGAGAGCGGCGCACTTCCAGCTCCTTCGTGCGGCAGGCAGGAACTGGATTCTCCTTTCGAAGAAGCGGTCTCGGATTTTCTTGCTGAAAACGGGTGTGAAGTCCACAGGCAGATCGGGTGTGCAGGATACAGGCTCGACCTTGCAGTCCCTGACCCCCTGCACCCCGGCAGGTATGTGCTCGGGATAGAATGCGACGGGGCAGACTACCACTCCTCTCCTGTTGCAAGGGACCGCGACCGCCTTCGCCAGCAGGTCCTCGAAGGTCTGGGCTGGAAGATCTACAGGGTCTGGTCTACGGACTGGTACCTCCACCCAAAAGAGTGCAGGGAAAAATTGCTTGAGGCTGTAAAAGAAGCTGTTAAGCGGGCAAAGCTAAAGGCAAAATCCGATCCTGAATCTGAAGCTATAAAAATAAATGAGCCCGCAGCCTGGTTAAAAACCGCAAAAGCTTATGAGATAAATGCAGGTCCTGCTGCCAGCCATATTTTACCTCCGGAAGGCGGCGTCTCTGAAGAATCGGAAGTGAATACCTTCGGGGCTGTGCCTCTGGCACAAAATTCCTCCGGGACGGATATTTATTCCGAAAACATTCTGGAAAACTCACCTTTCGTCAGGAAAGTTCAGGTAGAATTTTCACCTAAAAAGAAAGGCATCTCAAAAACTCCTTCTGAAAATGCAGGCGAAGAGGGGGAAGAAGAAGCATATGAAGAGGAACCTGAAGAAAGC
>Ga0265294_10006888_pt1 | contig 13578 bp, 10 predicted proteins | sample MunlanPumphouse3_FD_192504 | JGI IMG/M metagenome (GOLD analysis project Ga0265294, IMG submission 192504) | Groundwater microbial communities from a municipal landfill in Southern Ontario, Canada - Pumphouse #3 | ecosystem: Environmental > Aquatic > Deep subsurface > Groundwater | place... | reverse complement strand
GGCGTTGCCATACCGTGAATTACCCGGCTCATATTGTTCAATTTTGCTCCAAACGCCTGGCCAATAGCCTGATGTCCCAGACAAACACCAAGAATACTCTTAAATGGAGCATAAGCCTCAATTATTTTTAACAAGAGCCCTGCTTCCTCAGGAAGTCCGGGGCCGGGTGAGAGAACAACCTTGTCATATTTATTGATCTCTACCAACGAAATTTCATCGTTGCGGTAAACATCCACAGGTATACCTGCAATTTTTTTTATGGCATGCACCAGATTGTAGGTAAACGAATCGTAATTATCTATAACCAGTATCTTCATATTATTTGATTTCTTGTGCCAATTCAATGGCTTTTTTCAGGGCTTCCAGTTTATTCTTCACTTCCTGCAACTCATTTTCTTCTTTCGAATTGGCAACGATTCCGGCTCCGGCCTGATAAAAAAGACGGTTATTTTTACTAAGGAAAGACCGGATCATAATGGCATGATTCACTGTACGGTCGAATCCCAGGTACCCGATGCATCCGCCATAGAATCCCCGGTTCTGATTTTCATATCTGTTGATCAATTCCATCGCTTTATATTTTGGAGCACCGGAAAGGGTTCCTGCGGGGAAGGTCTCTCCCAATACTTTGATCAAATTGGTTTTTGCAGATATTTCACCTGACACCTGTGAAACCAAATGGATGACATGTGAGTAAAACTGCACCTCTCTGTAGGTATCTACCGCCACGTGATCGGCATTCCGGCTAAGATCGTTCCGGGCAAGGTCAACCAACATTACATGTTCAGCATTCTCTTTTGGATCCTTACTCAGTTCTTCAGCCAGCGCACGATCCTGTTCGTCATTGCCCGTTCTCCGAAATGTGCCGGCAATGGGATGTATTGTTGCTTTGTTCCCCTGAATCCGCAACTCTGCCTCCGGACTGGAACCAAATATCCGGTAAGCGCCATAATCAAAATAGAACAGATAGGGTGAAGGATTAACTGATCGCAGAGCCCGGTATACGTTGAAATCATCTCCTTCATATTGTTGTGAAAACTGACGACTAAGAACTATCTGAAAAACATCGCCACGATAGCAATGCTGCTTGCCACTGGTAACCATTTGTAAATACTCCTGATCGGTAATATTTGATGTTTCTGATTCCAGTGCCCGGAACCTTCCTGTTATAAAATTCAGGTGCATCAGTAAATGATGTATATGGTCGATTTGAGAAGCTTCTCCATCCAACAGGTTCTCAACCATATGAATTTGATTCTTGTGATGATCAATAGCAATTACATATTTATAAAAACAGTACTTCACTTCAGGAATGGAGTAATCTGTGCGCTTCTCAGCAGAGATTTGAATATTCTCAAAATGCCGCACTGCATCGTAGTTCATATAACCAAACAATCCATTTGCCGGTACTTTGATCTCATCAGGCACAACATCAAACATGTTGAAAAACTGATCAAGTTCCTCATAAAGCTTTCTCTTCTTCGAAAGCCTGAACTGCTCTGTTTCTCTGCCAGGAAATTCCCGGGTGACCTCTCCGTCGGTAACGGTAAAAAAAGCAACCGGCTGAAAACACACAAAAGAATAAGCGTTTTCATGACCATGATAATCAGAACTTTCCAACAACACAGCTTGAGGATATAGAGTACGCAAACGTAAATATATACTAACAGGTGTTACTGTGTCAGCTAATATTTTTTTAACTACTGGTTTGAATGTTAATCTTTTCATTTTTCCCGATATTGTTTATGCTGTAAATATTTTCATTCAGGTGGAAACGCCAAAAAAAACGGCTCATCGTGAACCGATGAGCCGTTTTTTTATCTATGATGCAATAGCCTTAACTCTCTTCACGATTTTGTAAAAAGCTGTTACACCACCACCAATTATTTCTATTATTAATTTCTCGTTTCATTCAAATAAAATCAATTCATTTTCAATTTCCAGACTATCTAATTCACCATGAGTTCTACCTGTAATCAAAACAAAAAACCTGCCCTTTAGAGGAGCAGGTTCCATTTTGAATATCATTTAAAAAATACCAATATGGCCATAAACTCCTCACTTCAAGCAAGAAGACCCCACCACGGCAGCCATATTGTATTTATATTTTTAATCATTTCATTCAATATTGGTTTCAAAAGAATAAAAAAAAACTCAGAAAAAAAACTAAAGTCTCATTTTTTTACATGTTTTCAATAAAAATAAGATTCAACTATCGGAGGCAGATCTTTTTGTTTGTGGCATGCAGTTCTTATAAAACGTGCAATCAGCAAGGAGTTTATAAGACCTTACGACTGATTTTCCCGTTGTTTGTATGGGGTAGTTGTTCAACAAATCGTATGTGTCGAGGATTTTCATACTTTTCCAATGTACGTTGGCAGATATGCTGCAACCGTTTTAAATATTCAGCTGATTCTTTCCCTTCCACCAGGAGTATTAACTGTTCTCCCAATGATTCGTGCGGCAGGGATGAAATCAAAAATGGATCCGTGATAAACGGTTCCAGTTTTTTTTCAAGTTGTTCGGGTGAAAATTTTATTCCGCCTGAAATGATGACATGGTCGTTTCTGCCCAGAATCCGGAAGGTTTTGTAATCCTTTAACTCAGCTAAATCGGTAGTTAGGAGTGGTTGTTCCTGACAGCCGGGTATAAAAATTTTCAGGCAGCCGGATTCTGTTAACCCCACATCGATTCTATCCAGGCAGTGATAATACTCATTTGCCTCGTTGCCATTGATTTTACGTAAAGCAATATGGGAGGCTGTTTCAGTCATTCCATAGCCTGAGTAGCAAGCAACAGGAAAATTTTTCAGCTGTTGTTCAATTGCATGGGGCACTGATGTTCCTCCAAGCAACACAACATCGATATTTTTCATCCATAGCCCAGGAGATGGTTCATTCTTTAATATTTTCCTTATTTGTTGAGGGACAAGGGGAACAAAACGGAACTTATTTTGCTGGAGAAAAGAAAAATCCGTTTCCGGTTCAACCAAATGAAGGTCAAGCTTGCCAATTAGTGCGCGGACAATCATCATTTTCCCCGCAATATACTTCACAGGCAGGCATAGCAGTACCCTGTTCTCTTCCTCCAGACGAAAAAAATGAAGCGTGCGCTGAGCACTTTGAGCCATAAATTCTTTATCTAGCCGGATAATTTTGGGGTGACCGGTGCTTCCTGAGGTTTTTACCTCAACAGAGCCCTCATCGGAATACCACATCTTTAAAAATTCAGCCACCTCATTTTCTATCCGGGTATGATGGGTATTGGAAATGAAGTCACTTATCAAAACCTTTTGACCATTCAACATGATATTTTTTGGAAACAGGTTTACCATCCATTAAAATTTTCCGGGAATAAAAAAGAATGAGCGGGGTTGGAATAAAGTTCACCATTTCTAATGCTCAGGGGTGACAAAATGTTATTGGTATATAAGCTACCAGTTCCCAGGCCCTGAAAGTCACATCTATTCTTTGAAAACGTCCATTGAGCGATGGCATTCAGACCGATATTTGACTCCAGATAAGAAGTGATCCACCAGCTAACAGCCCTTTTTCCGGCCAGTTCGATCCACTCGTTGCAGCCGGAAAATCCTCCATGCAGACTTGGTTTTAACACCAAATAGTGTGGTTGAATAGTATCCAGCAACTGCTCTTTTTCCCGGCTTGCATAAATCCCAATCAGTTCTTCATCCAACGCGACAGGAATAGGAGACTCTCTGCAAATCCTGGCCAAATTCTGCCATTGGCCTGCAGCAACAGGTTGTTCAATTGAATGGATGTCCAAAGGAGCCAGTTGGTGCAGTTTATCCATAACCTCTTCCGGTTTAAATGCACCATTGGCATCAATCCTGAGCATGATTTCACCGGAATTATAATTTGAGCGTACCGATTTCAGAATTTCCAGCTCCTGGCTAAAATGAATTCCTCCAACTTTGAATTTAATACAACGATAACCGGCGGCAATTTTTTCTGTTGTCTGCTTTTGCATAGAATCAGAATCGCCCATCCAAACCAGTCCGTTGATAGGAATCCCAGCTTCCCCCCGACAAAATTCTGAAGGAAACAATTGCTGTCTTCCTCCGTTTTGAAGGTCGAGCCAGGCCATTTCAAGTGCCAGATGAACAGAGGAAACAGGACAGGTTAATTCCGGCTGGCTGATAAATTTTTCTGGATCCCGGCACAGCTCATGTAACAAGAATTCCACCTCTTCGGCTGTTTCCAGACTAAGACCTGGTAATGGGGCACATTCCCCCACCCCAGTAACTCCGTCTTCTTCGAGGAACAAAAACCATACAGTACGATCACCATATTCGCCCCGGGATGTTTTTGCCGGAAGTTTAAAATTCAACACATATTTTTTAAACCAGGCTTTCATAACACACTTACAAATAGACCAACAAAGAAAAGGAGTGTAAAAGCCAGCGTTGACAGTGCCAACCGTTTCAGGAACGGATCTAGATCTTTTTCATGTTGAACACGAAAAATTCGGTAACAATCCCAGATAAAAAAAGGGAGGGTCAAAAAATAGATAAACTGTATGAATGAATGGAAGATTCCACAGGTAAATACAGCTGCAGTAAACCAGCCAAGCAGGATTATGGTTGCATGGTAATACCTGCTACCCCGACTTCCCATTCTCACAGGAATGGTGAATTTTCCCGAATTGCGATCATTGGCCATATCGCGCATATTATTCAGATTCAGTACTCCTGTGCTAAAAAGGCCCATAGAAATCGCCGGCAAAAATACCTCGACCGGTAAATATCCGGTATTCAGATAAAAAACACCACCCACAGGGAGCAATCCAAAAAACAGAAAAACAAACAGATCGCCCAGGCCGAGGTATCCATAGGATATTTTCCCGGCGGTATAAAAATAAGCTGCCAAAAGGGATAAAATCCCCAGAGAGATAAATACCCAAAAAGCTATTTTAGAAATATGCCAGGTACCCATGTACACCAGCCACAGTCCAGTTATAAAACTCAATATTCCAATGACCAGCATTCCGTATTCCATCTCTTTTATGCTGATCTCACCACTTTGAACGGTTCTGATCGGTCCAAGCCGGAGCGGATTATCGGTTCCCTTTCTACTGTCGCCATAATCATTGGCAAAGTTGCTAAAGACCTGGATGAGAGTAGCGGTTATAATGGCCAGTATGCTCACTGTCAGATCCAGGGAACCATAAAACCAAGCCAGCCCGCAACCCATAAAAATGCCTGAAAGAGCCAGGGGAAGGGTTCGTGGCCGGGATGCATCTATCCAAGACTTTATAGTTGCCATACCATTAGTTTATTTTAAAATACCGGCTTTTTAACCAGCTTTTATATATCGGATCAAGCATGATAATCTTTTTCCCATTCAATTCAATGATCTCTTTGCTTTCCAACATTTTTTTTATTTTCACCACATTTGCCGATGTACCCAAATGATACTCCTTCATGACTTCCTTCGAACTGAACTGTTCCACGCCATGGAGTAATGCTCTTAAAAATTGAATATAGGAACCGGAGAGTTCTCCTGTTTTCGACCAGAAAAACAGACTGAGCTGATCAATCAGCCCTTCATGAGCATCCCGGACTATTTCTGCTGAGCAGCTGTCAACAGTTCTGAACCAGCATTGTTGAGCTAATTGCTGGACATAAAACGGATGACATTCAGCTAATGCAGCAATGAATGCTGCTGTTCTTTTGGTAATTGATTTTTTTGTATCCCGAAAACGTTTAGAGATAAACCTGATCCATTCTTCCTGATCTATTCTTTCCAGATACAACTGATCACCGAACTTATAGAAGGGCATGGAAGAATCGGCAAAAATCAAATTAAGCATCTGGTATTTATTCCCATATAAACAAAAAGCAGTGTGTTGGTATTTCTGCCAGGCTGCACGCAATCTTTTTTGAAATAACAAGGTATTTTCAAACGTTGATACATGTTGAAATTCATCGATACACAAAATAAATTTCAGTCCATGCTGAGCTGCAATTTTTTCAGTCAACTGTAAAATTTCATCAGGTTGTGCTTTGACCTCCTTCTCATCGAGATGAAGGGTAAACTCATTGGGGTTATCTTCAACAAATGACAATTTAGGTTGATATCTTCCCAATAGTTCATTTGCATGATCATTCAGTACCCTCATCTTGTTAGCTGAAGCTTTGAGTACTTCAGTAGCGAGGGTGCAATAAAATTGTTCTTCACTCTGCATATCAAATGCATTGATAAAACAAAATCTGAGGTTTTTGTCTGATTTTACTGCTTCACCTGCAGCTTTCCAAACCAGGGATGACTTTCCCCAACTGGGAGGTGAGAGGATAACAGAATTCACCAGTTTGGAAAAATTACTGATTAATCTTTTCCTTTCTTCTTGCCTATTGGTAAAATCCTTATCTACAGCGAGCTTTCCGAAGACAAAAGGTATCTCCATTCTCCAATTTTTTGTCAAATATACTACTCACACCAACAACTCACAAATAGGTGAGTTAGTTCATGATAAGAATATCAGGTTAAAATATTTACATCCTGGTTACGGAAATTTGGGGTATTTGTTAAAATCCGGTTTTCTTTTTTCCAGGAATGCCTGTTTTCCTTCCTGAGCCTCTTCGGTGAGGTAGTAGAGCAACGTTGCATTTCCGGCAAATTCCTGAATGCCGACCTGGCCGTCGAGTTCGGCATTAAGTCCCAGTTTAATCATACGGAGAGCCAGCGGGCTGTGCTCCTGCATTTTTTGTGCCCAGGCAACCACTTCATCTTCCAGCTGGTCGAGTGGAACGACCTGGTTCACCAGTCCCATTTCCAATGCTTCGGATGCAGTGTATTGGCGGCACATAAACCAAATTTCACGGGCTTTTTTCTGTCCCACCACGCTTGCCAGGTATGAAGATCCAAGTCCCGCGTCGAAACTCCCCACTTTAGGGCCGGTCTGACCAAAAATTGCGTTTTCGCTTGCAATAGTTATATCACATACAACATGGAGAACATGACCGCCTCCAATGGCATAGCCATTCACCATGGCAATAACCGGCTTGGGCATGCTACGGATCTGCCGTTGTACCTCCAGTATATTCAGGCGCGGAATACCATTTTCATCCAGATAACCCCCTTTCCCTTTAACCGTCTGGTCACCTCCCGCACAAAAAGCTTTATCTCCTGCACCAGTCAGCACAACCACATGGATCTTCTGCTCTTCCCGGCAAATGCGCAAGGCATCACTTATTTCATTTACAGTGGTCGGACGAAAGGCATTCCGGTATCGTTCCCGATTAATGGTAATCTTTCCTATGCCTCCGAAAAAATCGAAAAATATATCTTCGTAAGATTTAATGGTTTCCCAGTTTCGTGAATTTTTCATCTCCTTCAAATTATTTTCTTCAAATGGTTTTTACCTCATTATTATCACTTATTTTAATGGTGTTCGACAGAATTCGCAAGCGTATTTCGATGAAACTCGCAACATGATAATCATGCTCGTTTCGTCATTTGTAATTCGTCATTCATATTAAAAATATCGATCGTGAATATCAATAAATCGACCGGAGCAACTTTCTATAATACGATGCATTCAGTTCCGGGTTGGTAAATACCTCCAGAAGAACAGCATTTTGTTGTGCCGGTGCATACAGTTTCAACAGAGCCGAATTAAAGCTTGTTTCATCTTCTGCTCTGATATAGTCGAGCCCGAATGTTTGAGCCAGACCTTCGGCAGAGGTTTTGTTTTCCGTTAAAAAGTACTCCCTGAATGCCGGTGATTCTTGTGTACCATCAATCAGGCTGAATAAATTTCCTCCTCCGTTATGAATAACAATAATTCGCAAATTTGCCCCCAAGTATTTGTTCCACAGAGCATTTGAATCATAGAAAAAGGATAAATCACCCAAAATGACTGTATTCAGTTTTGTTGATTCTGATGCAAAGCCCACGGCTGCAGATAATGAGCCATCGATGCCACTGGTCCCCCTGTTCCCGTAGTATTCAACATTTTTAGCAGCATCGCATACCAGTGCATACCTTACCGGAGAGCTGTTTCCCAAATGAACAATCGTATTTTCAGGAAGATGGTTTGAAAGCAAATGGAAAATGCGTAAGTCGCAGAAATCAATCCCTGCAATATACTTATCTCTATGGCTTTTAACCCTGTTTTCCTGTTCCTTCCACCAGGTATAATAGTTATCTGATTTGGGATCTGCCCGTTCTGTGATCTGCTGAAGGAAATCAATTGCTTCCATATTTATCAGTCGGGTAAGTGACTGGTATGTATCGCAATATTGATCAGATAAGCTCAAATGCCAATGATGTACCGGACGGTTTTTTTTCAGAAATTGTTTCAGGGATTTAGAAACAATTGCTCCTCCGAAAGTGATGATCAGGTCGGGTATAACCACAGAGGGATCCCGGTGGAGGTATGCTGTAAACACAAGATCGGGCAGACAGGAAAACACCGGAAGGTTCAGGTTTGCCAGATGTTCTTTGAGTACAATTGCGCCGGTTTTTTTCGTTAGTTTTCCAAGCAGCATTTCAAGCTTAGAATCAGGAGGTTGTTGACCTGCCAGTATCCATATCTTCTCTGCCTGGTTAAAAATACGAATCACCTCAGTCCACTCATTTTCCTGTATCAACCTTTTAGCATAGGCAGTTTCCATCATTTTTACCGGAGGGAGTTTCTTCCGGATCATTTGATGGAGGGGTTCTTCGAGGGGAATATTCAAATGTACGGGGCCGGGTGATCCGGAGAAGACCATATGAAGAGCTTCATTTATCAACCGTTGCCCGTACCACAAAGCTGTATCACTTTCTTCCATGGGAAGATTCACCTGTTTCTTACAAAAGTTCCTGTAAATATTCTCCTGTCTGATGGTTTGGTTTTCTCCCTGATCGATCAGGTATTCCGGACGATCGGCTGTCAGTACTATCAGTGGGATATTTTGGTAAAAAGCTTCAGCCACAGCGGGAGCATAATTCAGTGCGGCAGTTCCGGATGTACAAACAAGCACGACTGCTTTCTGTCTGACCTGAGCCAAACCCAGGGCAAAATAACCTGCACTTCGCTCATCCACGATCAACCGGCAATTGAACTTTTTACTGCCAACAAATGTGTGAACAAGAGGTCCATTGCGGGAACCAGGTGAAATAACAACGTCCACAATCCTCCTGGCTAAAAGTATGGATGCCAACTGTTGAATTTGTTTCTTTGTTGATATCATTTGTTTTGTATTGCTTCTATTGCCGACAATAAGGTATTCGCTTTTTTATTTGTTTCTTCCCATTCGTCATCCGGGACTGAACGACTTGTTATTCCAGCACCGGAATACAAGTAATACCAATCGGAATAAACTTCCATGCATCTCAAATTCACATAGATCCCGATTTCGTCATGAAGTCGCCATGGTCCCAGGAATCCGGTATAATACCTTCGGTCATGTTTTTCAACTGTTGAGATGTATGTAGCTGCTTTCTGCTTAGGGTAGCCACAGATAGCGGGAGTTGGGTGTAACTCGGTGATAAAATCTCCCAGTCCGGAGGTCAGTTTTTTGGCAGCAAACCGGAAACTGGTACTGAGATGGGCTACTTTTCCACTTTCAATGGTTATGGGCCCTCGGGTTTTATAGGAATGAATATTAAACCTGTAAAAAACATCAAGCAGGTATCGTGAAACAAAAGCCTGTTCTTCAATTTCTTTAGTATGCCAGCTATAATTATCATCAGCAATCCTTGATTGTGTTCCTGCCAGAGAAACAGTCTCCATATCTTTCCCCTGAGACCTCAACAACACCTCCGGAGTGGCACCAATCCAAAGTCCCATTTGGGCAGGCTTCTGAGTGGTAACAGGGAGGTTGACAAGGTAAGTGAATGCATTGGGGGTTTGCCGGCAAATCTGCATAAAAAGAGCGCCGATTGATTCATTTTGCCTCTGGAAAGGAATAATCCGGGACAGGATAACCTTTGCTAACCCGGAGTGTTTAATATGCTCAACAGCAGCCTCTATATCATTTAAGTATGCCGGCCTGGAGATGATATACGGAGAAGCTGGTTCTTCCGTACACACTTCCTCTTTTTTTTCCAGGGAAGAGTAATCCATGCTTAGTATTTCCGATACTCCCCGGCAATAAATGCCTGGTTCGAGGCACACCATGGGAGAATGGTCACTGATTGTGTATGGAGCAAAAATAAAGCCCTGGTGCCCGTTCAGGGCATTTAACTTTTTCGGATAGATAATCCCTTTTTCCCCGGGGATAATAATTTCAGGGATATGACTCCCTGGTTTAGACCAGAGGGCAAAAGAGTAATTCTTTGAGAGCAGTTTATCAATAAAAGGTGCCAGATCTTTCTTTTCATTCATTCCTTTTCACGATCATATTTGTTACCCGCACAGTAGATATCAACCGGCCATTGCTTCTTTTTACATCAACATTCCAAATATGGGTTTTGTTTCCCCGGTGAATAATATTTGCTACAGCATAGGCTTCTCCGGTTGTTAGCACACCTGTATGGTTACCACTGACCTGAGTTCCCAGGACGTCAAACTCGGTCAGATCGGTAAGCAACATGCTTCCCAAACCGGCAAGGGTTTCGGCCAATGCCAGGTTTGCACCTCCGTGTAACAATCCGTCAGGGCGTGAGTTTTTTTCCGACAGCAGCATTTGACCTTCCACTACACCTTCCTGAACATGGGTAATCCGGATGCCAAGATTCCCCACCAGGCATTTCTCAAGAGCTTGGTTTATAAGCTTTATGGGCGTATTAAAACTAAGTTGAGTTAAATCCATAATGAATCATTCAAAGATGGATCCAAAATTAAGATTAAGTTTTATTGTGCCAAAGTAAACCGGAAACTTACTCCAATATTGGTGTTAGATGTAGGAAAAGAGAGGGATGTAAACGGGTTATTCAGCACTTTATCGAAAAATACCCGCATCTGAAACCGGTCGCTCAGCATATAATCGGCATATGTTTTGATGGTAAAAGCGCTTTGACCGGCAGTAATCTGGTCATCATTTTCCACAATTTTACGTAATACGGTTTTATTCTTCCGGTAGGAAATATCGGCTCTGACATTTAAATCATTAGAATATGCCTGCTGTGAATTCTTGGTTTTAATGATCAGGTCCATTTGTGTAAACCGGTAACCAACTCCAACAGTATATTCATCGCTTAGTATTTCGGTAAGTTGGTTATTTGCAAATGAAAGCAACAGATTTCGTGATTTTTTAATCTCCGCCCGAGTGGTAAGATCACTGTACCACATGATATCCATATTAATGAGGGGACTAAACGTTTCCATGATGCTCACGGAATTGAAATCATAAGGAGTAATAAAATTATTAGCTATATCGCGCACATAGTTGAACCCATCCTGTTGTTCCTGGTAATTGAGGTTTGTAATAAATGATCCCACGTTATAGCTGGATCGGTATGAGTGTGTAAAATTCAGAGAACGCATGATACGATTCAGTCCGGGTATTTTTGAAACCATCCCTTCGTATTGGATTCGCCAGTTAGGTCGTATAAATTTAATGGACGGGAAAAGTCCCAGAGAGACGGTTTCCGGGTCTTTACCCTGGTAAGCAGCCAAAAAAGCAGGAACCAGCACTTCCACGGAGTTGGGTCCATAGCCGTCGGGGTATCCCGGATACTGTTCACTTTCTTTGCCAGGATTATAGCCAAAATCGTTATCTGGATTTCGTTTGCCTGCCAGTCGCCAGGCGATAATTTCCCTGTAGTTCTTCAGATTTTCAAACGCCTTAGAATGGTGCACTTCCCCTTTACCCATGGCAAAAAAGGCTGTTCCCCAGGTGAGTGTGGACATGCTAAAGTTTCCTGTTTCGGAAAAATTATTAGCTATAAATTCACCTGAAGCGGGGTTATAATTATAAAACTCTTTGATATTCCTGGAAATAGAACGGTCGGCTGTTACATCAATACGAAGATCCGGCAGAGGCTCAACGGTTGCCCTTAAGTTGAATCGTTCATTTTTGGTGAACAGGTAGGGCATATTCAGGGTAGAGTCCGTAGTAACCCATCCTCTGGAAGCTGCTCTTTGCGCAAAGCCATAATCCTGCCATCCAAGGAGGAAGGGTAATCCCGGGGCGAAAGTTGTACCTATGTTATTTCCAAACATTTCGGCTTCGGGCTGATATGATCCGGAGCCAAACAGGCTGGGCTCGGGCAAATAACCCGGGAGAACGGTTCCCCCGTTTATGCTGTAATTCACCGAAATGGTACGGACTCCAATCAACATACGTGTAGTCAGATCGAGAATTTCCTTCATCAGGGTTTGGTCACCGGGAACTCCGGATACTTTAACCTCTCCCTGTCCACCGGCACTTAATGGGGTAAACTCAATACTATTGGCATCAATAATGCGTGTCTTCCCCTTCACTACTCCACCGTTCACATCGGTTACCGTCACCCTTACTTTTTTTGTGTTTAACTGGTGACTTATCTTTTGAGGAGAATTGGCAGTAATGTTGACAGATCCGGTATACGTTTGTTCAGCTGGTTTTTGAATATCCGGTTGTTGTTGCCGGCCGCGAGAACCACTCGACTGGCGGTTCATGCTATATCGGCTTCCGCCTGTACGTTGGAATTTTTTATCCAATTCCTGAAAATAGGGCACCTTATTATACAAACTCTGCAGGTTCACATTGCCGGTTAACTGAATATTTCTCGAGTTCTGAACCGTATTTCCCAGCTGGATTGTATCGGGAGTGATCGGACCGGCCTGCCAGTTAAAAGTACCCTGATAGCGCACTGTTGAAGAGATAAAATTCAGCATCTGAATCCGGTTTATGGGCAGGGTGTATGTAACATTCACGTTGTGGTTATACAGGGTTGGCCTTCCCAGGTTCCAAAGGTTGGTCAGGATAGAATCCCTCTTCAGCTCATAATCATCCAGCTCTTTACTTATCCGTCCTTCAGGTTCATCGATTCGTGAGGTACCCCGGGAAGAAAAATCAAACTTTAGGGATCGGGTCAGGTCATACCGCAGATCGAAATAACGATTCCAGAGAAAATCTTTTTCAAATGTTGCCGGAAGGATAAACATGGGATTGGTAATATTCCGGGTTTGCATTTCGTTATACCGCCGCGACAAATCAGTTCGATAGGAAATTTGAGTAGGCAATGGATAGAAGTTTAGGTCACCAACAAGTTTTAACGGTCCTTTATTCAGCACACCTACATTTTTGAAAGGTTCCACAATAGTAGGTCGACTACTATAGTTATAAGAAAACATTCCCCGGTAAGATTTATCTATTTTAAACTCGGTATTCACATTACGACGGAATATTTCATTATAAGAATAAGAGAGAGAAAAGTTCTCCGGGTCCCAAATATGAGCTTTTGTTTGTTCACGTTGTGGTTCTATTCTGATATTTGAGAAATTGATACTTTTTCGGGTGACCAGGTCCTGGGCGATATATTTTAATGAATCTCTTTCGTGTTTTGATTCTGCCCGTTCCAGTGATTTATCCATTTCAATATCAGGTTCAAGTGGGTTATACTGTGGATTTCGGACACTTCTTGAGTAACCATAATACATGGGAAGTCTGACTCCTGCTTTTTCGGGGAGGAACCGACCCAGGTC
>Ga0265294_10006886_pt1 | contig 13578 bp, 6 predicted proteins | sample MunlanPumphouse3_FD_192504 | JGI IMG/M metagenome (GOLD analysis project Ga0265294, IMG submission 192504) | Groundwater microbial communities from a municipal landfill in Southern Ontario, Canada - Pumphouse #3 | ecosystem: Environmental > Aquatic > Deep subsurface > Groundwater | place... | reverse complement strand
GGTCTCACTTACCGGGTCGTCCACGGCGCCCTCCCCGACGGCAGGGTCGCTACCATCGTCTGGCGCAACTCCCCCAAGAACCCCACCGGGCACGAGCAGGCGCTCGAAGCGGACGCGGCGTTCATCACCGACGAGATCCTCAGAGAGTTCCCCGATACCGGCGTACTCTACGTGAACGGCCACTGCTTCGCACCTCGGGCAACGCCCATCGAGCCCGAGTTCAAGAAGCGCATGGGAGCGTGAGGGCGTGGCGGCACAGCGGGGACGAAAGATTGGGCAAACACCGGGAAAATCCTCGAAGGAGGGGAAACTCCGGCCGTGGCTGGTCAAGTGCGCCTTTGCGTACCGCCTCTTTGGGATGAAGTCCTTCCAGGACTTCCAGGGGACTCTCGCCGGCGTCGAGGAGGGCGAGGGTGAGGACGGGCACACCCACTACTACCACGTCCTCAAGAGCGACACCCGGTTCCGGACAGACGCCGGCGTCACGCTCGACGAGTTGCGGAACTACGACGACAACATCGTGCGGCACATGCACCGCATCAACACCCATCGTGACGTTCCCATCAACCTCAAGTACTACCAGTGGCTCGCCGCCCTCTTCACCGAGGCCTACCTGGATCGCTACTTCCAGAGCCCCGGGAGACTCGCCTCCCTGGTCGAGGAATCGGTGAAGGAGTACATCAAAGAGGCGTTTCCGTCCGTCCTGGACCCCTATGAGTATTACGAGCGGTACATGCCCGGCATGGACGACCTCCGCAAGTGCGCCTACTGGATGGCGACCGGTTCGGGCAAGACCTTCCTCATCCACCTCGCCTACCTCCAGTTCCAGCACTACAACAAAGGACCCCATCGGCTGGATATCGACCGCATTCTCCTCATCACCCCTAATCGTGACCTCACCGCCCAGCACCTCCGGGAGATGAAGAAGAGCGGCATTCCCTGCACCGAGTTCGACGCCACCGGTCTCGGCGGCTACTTCCAGCGGCAGTCCGAGGAGGCCGTGAACGTCATCGAGATCACGCGGTTCACCGAGGACAAGCAGGACGGCGGCCTCAAGCGGGTGGACATCGAGAGTTTCGGCAGGAAGAACCTCGTCTTCGTGGACGAAGCCCACAAGGGCAGCGGCGGCGAGAAGTGGAAGATGTTCCGGCGTGAAGTTGCCCGTGAGGGCTTCACCTTCGAGTACAGCGCCACCTTCGGGCAGGCGGCGGCTTCTAGAGGCGATAACGACAACCTCGCCGAATTTGCCAAGACCATCCTCGTCGACTACTCCTACCCGCACTTCTACAACGACGGCTACGGCAAGGAGTACCGCATCCTCAACGTCAACAAATCCACGTACGAAACGGACCGGGTGCTCCTCGCAAACCTCCTCACCTACTACGAGCAGAAACTGGTCTTCGAGGACCTCAAAGACGTCGCCACCGCCGAGTACAACATCGCCGACCCGCTCTGGATATTCGTGGGGAGCAAGGTCAACGTCTCCGGCACCAAGTCCGACGTGCTCACGGTCGTCCGGTTCCTGCAGAAAGTCCTCACTGAGCGGGATTGGATGGTCCGGACCACGGATGAATTCCTCCAGGGGAAATCCGGCCTTCTCCACGAAAAGACCAAACACGACCTCTTCAGCCCGGCCTACCCCGAGCAGCGCCTGCGTTACCTCAGGGAGCGTGGACTGAGCGCGGAGGATATCTACGGCGACATGCTCGGCCGCATCTTCCGTTGCGCCGAACCCGCCGGTCTCACCCTCGTGCTCTTGAAGAACACCGACGGGGAGATCGGCCTCAAAAGCGGCGACAACGACTTCTTTGGGGATATCTACGTCGGGGACGCAACGAAGTTCATAAAGATCGTCGAAGAGCACGAGCCGCAGATCAATATCGAGAAGATCGATCATCCCTCCCTCTTCCGCGCCATCGACGCCCCGGACTCCACCGTGAACGTGCTCATCGGTGCAAAGAAGTTCATCGAAGGTTGGGACTGCTACCGGGTCTCCTGCATGGGGCTCATCAATATCGGGAAGAGCGAGGGCACCGAGATCATCCAGCTCTTCGGGCGCGGGGTCCGGCTCAAGGGCAGGAACAACTCTCTCAAACGCAGCACCAACGATGCCGGCGACCAGCCCCCGAACCTCCCGCTTCTGGAAACGCTCAACATCTTCGGGGTCGACGCCAAGTACATCGGCTACCTGCGTGAGTTCCTCACCATCGAAGGTGTTGATGATTACAAGACCGTTGAACGCCAGATCGCAATCAAAGTCTGTGAGGATCACCTCAGCGAAGGTCTGCTCATCCCCCACTGGGAGAAGACCGGATTCGAGAGGAAACGGCGTTTCGTCCTGACCAGAGATCACATCGTCCCGGTAAAGGTTGATCTCCTCGCCAAAGTGGAGAGTGAGGATAGCCGGTATTACGAGGGTCTGGAAGCCGACTCCCGCCCCGACCCCGTCTTAATCGACTCACGTTATCTGGATCTCATTGACTGGGACGCGGTTTACTTCACCCTCCTCGAGCACAAGAGCAGCAAGGGCTGGAAGAACATGGTCTTCGACAAAGTCCTGCTGCGGGAGATCATAGAAGACCCCGGGTGCTACACCCTGTACAGTGCAGACCACGTTGTCAGACCCCAGTCATTTGAGGATGTGCAGAAACTGCAGGACGTCATCGTGCTTGTCCTGAAAAAATCGCTCCAGGCAGCGTACAGCCGGCAGAAGAACGCATGGATGATGGAGAACATCCGGATAGAACGCCTTTCGGAGTCACATGGGAACTTCGAGTTCAAGAAGTACGTCGTAAAAGTTCGTGAAAACGAAACAGACGTAATCGAGGCAATTGATGCGCTCGTCCGGCAGGTCGACCGGATCTATGCAGATGGGAACACAAGATTTGTCACCAATGTCTTCTTCCAGAACCACCTGTACCAGCCGCTCCTCGCAAAGACCAGTAAGACGTCGAGTAAAATCGCTGCAATCTCCCCGGAAGGGCTCAATGAGGGTGAAGAAAAACTGGTGCAGGGGATTAAGAGATACATCGATGAGCACACAGATCTCTTCGACGGAAAAAAGGTCTACCTGCTCCGCAATATTCCGAAAAATGGTGTAGGTTTTTACAAAAACTCGTGGTTCTACCCGGACTTCATCATGTGGGTAGTCAATGGCAGCAAGCAGCATATCGTCTTCCTTGAGCCACATGGGATGGTGTTCAGTCCCGGGCCTGAAGATGAAAAGGTGCAACTTGCAGAGGATATCAAGGCGATCGAGCGGAAAGTCAATGCAAAGTACCAGAATAAAGGCATCGACTGTGGAATCTCGCTCGACTCCTTCATCATCTCCGTAAGCCAGCCGGGCGCGGTTGCTGAGACATCTCTTTACAGAACGAAAGAGCAGCGGAAGAAGCACCACGTCCTTTCGCTTTACCAATCTGATTTCATTCAAGAGCTGTTTGAGTTCGTTCTCTCATGAGAACCATCAAACCAAACATTTACGTCTTTTTCCCACAATCACTCTGCATGACGCGTTGGCTTGCAATATCCAACCGGACAAACTGGGAGATCACCCGGAAGAAAAATATCTGGGGTGTCCCTCAGCGCAATAAAAACATCATCGGACGGGTGAAATCCGGCGATACGGTTCTCATCTATGTGTCGCAGCAGAAAGATGGCGACAATCTGCTTCCGTCGGCCGTGACCGGAGCGTTCGAGGTAGCATCTGAGCCTTACGAGGAACGAACGAAGGTGTTTGTCGCACCCGAGCAGATGGGCGATGAAGTCTTCCCGTACCGGATAAAACTGAAGCCCGTAAAAGTTTTCGACCCTCCAGTTGAGTTCAAACCGCTCATCCCGAAGTTGAAATTCATCACCAATAAGACGATGTGGACCGGGCATATACGGCAGGCGATGCGGGTGATTCCGGAGGAGGACTACCAGACAATTCTGAATGCTGCAAAATCCTGATTTGCAAGCCGAAAGCGCAAACGGACATCCGATCCAGATACATTCATCTATCGGGGCTGTTACGAATCCTTTTTATGCCGACTCTGCATAATCACCATTAGTCGAGCACATTTGCTATATGCTACATAAAAGAGGAGCCAAATTTATGATAGCCCAGACTGCCAGTATAGAGAAAAATCTCTCACTATTGCGTTATCCTGGAGGGAAACAGAGGTATGTATGTTATTTCTCTCATCTCCTCCCTCTTGAACCCCAATCCGTCCGGACATATGTCGAACCCTTTCTAGGGGGTGGTTCAGTTTTTTTCCATGTAAATCCCGAAAAGGCGATCCTTTCTGACATCAACAGAGAACTCGTTGATCTTTACTTGGGTATCAGGAAAAATCCCCATATTGTCTGGGAACTCTACAGCAGGTATCCGGCAAATAAGGCAGGATACTATAAAATAAGGAGCCTGAACCGTGATGACCTTCATCTTTTGGAGCGAGCCGCGCGAACCCTCTACCTGAACCGAACTTGTTTCAAAGGCATGTGGCGTCATAACAACAACGGTGAATTCAATGTGGGATATGGTGGTCAGGAGCGACGTTGGGTAATAGGGCCTGATGATCTTTGTGCGGTGGCACAGCGACTCCAGCACGCAGTTCTACTTTGCTGCGATTTTGAGGAAACTATTGCCTCATGTCGTGAAGGGGATTTTCTCTACCTCGACCCCCCATACCGCCCGGGTGAACGCGAACAGTTGCATGCTCATTACATGTTCGGCGAGTTCAACTTCGAGGATCACAAGAGGCTTGCATCGTGCCTTCGTGAGGCTACAGAGCGTGGAGTACAGTGGGTCATGACAAACTCGTCTCATCCGGACATTCTCGCGCTATACGAAGACTACTCTATGTACCGGCTCGACAGAGGAACCGGTTCGAGCCCCGGACAGATAACAACGGATCCTGGGGAAATGGTGATCTCCCACGTAAACGAGGTGCCCTCATGATGAACATGCAGGCATTCTGCAGCAGTGCGGCGATGCAGGAGCACCCGCTACGGAGACTCTCAGATTTCTTAATGGAAGAAAAACGAAAGATCACGAGCGGGGATTATGGAAGTTCTCGATTTGTGGGATACGTACTCGAAATCGGCTACACTACGGCGACCATCATCACATCTGATGCATTCAAAGTTCTTGTTGGAGGCATCCCTCGGAACTCGCTCCTTATCATGGTCCCCACCGAATACGAAAAATACCCCCCTCATTTCTCTTTGTTACGGGTCCTAGAAACAGCGGATGAACCACTGAAACAGGAGAAACAGCAGACCTACTTCGAGTTGCATAAAAAGTCCATGCCGGAACTGGATGTATTCACCCAAAGCGAGCTCCAGTGGGGTGCATTGAAGACGGCAGTCCTTGGAATGTATTATCCTCACCCCGAACGATCAAATGCGATTGAACTTTCCGGAGACCTCAATAACATCGTGAGCGCCCACAAATACCTCGTATATGCTCCCAGCGATGAACTTCTCGATCTCATCGTAAACGCCATGGTTCCACCGGAAAACAGGTGCAATATTGGGACATTACGGTTGACCGAATGTCGGTTGCCACTTCCGGGGCAAACTATGCACACCGTCCCCGTGGCAATATCCACAAACGACTTCAAAGGTACCAGAACTGCCATGTTTGGGAAAACCCGTACAGGTAAAAGCAATATTGTAAAAATCATTGCCGAGAGTGTCATCCTAACAACCCAACGGACACCCACAGGCGAAGATCCTCGGACACATACTGTAGGACAGGTCATCTTCGATATCAATGGCGAGTATGCCAACGATAATCCTCAGGACGAAAGTGCATCTCTGGCAACGGCGCACGCAGACGAGTGCCAGATCTATGCCATCACACCCAAGGCTAATACACCGTCACACCCGCTCCGGCTGGATTTCTACGCGCATCCTGATATCTCCCATCACATCCTCAACACCTTTATACGTGAACAGGAACGACATCCTTCTGACTACGTCAGCAGTTTCCTTTCGGTAGAAATCCCCTCATTTGAACAGATCGGCGGGATGGAGGGGCGAGGAGATCAGATTCGTGCTCGAAGGAAGATCCTGATGTACTGGGCCATCCTCCATCGGGCCGGTTTCACCCCGAACATGGTAACAATTCAACAGTTAGGGGGCGTAAATCCACGGTTTGCACAACAGATACGAACCGTTGTGTATCAATCGGTGGACCAAACCCCGCCCCCATCAATAAGCACTCTTGAAGAACTCGCACACGAATTTGAGCTCTTTGCGCAACAAGATCGCGAAGGTGGCAGGCTTCGTTCAACCTCTGGGGATCATAACCTCTTTGACTCCGATGACGAAGCGCTGCTTGGATTCTTAGCCCCGCGATCCAGGTCCGCCAGCGGCCCAAGGAAAATCCAGCACTATAGGATCTACCACGATCCGAACGCTACAAACTTTGTGACCGACATAATCCAACTTGTTGATCAGGGACAGACTGTCATCCTCGATTTAAGCAATGCGCATCCTGAGGTTATGAGTTACTTCTCGCGATGGCTCTCAGAGGAGATCTTTGCTCATCAGGTTGATTTATTCTCATTAAACATGCTCAATGATCACTATATCCAACTGTACTTCGAGGAGGCCCATAATCTGTTCCCTGCAGATGAACAGAAAATCGTCGATATTTACAGCCGGATAGCAAAAGAAGGAGCAAAATATCACCTCGGTATGGTATATTCCACACAGTCGCCGTCAACCATCAGCCGAGATCTCCTTGCACAAACAGAGAATTTCTTTGTCACCCATATCTCCTCGCGGCCGGAGGTCACTAAACTCGCAAATTTGAACGTAGCATACGAGGATCTTATTGAAGATATACTTCAAACAAAAACGCAGGGGTATGTACGCATGCTCACTCGGTCGCACCGTTTTGTGATTCCTGCCCAGGCAAACAAGTTTACTCCCCAACCCTCTTCTCGAAGGTGTGTGTAGATGCCATATCAGCAGGGTTCACGACTTCCAGGGGAACGTGCCAGCCGACTGGGCCACCTTGATATACTCGATTACCCGCTGGTTAACGAGTTACTTGAGAGTTTCAAACGCCAGTATGTGCCTGATGAATGTCGAGCCGTGGAATGGCAAGAGATGCCGGATTCTGGAGAACCACTCAAGTACATCTTTGCAGTGGACGGATCCCTACAGAGGATCGACCATGATACCGTTCCTTACTCCTCCATAGCATTCATCAAAACAGCCATGATAAAACTTGATACCCATGCACTTGCCAGGGTGGATAAGGAAAATCCACATCCATTTGAGTTACGTGACATCCTGCGAGATTCGGTAATATTCCATGCAACGTTGCTTCCACTGCGGAACACATGGTACGAAGGAAGTACTATCTACGATACGGTTCGCCAAACGATTTACAAATCGATCTGTGACGCCTCCTCTGGAATGAATGGCCAAATTCTTGAGACTCTTAAGTGGCTTGCATACCGGAAATGGGAGGAAACTAGGAGAGGTCTGCCTGAATTTGAATGTCCCCACAGGCACGAAGGGAGCAAACATCTGACCACTCTCCCCTACAATGCTGAAAGCGGCAGGTGTCCTACATGTGGAAAAGAAGTGTACATCACTGATTTTCTTGGCTTCCATCTCGACATGGGAGATGAAGCAGCTTCACCAACAATTGCCTCCACTTATATGATTTTGCACGAAACACTTCTCCTATTCACTGCTATTAGGTTATTTTGGGAGAACCATCGCGAGTTGTTGACAGAGTGCCTCTTCCTGAAAGATGGCCCTCTTTCAATTCGTGCCCAGTATTCAAAACTCGTTGAACCAATTCGGTCATTCCTTGCCTATGCGCAAGAGGACGGTTATCCTATACATATCATTGGGCAGGAAAAGTCGGGGACATTCTATGATCATCTGCAGTTTATAGGTAAAGATGCACCCACGATGAGTTTTCTTATCCTGCAAGACCTCTACATCAAGAGGCACATCCAGTGCCGCCCAGAAAACGGTGCGCCATATGGAAAGGATACAAACTACGGTGCAAAAGTCTTTGTTAAACTAAACAACTATCATATGATGGTCCTGAATGTTCCGTTCGGATCGTACACCCAAAACCCCCGACCGGAAGATCTCATCGGATGGGAGAGAATATTTGCCACGCTCCCGACAATTTTGAGCAATCGGTATGAGGGAGCGCTCCTACCCATAGAACTCGCCAATGGGATTGCTTCATTGTCCACATATCCATCTGCAAAGATTCTGAAGTTGTTCTCTGAAGAAGGATTACACCCTTAAGTTAATTACAAGAAGATCATTTTAAAGAAGTACTAAAAACTAGTTAGATTGCTAGTTAAATCGCTTTTGGAGGGGGTAAGGGACGTGTTAGCGATAACTGACTCTAATTGAGCATAGATGGTTTGCAAAGCCTTATATGGTGTTCTGCACACTTTCGTTTAGTGATTAGGTGTGTACTCTTCTCTGAATGCAAGAAATATAATTAAAGAAATTCATAACGAGAATACAGGGGAAGGATTAGAAGGTCTTAGCGATCCCAGAACTAAAAAAGCTTGGAGCAAAAAAAACCGGGATCTCGATAGTGCGCTGCAAAAACTATCTGAAGATCTCTATAGAAAGAAAACCCATTTCGTCATGGAACTCATCCAAAATGCTGAGGACAACACCTACGATCCAGCTGTTCAGCCTTCAATTATGTTTTCTATAAAATCAGATACATTGGTTATACATAATAACGAGAAAGGCTTCACTGCCGGAGACGTTGAGAGAATTTGCAGCGTTGGACAGACTATCAAGGCTAAAAAAAAGGGTGAGGGATACATTGGTGAGAAGGGCATTGGCTTTAAATCTGTTTTTAAAATCAGTGACTCCCCAAAAATCATCTCGAATGGATTCCAGTTTGAGTTCAGACGTTCAGATGGGAGTAACCTTGGCTACATTGTGCCATATTGGTTGCCTTCAATTCCGGAGTACGCAAATTCAAGTGTAACGAATATCATCCTCCCTCTTCGTGCTGACGCTCGTGAACGGTTAAACTTATTTGACGAGATTGATCCGACACTTATTCTCTTCCTGCGCAAATTACAACGCATAGAAATTATCGATGAAGTCAATGACAACCTCAAAACGGTAACGAAATCAGGGGGTGAGGGTCTTGTTACGATTGATTACCAAGACCAGAATCAGTACTGGCGGGTAATCCGTGCTACATTTAAGGTACCACAGGAGATAACCGATCAGGAGCCCCGGAGAGAGGATGTCAGAAGCACTGAAATAGTCCTCGCATTCCCGGTGAGTGGAGCCGGACACCCTATTAATATCCAAAACCTGTCAAATTCTGATGTTTTTGCATTCCTCCCCGTAAAAACGTGTGGTTTTAATTTCATTATTCAGGCAGATTTTCTTCTCACCTCAAACCGGGAGGATATTTTACAGGATTTACAATGGAATCAATGGTTACGCTCTAAGATACCCGATGTCTTGATTAAAGCCATTGAAGAGTTTAAACAAGATGAAAAACTAAGCACGGATTACTTCAAGTATCTCTCGCTCCCTGAAGAGATTACTGATGAGTTCTTCAACCCACTCATGCATCAAACATTTCAGGCATTGACTGGTGTCGAGTGTATTCTTACTGAATCGGGTTCGTGGAGGAAACCATGTGATGTTTATTTTGCAGGAAGCGACCTTAAAAGTCTCGTTTCCAATGATGAACTTCGATCTAACTTTGGAAAGGAGTATGTTGCAGATGTATTCTATCTGAATAAAGAATTGCGCACCCTGCTTGGTATCGCGGAGTTCACACCTAAACACTTTGTTGAATGTCTTAAGCACCCTGAATGGGTAAAGACACACTCAAATGAATGGCTGATCGAGGTGTATCGGTATTGCGCACAGCAACTGGATAAGGCAAAACCGGGTAACATAACTCTGGATGATCTTCGCCAGCTGCCTATCATTAAACTCGAAAATGGCGATTACTGCCCAGCAAACAGCGGTCAAATCTTTTTGTACCTTGAGAGTGGTGGGGAAATTTACGGTTTCGAATCGGACCTCGAAGGTATTCTCAACGTAATGGATTCTAGCGTCTGGAATGCCATTAAAAATGAGGGGGATAAAAAAGACCTTGTTGAATTCCTCAAAAAATTACGTGTAGTCAATCCCGACCCTGTAAATATCATTGGCCAGTATATTCTCCCTCTGTATCAAGAAGGGACTTGGAGAGAGAAGTCATCTGAAACCCTCCAAGGGCATATCTATTTCATTAAACATAACTTCGAAAAAGTGCAGAAGAGTGAGCAGACTCTCGAAAATATCAGAGAGCAGATCTACCTCAGAGTTAACGGCAAGCAAGGGCAAAATGACTACAGTCATCCCGGGCAGATCTATATCTCTGAGGACTATGGCAGTGATCATCATCTGTCTTCAGTTATGGCTGATGTCGGAGAGCCTTTCTTCCAGGAGAATTCCCTTCATCCCTGTTATATCGGGAGCGATTTGAAGCACATCGATGCTAAAATCAAACAGATTCTGGCAGAGTCAAAGCCAAAGAGAGGTAGACGAGCAAAAAAACGTTCACAAGTCCAGAAACAAGTTGACGAGTTTAAGAGAAGTAAAAATGAGGTTATATCTTCATGGAAAGAATTTGTGATGGCTCTTGGGGTTCGAGAGGGCATCATCGTCTCACTCGATCCCGAAACCGAGCGCGATGAGGGTGGAGAGAGAGCCAATAATGTGGTAACAAAGAAAAGAATCTATAAACACGAACTCAATAGCACACTCTGGGGACTCAGTGGATGGAAGGACACTGATTTCTCGTATTTTATTGAGAATGATTACATTAGCGCAGATTTAGATCGTATTTTTGACTGTTTCAGTAAGGCAACGCCGGAACAGAGGACTGTGATCAGTTCCATGCTTTTCCAACTTCTTCTGAATTGTTGGGAAGACTATGGGGAGCATATCGAGTGTAGATATTACCATCGTAATTCAAATCAGCGGGGTTGGAGTTATGATAAAACCCAAACAACCTTCCTCATTAAACTGAAGGCGTTTCCCTGGGTTACTACCACAGATGGATCTTTCGCTCCACTAAAAGGTCTGTTCTTAAATAGCAGTGATATCAGGAGAATTCTTGGTAATTCTGCACAATTCGTTGGCTTTGACGTAGATCCAACTCAGCATGCTAAATTCATAGGGGATGTGGAAATACGAACTGAGGTAAACATTAACGAAGTTATTGAGGTGATCGCCGGTAAAACGAGTTCTGGATCCGAGAACGTTGAAGAGTTTAAATATCTCTATTCACTTCTCCAAGATTTGATCCCTAAACGAACGTATCCGGGAAGTTACTTAAATCCTCCACCGAAACAGAATCCGCTTCCAGTCTTGCATGCATTTCGGGAAGGACGTTTGATTTTTATCCCCGAAACTGATCAGAAGTATTTCACTGCGGATGAGGTGTTCTGGGACTGTCAATTTGACGATCTCAAAGAATACTTGCCCTCATTGAGTGCCTGGTATTCGGAGTGTCGTGGCCTGTTTATTGACGGTCTGGTTGTGAAAGAAAGTCCTGTCCCCGAGGATCTTGTAACAACCCTCGAGCAAATTTCAGCAAAAGCGGAGCGATCGGAGGCTGATGAGAGAAAGATTGTCACAATTTACAAAGAATTTAATAGACTTTTAAAACAAAACACGGGAAATTCAAATGCTTCATGGTGGAAGGATTTTACTGGTAAGTTCTTGCTGTGGGTTAACAAAAAGCAGTTCTGGCGTAATGACGGTGATGTTTTTGTCAATGATGATCCTGCGCTCTATGACCTATTTGTCGAATGGGAAGACATTGCATCCCTGGCAGTAGATGATACCGACCTCCGGAATCTAGAATACTTCGTCAGATATGCAAAGATCTCAAAACTATCGGAATCAGTGAAATGCGTCCTTATAGATGACGATCATCAGGTTCTCAAAGACATACCTGAATTAACTCGGCATATACAGAATTTAAACCCCTATATTCTGCGATATCTCTACAATAAGCATCCAGACGACTACGATCGTTTAAAGAGTAGTCATAAACTAAGTAACCTTAAAAAAATCCGTTGTGTGTCGTTGGATCGCATCGATGTAGAGTACGCTCTTAGAAACCGGGCTGTAAAAACTACCCGAGATATTTTACTTGATGGAAACATCCTCTATATCGGCAAAATCGATCAATCCAAAATCCCTATCGAGTTCGCAAAATTCTTTGGTCCTATTAAAGATCTTGATATTTTTATGTGTTATCTGTTTACGCATCAAAATGCAGAGAGCGTTGAAAAGTTCCTTGACTCAGTAAAGATCCCACAATTGCCAGATAGTGAGGTCGAATGGTTTGCCTCACTAAATACGACAGATCAGGTGCAGGATACCCCAACGTTGGTCAAACCGACAGAAAAATCCTTGGAGAGCGAACCTGAGGTTTCACCCATTTCCAGAACAACGTCGAAAAACTGCTTATTACCTGAAGAGACCTCCTCAAACTCAGATGCTGTAGAACCGTTGTCTATTCCACCAAGTTCCAGTATCCCACCAACACCTCCCCCAAGAGATAATGATAGTGGTTTAGGTGGGGTCTCCTCCCGATCACAATTGGGGCAACCCAGAACACTATCGCACCCTGAAGAGCCATCAAACCATCGAAATGTCGAAGACCGCTCCTTTGAGACAGAAAATGAGGATATAGATATATTAACTAACAAAAACCCGGATTTCATCCGATTAGTCCATGTCGCCTTCTCTCCCCGCCAAAGAAAGGGTGACCTCAATGATTTGAAGACGAATAAAATGCCTGAAAGGCCAGAGTCTGAAGAAAAGATCCCCGAATCAGAGCGGTATAAGGAGGATAAGCGACTTAAGATCGGTCACTGGGGTGAGGAAGTTGTATATCGGGATCTCAAACAGGAAATGCAAAAACGCTATCCTGGTGCATCTATGAGCGATACCGAAGATGGGTTTGTCCTCTCTCATAATGGCGATATAGCGATTGAAGTTATTTGGCACAACAAGGGCCGTAAAAGTAATGATAGAGGATATGGTCACGATATCAAGATCGTTGAAAGTGGTAAGGAGATCTATATCGAAGTGAAATCATCAATTAAACCACGAGACGCGTTTATGGTGTCTAGGAATGAGTGGGATCTGGCTAAAGAATCCGGTGACAGATATTTCATTTATCATGTCTATTATAGCCCTTCTGAGGGTATCATGATCTGCGAGAAGATTCAGAACCCCGTGAAAAGGTGGCAACTGGATGAACTTGAGGCGAGAGTTATACAAGTTCAATTATAGTTGACGGGTATCTTGCCTAGATTCTTAGTCCAATGCAAGTACCACTCTAGGTTTTACAGTAGCGCAAAAATCAGTGGGCGGCTCCCGACCAGATCAGGAGATATAACGCCTACTCCCGGTCAAACCGGATCCCTGTCTTCGTGGTGGTCGGTGTCGGAGGCAGCCCGAGCAATCCGGAAACGATGTTCTGTATCCCTCTCAAAGACGCAAAATATCCCGAGATCTTCCCGAGTGTCTTTGAAAAATACGAGCGGG
>Ga0265294_10006885_pt1 | contig 13580 bp, 12 predicted proteins | sample MunlanPumphouse3_FD_192504 | JGI IMG/M metagenome (GOLD analysis project Ga0265294, IMG submission 192504) | Groundwater microbial communities from a municipal landfill in Southern Ontario, Canada - Pumphouse #3 | ecosystem: Environmental > Aquatic > Deep subsurface > Groundwater | place... | reverse complement strand
ATAACAATTTTTAGTCGTTTTGTAAAGACTCGTATAAAATCTTAAATTTTTCGTTAATAGCTTCTTCACTCTTACTCATAAAAAGTCCTTTTTCAAGTTCGGAACGGTAATTTGTAAAATCTCCGACTGAATTATATGCTTGAGCCAAAATAAGCCTTGCATGTAAATTATTAGTATTAGACTTAATGGCTTTTTTCGCATAAAATATAGCCTTTACAGGATCACTCAACTCCAAAAATATTTCTGCTGCCAACCCTAATGAAGAGGTATCTGCAGGCGAAATTTCCAGTGCTTGTAAGACCATTGCATTTGCCTTATCATAATCTTTTATGAATAAATACAAGTTTGCCATCGAATAAACAGGCGCCAATGCCTTTTTATTAAGCCTTGCAGCTGATTCGAAAAAGAAAATTGCATCCTTATGATAACCCAAACGACTCAACTCTACTCCGGCTTTATACTGCGCATCATAGTCGGTCGGATTAACGACCGCCATTCTTTTAATTTTATCTGCAGGGGTATCTTCCGGTGGCTTTGGTTTAGGCTTTTTTGCCTCTTCTTCGGCCAATCTCTTTGCTTCCGCTTCTCTGATTCGAGCAAGCTCCAAATCCCGAATATATTTTTGATAACGAACATCCTGCATTCTTACGGCGTGACACTCTCTTACCATATTAGTCCCATCAATATAAGCAATTCCGCTTAATTCAGGTAACAAAGTTAACATTTCGCTCATTGCCGACTCATACTCACCATTTAAATATTTTTTAAATATTTGATAAAACTTAACTTCTTTTGAATCTAAATTCTTAGGGATATTCATTTGATAAGATTTAATTATTCCATTATCATTTTGAATAAGAAGCCGTCTATCGGCGCAAACAGCGCTTCTGTATAAATTATAAGCCAGAACAGAAAGGCCCTGTTTAGAAGCCTCAACAGCCGGCTCAAACAAATTGCTTCCTAATACAGGGGACAAGCTATGAAATCTCTCAATCATTTCTAGCGATTTGCCTACGAAGCCTTTTGCTTCATATAATTTATATAGGTAATAATAAACAATACTGTTTTGAGAATCTATTTTTATACAAACATTGAAATATTTCTCAGCAAAATCGAAGTATCCATTACTATAAGCATACAAACCGGCCCGGAAATTAAACTCATAATTTGATCTGTGGTGGTCACTAAGATTATCTATCATTGATAAAACTCGTTTGTCGGGTCTATTGTATAATTTGAGCATTTCGATAATTCCGGCAGGAGAAGTCGGATATCTTTTACTTAACTCATGGGCGACCTTTATGACTTTTTTTTCATCCAAACTATATGCCGAAGTTCTTAAATATCCCTCGCTGACTTTTAATCTGAGAGCAGCGCTCAAATCTAAGGTCAAGAGTTCTTCATACAGACCGTGAGAAGTCTCGGAATAACCGGAGACTTCGTATAAATAGGCCAGAGAATAGCCGTCTTCAGGGTAACTACGCGCAGACAAAAGCTTTTCGAAAGATAAAATAGCCTCGTCAAATCGTTTCAGAGCTGCTAATGAATAAGATTTTAGCCTTAAAACTTCATAATTGTTCTCATCGTTAATAGTTGACATTAAAGACAAGACACTTGCAAAATTTTCATTCTTAAAGTGTGTTCTCGCTTTTATTAGAATATTTTCATAATTTTGCTTATCTTCTGTCTTCTCAAGTTCTTTTTTAATTTCTGGCAGCAAAGAGATGCTTTTCTTTATTTTCCCCGGGTCTGAGGACCACACAAAAAAGACTCCCAGCAAAATTATAAAAACTAATAGTAAAATTGGAATTCGCAACGCATTCATGTCTTAAATATAACACAGTTGGAACTATTAAATAACAAGAATTTTATTTTTTTGTTTACATAAATCGCCTTTAATATTATTCTAGTCTATATGGGCATGAATTCAACTTTTTATAAAACCTACAAAACAACATTTATCATTTTACTTTTTCTGGGATTGCCTTTTAGCAATTTCAGTTACGTCTGCGCCGCTGATGATCAATCTTTTATACTAATTAAAAAAGCAAGAGATCATATAAACCTGTTTCAATACCAACAAGCTATAAATGCACTTAAAGAAGCAATTAAAATCAACTCTGAAAACTGGGAAGCTTGGTATACCGTTGGTCTTGCTTACCACAGAATGAAAAAAGAATCTGATGCGGAAAAGGCTTTCTCAAAAGCCCTAGAATTAAACCCGGAAGAACAAGACATTCAAAAAGCACTCGGCGCAATCTATGTTGTTAGGGCAAAAAATGCTCAAAATCGCGGAAACACTGCCGAAATGACAGAACAAATGCTTAAAGCTTGCAAAGCATACCCATCAGGAACAAAAATTTGGGCAAGCCTTTTTCAAATTTGGTGGGAAAACGGCGAATACATTAAGATAAAAAATGAAGCAGATTTTTTAATCAGCAAAAATAGAAAAGGCTTAGAGGAAGCTTTTGATGAATCTTTACAAGAAGCTATAATTATTGTTGCAAAAACATATTACAGAGAAAACAATATAGAGCAAACTGAAAACTACTTAAAATACGCGAATGCAATACGAGTTCATAACGATGGTCTTTATCTGCTTAAGCGTGAGCTTAAAACGAAATATGACGCAGAGATTAAAAAACTTATTGATACAGCTGAAATTCATTATGCAAAAGAAGAATTCAATGAAGCAATAGAGGTTTATAAGAAAATAAGTAAACTACCGGGTGATAAGCCTTTTGACATACTTGAAAAAATTGAAATAGTCGAAAAAGATAAATTGTATTTTGAAACCATGAGTATGGTTGAGAAAATGCTAAAAAACAAAGAATACGAAAAAGCACTCGATGCACTGGTAGCAGCGTCTGAAAAATTCCCCGATGAAGCAGAAATTTCTGAAATTTACGAAGAAACGAAAGCTCTATATGATGAAGAATTAGCAAAAAAAGACAGAATAATTCAGATCGAAGCTATGAAAAAGCGAAAAGCACAAGAGTCGTTGCAAAGATACAGAAAATATCTGGCAGAAGCAGATAAATTCGAAAAAGACTTAAATTTTGTAGCTGCAATAGATTCAATAAAATCGGCGCTGAAAGAACAAATGGCCGATAGTGCCAAATTAAATGAACGAATTATCCAACTCGAAGGCAAGAAAATTGAATATGAAAATAGGGCTGAAGAATTCAGGAAAAAATTTGCAGAGGTTGAAAGAGCCGATTATAAGAAAGAATACGAAACCGCTTTCAATTTAAGCCAAAAACTTCTTATTGCTTACCCCGAAAAAAGGCAGGAACTATTACCGACAGTAGCTGAGTTAGCGGTAAAAACAGGCAATTCCACAGAAGGCAAAAAACTTGCAGAAGAATTTAAGGATTCAGATGAAATTTTATATAATTATATATCTGCATTTGCCGCATATGAACTGGGAGAATATGAAACTGCTCTCGCATTCTTTGATAAAGTAAAATTTAAAAAATTTGATTTCAGAAACGACATTAATACAACAATATTTAAAATTTATATAAAACAATACAGCATGTATATGTTTTTTGCTCTTATAGCCATTGCATTGTTACTTTCCAAAAAGTTTGTGCTTTTCCTAAAAAATTATAAGGTTAAGCTATTATTGAAAAAGGTAGAAAAAATCAGAGAAAAAGGCGACTACGAAAAACATTTGGCGTTCTTAGAAGAGCATTATATGAAAGAAGACCTTCCTGACATGAGAACCATTACCCTACTTCTGTCAGGAGCTTTGTTAAAAACCGGGGCGCCCCAGAGAGCCTATGACCTTGCGAATAATTTGCTTAAGCGAGAAGGGAAAAACCCGTTAGCAAGAAAAATTGCAGGAGAAGCCTGCATGCTACTAAACGACATGTCTCCTCAAGCTCTTGAACATATACAAAACTTATATAAACTGGACGAGTCTCGAAAAGATATAGTCATTTATCTTGCACAAGCATTTATGACAAACCAAGTTGACCATAAAACGGCCCAAGATTTTTTGAGTCAAGCAATAACCCTGTCTCCAAATGATAACGAAATGCTCTTTTATCTTGCTAATGTTTACATAAACAGACAAATATATAATACTCAAACCATAAAAGTATTTGACAGAGCAATTAGACTTGCTCCGGATGACCCCAAGCATTACAAAGCCTTAATTGAAAATTACAAAAAAATCAATGACTCACAAAATGCCGAAAAGTGGAGCATATTGGCATCTGAAAAATTTTCTGACGAGCTTTTGTCTGACCAAAATATTACACCAACGGCATTTAATACCACACCTCAACAAAATTTTTACTCTCAACAATTTTCTAAAACTTTTGAGCCAATTCCCGTCCCCAAACCCGCAAACACAGAAGCCTATCCCGATTACGACAGTATCGGGAACGCCCCAACCCAGGAACAAAGAGGCTTTACCGCTTTTCCCGATTATGAAAACATAGAAGGCAATGATGAAAAAATGGATGGAGATCCCGCGCTACTTATTGATAATCCTTTCGCTTTACCTCCGGTAGATAATCTACCTGCAGTAGACAACTTGCCATCCATAGACGCTTTACCGACATTTGAATCTCCTCAGACAAAACCAAGTAATACATTTGAGTCTCAGATATCAGGGCCACAACGAAACTGTCCTCACTGCAATGAAGTGAACAGTATCAAGGAATACTACTGCAGTAAATGCGGAAAACCATTAGGTTAATTTACAAAAATTTAATTATTGAGAAGAAAATTATGGAAAAATTTGATTATGTTGTTATAGGTACCGGCGCAGGCTTAATGATCGCAGAAACAGCTGCCTTAAACGGAAAAAAATGTGCAATAATTGAAAAAAACAAATTCGGCGGCACCTGCCTAACAAAAGGATGTATCCCATCGAAAATGCTCGTTTACCCTGCCGACATGATCAGAGAAGCAGAAAAATCAAATCGAGTCGGCTTAAGTTTTCAACCCCCCGCTGTCGACTGGAATAAAATCTCGGAACGAATATGGAAACAAATAAATTTTAGCGAGATTATTGAAGAAAACTTCAAAAAACAAAATAATATAACCATTTTTAAGGGTTCAGGCGAATTTACAAGTGTAAATACTATGAAAGTCAGTTTTTCTGACGGCACTTATTCAGATGAATTCGAAGGCGATGTTTTTATTATTGCAAATGGTGCTAAATCTTTTGTACCGCCCATTAAACACATAGAACAGACTGACTATTTGATCCCTGAATCGTTTTTTGGTGATAAATTTCCACAAAAGCCATGGAAAAGTCTCATTATTATTGGTGGCGGAGCAATTGGCGCAGAGTTTGCACATATTTTCTCCGCTTTTGGCACAAAAGTCACAATAGTTGAAATGCGTGATAGGCTATTGGCAACAGAAGAAGAAGAAATAAGCAAATTTGTTGCAACGGAATTTGAAAAAAATAATATAACTGTTTTAACAAATACTGCAATAATTGATGCAGGAACAAATAAAAGCTTAAAGATTCTTAACATAGAAAACGTTATTACAAAAGAAAAAACAACCATTGAAGCCGATGCAATCTTTATTGCTTCAGGTGTTGCCTCAAACAGTAATTCATTAAAACTGGAAAACACTGATGTGGAAATTGATTCCAGAGGGTGGATCAAAACGAATCAATATTTAGAAACCACTCAGAAAAATGTTTATGCAATCGGAGACATTAACGGAAAATACCAGTTCAGACATAAGGCTAATTATGAAGCTCAAATTCTTATGAACAATCTATTTTCAAATGATAAAAAAAGAGCGGCTTGTTACAATGCCGTTCCTTGGGCAATATTTTCTTGGCCGCAAATAGCGCACGTGGGCCTAACTGAGTCACAAGCGAAAAAAGAGGGCTTAAACTATTGGATAGGCAGAAACTATTTTTCACAAATTGCAGGCGGAATAGCCATGGGAATAAACAAAAATTCTACTGACAATGGGTTCATTAAAATCATTGTCGGAGAAGATAAAACTATCCTTGGCGTGCACGTTGTCGGCCCACATGCGGCGATCCTTCTTCAACCATTCGTTTACCTTATGAATGTTAAGCACAAATGCGAAAAACAGAACCTAAAAAAATGCAATAACACAATTTGTCCTCAACTTGGAAACTATTTGCCAATTAATGATTCAATGATTATACATCCTTCATTGAACGAATTAACGGCCTGGGTATTAGAAAACATAAACTGGAAGTAGTTCAGTTCTGTGGGTCATGTGCCATAAGCCTTCTTTGGGAACGATAATACTTAAAAGGCGAATAATAATATAAATTAGCAATTGCGGACATATAAATACAAGCGTATCTCTCAACTAAAAGAGAAAACCTTGAGACCTCATTTCCTGCGCGCATTACTTCGCCCCAATATTTATTGAAACCCTTTTGGCTTTCAAATATAAGTTCACGAATTTCTTCGTCAATCTTAAATATTTTTACTTTCACTTCTTCAAGCTCAGCCTTTGCCAAATCATATGTTTCTTTATTTCTTAACCAAAGCTTTTCACGACAATCATTTGCTATGTTCTCTAATTTTTCTTTCATGTTCATCTTCGCAGCGATGCTTTTATGACATCTTCTGGTGGTTGACAGAACCGGAACTTCTTCGGCTAATTCTTTTACCACCAAACCGGTGCGCCATCCTGTAGTTTCTTTTAAAGTTACTACATCGCCAAGAATATGGTCTCCCATATATAATATCTCAGATGGTTTTAGATTTAAATGCTTTTCTAATATTGAAGCATTGCCGCCTTGATATATTCCGCCCCATTCTATTTGTCCGTAAAAATTGGTCAAATAACCTGTTAAAGGATCAACTCTTAAATATCTATTATGACCGGTAAAATATTCAGGTTTATTCGCACTTACAATAACAAGGTCAAATAACTGTTGCCAAGAAGTATTTAAAAAAGGCTTAAAACAATAATCCATAATTTTACGACTGTAATCATAATCTGAATTTGTAATTAGAGCCAATTTCTTACCATACTTTTTAAACTTTAAAAGAGCGTCTACTATGCGCTTATCATGAATTAAATACTTCGAAGGATTCGCAACAATTTCCCCCTTTAGCTCAGTCTCTTGATGGGCATCGTTCAAACATTTTCTGACATCACTGAATAATGACTGATAATTTATGTTTCCCCTTTTTTCATCAAAATAATCGACTAATTGGGCATAGAGACAGCCTTCTGCCTGCGAAAAGAGAGTATGAATGGTATAATATCTTGGTTCTGTTATATCAATGCTGTATAAGCCATATTTATCTTTTTGTTCTTCAAACGAATAGAATTTTGTTCCATGAGACGCAACCCTAACAAAACCATATCGGTTAAGCTTTATAAAATCACCTGTTTGCGTGTCAATCACAAGACCACGAATTATAAAATCTTCAATAAATTTAAAGTTCCGAATTTCTTCAGGGTAATCATATTCATTGATTAGCTTCTCTTTAACAATATCGTAAGCCTTAGCTTCAAATGCCGCCACATTATATGTTGCAATGGTGTAGTCCATATCAAAACCTATTAATTTGATATTACTCATATTTAAGGTTCTATTGACAAAAATCCTATTTTTTACTGAAATTTCTTTTATTCTTTTATCTTTCATATTATTTCCTAATTATTTTTGTAGTCAGATAGTATCACAAATTAAGAAGTTAAGCAAAATTACTGCGCAAAAGTTCTGCTAAAACAGTATTCCTTTTTTTAATCTTGTCATTATTTACCGCAATTGAAATTGCACGACTGCTTCCTATAAAAACCATGGTCTGACGAGCTCTTGTTAAGGCTGTATAAATTAGATTTCTTTGCAACATGAGATAATGCTGATTCGATACAACCATAATTACACAGGGATACTCACTTCCCTGAGACTTATGAACTGTAATCGCATAAGCTAGCGATAAATCAATAAGATCGGAACTCTGCAAAGTTACTTCCTTTTGAAAAAAATCAATTACAATTTCTTGCTCTTCTGTATCAATAGATTTGATGATGCCCAGGTCACCATTATAAATATCTAAGTCATAATTATTTTTTAATTGAATAACTTTATCACCTTCTCGAAAACTTCTGTCATATATTTGAATTTCATTTTTATCAGCAGAAGAGGGGTTAAGAAGTTCTCTCAATATTTCGTTTAATCTAATAACTCCAAGCGAGCCTTTATTCATTGGTGTTATGACTTGAATATCTTTAACAGGGTCAAAACCGAATTTCTTAGTAAGCCCTATCGTTAATATATTTTTCAATAGAGTATAAATTTTAAAATCATCTGAGGCAGAAAGAAAATAGCAATCTGTAGAAACTTGGCCGTCAGGAACAACTAACTTAGGCATATTCCCTGAATTAATTAAATGGGCATTTTTAATAATGTCTGAAGATTCAGCTTGCCTAAAAATTGAAGTCAATCTAACAACAGTAATTATATCAGATTTAATTAACTCATTCAAAACAGAGCCGGGCCCCACTGAAGGCAACTGATCTGAATCGCCGACGAGAATCAAAGTTGTGGTTGCCTTTAAAGCCGATAATAATGCGTAAAATAAATTCATATCAATCATCGAAGCTTCGTCAATTATTAATGTGTCACAATCTAAAGGGTTATCATTATTGTTTTTAAATATCATTTCTTTTGGAGAATAATCCAGAAGGCGATGAATGGTTAACGCGTTAAATCCACTGACTTCAGAAAGGCGCTTTGCTGCACGTCCGGTAGGAGAGGCCAATAACAAACGCCTTCCGATGGACTTATGAGCCTGTGCCAAAGTTTTTAATGTGGTAGTTTTGCCTGTTCCCGGGCCACCGGTAATAATCAAAATATTGCACTTAAAAGACATTTCAATTGCGTATTCCTGTAATTCTGTTAAACAAACGCCATTGTTCTCAATACCGGCAAACACCTTGACTAAGTTATCTCGTTCAAAGACTTTTTGTGCAGAATGTCTGGCTTTTATAATGTTTGCGCTTTCTTGTTCAGCTTTATAAACCGCCGGCAAATAATAAAAAACTCCGTTTTTAATTTCTCTTTTTATAATTTTCTTATTCTTAAGTAAATTGTTTATGGAATCAATCAGCAAAATATCCTGATCAATTTGGAGCATTTCTTTAGTATATTTATAAAGCTCTTGCTCGCTAAGAAAAAGATGCCCGTCCTTGGTTATAGTGTTAAGAATAAATAAAATCGCCGCAGATAAGCGCCTTGGATCACTTCCCGATATTCCCACCTCTTTTGCTATGGCATCTGTTTTCTTAAAACCCATTCCCGGGATTTCATATGCAAGAATATATGGGTTATTCGAAACCATTCTAACTGCATCTCGCCCATATTGCTTGAAAATTTTACTGGCGTAGGCCGGAGTAATGCCATAGGTTTGTAAAAATATCATTATATCTTGAATTGAACGTTGCAAAAACCAGCCCCTAGATATAATGTCGGCTTTTGCAGAGCCTATACCGGGGCAATCAGCAAGTTTTTCGGGATAGTTTTCGATTATACTGATAGTATCAAGACCAAACTTGTTAACCAAATTTTTAGCGGTAACAGGTCCAATTCCCTTAATCATTCCTGAACCCAGATACTTTTCTATCCCCTTTAATGTAGCCGGTTTTAATAAAGTGTAAGAAACGCATTGAAACTGTTTTCCGAAGTTTGGATGATAAGTCCACACGCCGTTTGCTCTTATTTCTTCTCCGGGTTGTATAGAAGCAAATACCCCTACTACTGTTACGCCAAGAGGATGATCGGAAGAAACTCCCTTTAGAACGTGATAACCGTTGCTCTCATTATAAAAAGTAATTCGTTCAACAGTAAAAGTTAAGGTTTCATTATCCATTACCAATTATAAATTTGCTTAAGTGCTTCATATACAGATGCTGAAACTGATGAAGAAACATTAATGCATCTTGCGTTTTGAACCATAGGTAAGGTAATAAGCGAATAATGCTCTTGAGCCCACTTTAATACCTTAAGTGGCAATCCTGAAGATTCTGAGCCAAAAACCAAAACATCGTTTTCTTTATATTCTATAGTGGAATAGCACTTATTGCCATGTGCTGATAAAAAAAACAATCTTTTATTATTAGACCATTCAAAAAATTCATCTATATCATTTAATATTACAGGATTTAAAAGCTTCCAATAATCCATGCCCGCTCTTTGTAGTCCCGCATCAGTCAAGCGAAATCCGAAAGGTCTTACCAAAACAAGCTCACAATTCGTGGCCATGCATAAACGGGCAATATTCCCGGTATTTTGCGGAATATCCGGTTCAATGAGAACAACGCTTAAAGGCTTATTCTCTGAAGGCAGGATAAAAAAACCTTGGTCAGACATTTTATTTACCGCGAACGTATTTTTTCATAAATCCACGTAAATTTGAAAAAATACCCATTAAGATGTTTATTTCGCGCCCCGTTGGAGCTGCTCGATGAAAAAAAGACCTAAGAACTTGAAACAATGCGTCAGGATTTACAAGTGGCAAAAACTCACACATTTTTAATACATTTTCAATGTGCGTATAGAGCTTCGCGATTTCATCTGTTGTTGCGGGTTGTTCAAGAGGGTCATCTACACAGGATTTTAATAGGGGTTTAGGATCACCGAACTTTTGATATATCTCATAAGCAATAAGTAAAACGGCTTGAGAAAGATTTAATGAAGTACAACCTTCGTCGGTTACCACCCTCATTGTTCCCATTGTGTACTGTAAATCGTCTTTGGTTAAACCCCATTCTTCTCTTCCGAAGAGAATAGAAACAGGACCGGAAGACAGAGCATTAGAAATTCGCTCTAAGCCATCTTTAACTGTGTAGTTAGGTTCATGGTATTCACCTCTTCTGTTTGCAGTGCCCAATACCAAAACACTGCCTTTTATTGCTTCGGGTATATTATCGGTAATCTGTGCATTCTCTAAAATATTTGTTGAATGCATAGCCATTTTTACCGCATCATTACCTAACTCACAACCGGGCCTTACAATACTTAAGTTGTGTAAGCCGAAATTATTCATTGCACGACAAACAGAGCCAACATTTAACGGGCCCTGAGGTTCTACTAAAACAATTCTGATGTTATCCAGTAAGGATTTTGAATCAGCCATGTTATCTCCGGAAAATTGGGATAAAAAATAGGCCCGAGCGGACTTGAACCGCTGACCCCTACCATGTCAAGGTAGTGCTCTAACCAAACTGAGCTACGAGCCTTCAATTGTTGATAATGTATCACTATTTAACATGAAAGTCAAGTTAAAATCATGAATGCAAAAAAAATAAGACTGCCTTACGACAGTCTTATTTTCTTGCTTATTTTCTTCCAAGAGGCTCATTTGTTGTCACACAAACTCGGCTCTTTTCATCACCTTGCTTAACAGTTTTTGCGTGTGTAAGCTGGGTTCCGTCAGGAGTCAAAAGCCCTATTTTGCTGATAGCAATAGCGCCTTCTTTTTCAACGATCCCGCCCTTACCCATACTCTTACTGGGTCGGGTGTGTCTCTTTATAAAGTTAATACCTTCAACTACTGCAGTTCCTTTTTCAGGGTTAACTGAAAGAACTCTGCCTTTTTTACCTTTATCATCACCTGACAATATAACAACCTGATCATCTTTTTTAATGTGAGGATGTTCTACTCCGCGGCGTGCTTTAATCTTCTTATGCATAAATAGCTCCCTTACAATACTTCCGGTGCCAGAGAAACGATTTTCATGAATTGTTTTTCACGAAGTTCACGTGCAACCGGCCCAAAAATGCGTGTCCCGCGGGGATTGTTGTCATTACCGATAATTACTGCCGCGTTATCATCAAATTTAATGAAACTGCCATCAGCACGTCTGGTTTCTTTAGCTGTTCTAACTATAACAGCTTTAACAACTTCCTTTTTCTTTACGGTGCCATCAGGAATAGCATCTTTTACAGAAGCTACAATAACATCGCCGACCCGACCTACAGATCTTCCTGAGCAACCGGCAACGCGGATGCAAAGAAGTTTTCTGGCGCCGGAGTTATCAGCAACTTTCAATACACTTTCTTGAGTAATCATTACTGAACTCCTTATTTATTTGTTTCGGCGGCTTTTACGATTTCACGCACGATCCACTTTTTAGTTTTGCTAATCGGCCTACATTCTTCAACACGAACGATATCATCGATTTTGCAAATTTCTTCGGGGTCATGTACCAAGAATCTGGTATGACGCTTAATATATTTTTTATAGCGAGGATGTTGAACAATACCTTCTACTTCAACTTTTACAGTTTTTTCGGTGCTGTCCGCTACAACTTTTCCAACTCTGCTTCTTCTTACGGTTTTTTCGTTTTCCATTGTCTACTCCTGGTTAAAAAGGAAGGCGACCGGCGGTCAATTCGCGTTGAAGAACACGGATGTTTTCTAATTCACGCAATTTCGCACGTTTGCTTTCTTTTAAAGTCGCGATTTGTGAAGCATCATTTAAACCCATTTCAGACAATTTGTCAAGAAACTTCTTGCGAATGGTGCATTTAGGATCTCTGAGTTTTTTTGAAGCAGCTTTAAGTTGAGCATCTTCACTACCCTTTGCGTCTCTTAGTTTCTTAGAAACTTCTCCGCGCATACTTTTAAGCAGTTCAGCAACTTTCTTATCGCAATTATTTTTGATTTCTTGATTAACTTTTCTTGCCTTTAATGAAAGGCGAGCTTTAAGTTTAGAAATCTTTTCTGAAAGAGGAGTCTTAAGACTGTCGATCTTTTCCTCTTTCAGGAGTGCGTCATACTCGGCTTTCAAAAGCTGAGCAATTTTAACCTTTTCCAATCTGGTAAGATAAGTTTTAACGCGGGCTATGTTCCTGCGAACAATACTTATTCTCGACGGATTTGAGAGTTGGCCTGTTACAGCCTGGAATCTCAGGTTAAATAGTTCTTCTTTATAATGTTTATATTTTTCTTCGAGTTCTTGCTCGTTTAATTCAGAAAAATCTTCTCGATTCTTCATGTTGCACCTTCCTCTTAGTCGTTTTTAGAGACAACTTGACAGCGAATAGGGAGTTTATTGGCTGCTTGTGTCAGCGATTCAATTGCGATATCTTCCGGAACACCTTCTAATTCAAACAGAATCTTACCGGGCTTGATTACTGCTACCCAAAATTCCGGAGCGCCCTTACCCTTACCCATACGAGTTTCAAGAGGCTTCTTAGAAACCGGCTTGTCGGGGAAAATGCGAATCCACATTTTTCCTGCACGTTTAACTGTGCGTGTAATAACTTTACGGGCTGCTTCGATCTGAGCACTGGTTATCCAGTGAGGATCTAGAGCTTGAAGACCGAATGAACCAAAAGCCAAATACTTTCCGCCTTTAGCCAAACCGGTCATTCTACCGCGATGTTGTTTTCTGAATTTTGTTCTGGCTGGAATCAACATTTTGGTTTCTCCTTATTTCTTAGCTACCGGTGCATTAGAGGTATTATCTCTGTTGTAAAGGTGAGCCTTTCCAATTTTTTCGCCTTTGAAGATCCACACTTTAACCCCTACACAACCAAAAGTAGTAATAGCGGTATCAGTTGCATAATCAATATCGGCACGAAGTGTATGAAGA
>Ga0265294_10006882_pt1 | contig 13588 bp, 11 predicted proteins | sample MunlanPumphouse3_FD_192504 | JGI IMG/M metagenome (GOLD analysis project Ga0265294, IMG submission 192504) | Groundwater microbial communities from a municipal landfill in Southern Ontario, Canada - Pumphouse #3 | ecosystem: Environmental > Aquatic > Deep subsurface > Groundwater | place... | reverse complement strand
TTTCACTGTGGGGACTTTTGCTTCGATCTATGGTTTAATAATACTTCCCCTCGTTTTCCCTCTCTGTGTCCTCATCCCCCCACTGGGGGGCAAGGGGGGGGCTCCTCTGTGCCCTCATCCACTGGGGGGCAAGGGGGGGGCTTTGCCTTATTCCAACAGCCACTCCCCAGCAGTAACCACCTCAATCCGGCTATCTGCTATGGGCTGAGAAGGTGTTTTCTCCATTACAATGAGTTGGCCTTTATTCAACTTATAGGTATCCAGCGCTTCCGTTAAACCGTTAACTTCACGGTCAAAATTCTCATGCGTTAGCTCCCAACAAACCTGAATCGCTGCTGTAATATCTATTCCCTCCCGGATCACAAAGTCACATTCGTGCTTTGCTTTGTGATAAAAAACATCTGCACCTTTGCGTACCAGATCAAGAAGTATGATGTTTTCCAACTTTCGTCCACTCTCACGTGAGAAACTTAACCCCAGCCTTCCTGATAAACCGGTATCTATTGCGTAGACTTTTCTGGAGTTCATTTGTTGTTTCTTTACCGAATAATCAAATTTATTCAGATATATAAAAAGGTGAGATTGTCTAAGATACTCCAGGTAGCTCTTGACCGTGCTGGTGCTCTTTATACCACTTATCTTCTGTAATGTGCTGTATGAGAATAATCTGCTTGAATTTGTTGAAAGATAAACTGCTATTTGTCTTATCTCTTCAACCTGTGTTATTTTATATCGGCCTACTATATCTCTGTATAAGATATCCTGGAAATACCCATTTAGAATTTCCGGATCCTTCTCTTTTACCACCAATGGAAATCCGCCAATGGCAATATATTCATTCAAGTCTTTTCTAAGGTTCGCTTTAAGAGAAGAGGTAAGAGAATCCGGATTATACTTTCTTCCCAGATATTCAAGAAATTCTCTGAATGAGAATGGATATAGCTTTAAAACCATATTCCTGCCAGTCAACGATGTACTGATTTCTGAACTAAGAAGACTCGCATTGGAACCGGTTATAAAAATTTTATATCCCTTTTCATGAATCCTGTTTATGAATTTTTCCCAACCCGGGATATTTTGAACTTCATCAAAGAACACCGTTGGCTCCTGCCCATAAAGCTCAGTATGAAGATTCATGATTTGCTCCATAACCTCTGTTGTGCGCTCCATGCGTTCATCATCGAAGTTAAAATAGAGGTACTCCTTATCTGAATATCCAATATGTTCCTTGATCAAATATAACAGAGAGGATTTTCCGGAACGTCTGATTCCCGATATAATAACAACCTGGCTGGTCTTTATATACCTTTCCAGATCCACTTCACGTGGAATCAGGCCTTTCTTGCGATTAAAAGCCTCCTTTTGATCCAGAAATATCTCTTTTAACTGATCTCTATTCATGTTAATTGTTCGTTATAATCGAACAAATATAGTTAAAATTGTTCGATGTAAGCGAACAATTAATAAATCAAAACATCTCTACTTCAGCAACTCCTTCAAATACACCCCATACTCACTCTTTCCATATCCTTCAGCAAGCTTTGTCAGCTGCGCTTTGTCGATGAATCCGAGTCGCCAGGCGATCTCTTCAATGCAGCTAATCTTCAGACTGGTTCTCTTCTCAACGGTTTTTACAAACTCCGTAGCTTCAGAAAGGGCTTCGTGTGTGCCGGTGTCAAGCCATGCGTAACCTCGGCCCATAAGCTTTATCTTCAGCGCTCCGCGATCGAGGTACTCCTGATTTACACTGGTAATCTCCAACTCGCCACGGTGGCTGGGCTTTATTTTTTTTGCGATCTCAACCACCTCATTCGTGTAGTAATATAGTCCTACAACCGCATAATTGCTCCTGGGCTCTTTGGGTTTCTCTTCGATGGAGATTACGTTATGCTGCTCATCAATTTCCGCAACGCCATATCTGTGTGGGTCGCGCACATAATATCCAAACACCACGTTATTACGCTCTTCACTTACCATGCGTACCGCGTCGCGCAGCAGCTCAGGCAGGTTGGCGCCGTAAAAGAGGTTATCGCCAAGTACGAGACAAACATCATGATCACCAATAAACTTTTCACCGATAATAAACGCCTGTGCCAGTCCGTCGGGAGAGGGCTGCTCAGCATAGCTCAGCGCCAGTCCGAGGTCTTTACCGTTGCCGAAAAGCCTTTTAAAGCCTGGGAGATCATGTGGCGTGCTGATAATCAGTATTTCCCGGATTCCCGATAACATCAGTATCGAGAGTGGGTAATAGATCATGGGTTTGTCGTAAACGGGTAATAACTGTTTTGAAACGACTTTCGTAAGGGGGTGCAGGCGCGTGCCGGCTCCCCCGGCGAGGATGATTCCTTTCATAGGGTATAGTTTTTTGCTATCTGCGGTAGCTGTCTTTGTTATTGTAATGCCCGTAACCGTAGCCATAGCCATAGCCATAGCCATAGCCCGAACTGTAACGGTATCCGTAGCTTCGTTTGGGCATTTTTACGTCGTTGATCAGCAAACAGACGTTGGCAATCTGGTGGTTATCCATTTCCTCCAGTACGGTTTTTAACATGTTTTTATTGGTGTATTTGTGCCGTGTCACCAATATATTGATATTTGCATGTTTCATCAGGTGGTAGGTATCGGCGACCAGCCCGATTGGCGCTGTGTCGATGAGAATAAAGTCGTATTGTACACGGAAGGCTTCAAAAAGTTTTTTCATTTTTTCGTTTTCCATGAGCTCTGCGGGATTGGGGGGTATGGGGCCGGAAGTAATAAAGTCCAGATTGGGATGTTCGGAGTGATGGATAATCTCATCTAACGGAGTTTGGTCGATGAGAAAGGTGGAAATGCCGGTTTTATTGCTTACATTGAAGAGTTTATGCACTACGGGTTTGCGTAAATCCAGCCCGACAAGCAGAATTTTTTTCCCGGAGAGGGCGTAGGCTGAGGCCATGTTCGCGGCAGTGAAACTTTTTCCTTCTCCCGGATAGGCCGATGTAAACAGCAGCACCTGTGATCCTTCTTCGGTTTTCTTAAAAAACTGTAGGCGGGTGCGTATGGCCCGGTAAGTTTCGGTGATGGGGCTGTGGTGTTTTTTGAGTACCACCAGCGGGTCCGACTCATCCGAATGAAATACATGCCCAATAAGGGGTTTGGTGGTAAGTCGGGTAATGTCGTCGCGTGATTCGATTGTGTTATTAAAGAAATTTATCAACAGTAATATCGCACCCGGTACCAGCAGACCTAGCAGGATTCCGATGGCATAGTTGATAGTCGTTTTTGGCTTTACCAGATGCAGCGTTCTTGCCTTATCCACAATTTCGTTGTCGGAAGTGTTGCTGGCTTTTGAAATCTGGGCCTCTGCCCGTCGTTCCAGCAGCAGTGTATAGATGTTGTCGTTAAGTGTAAACTTCCGACGTATTCCCAACAACTCCCGCTCCGATTCCGGAAGCTTGTTGATCTCATTACTATAGTCAAAAATCCGGTTATTAATATCGCGGAGCATGAGTTCTGTGTTTTCAACAATGTTTCGCACATTTTCGATTAGTGTGTTGCGGGTATTGGTAATCTGTGCATCGAGTTGGGTAATGGATTGAATGTTTTGAATGGAAGCCGACTGGAGTATGGCTTTTTGGTTGGCCAGGTTACTGAGTTGCAGGATCAGCGCATTCATCAGGTTGTCGTCAACCCCCATGGCTGAAGGGGCGATGATGTTCCCCATATCGGTGTTTTCGTTGAGGTAGTTCAATATATAGTTGTAATACTGCAACCGCGAATTGATTTCTGCTTTTTGGTTCTCGAGTTCTTTCACCTGTTCGAAAATCGACTGGGCCTGGAAGGAGAGGTCGACAGTTTTGTTTTCTGCCTGGAAGTTTTGCAGCATCTGCTCGGCCAGGTTCAGCGAATCGCTGATGGTGGAAAGCTGTTCTTCAATAAAGTCGATGGTACGCGTAGCATAGGCATTTTTTTTGTCCAAGGTTCGCTCCAGGTAGGTCTCCAGCAGGGTGTTGAGGAAAATCCGTGCTTTTTGCGGCACGGTACTTTGCATCGTGACGTTCACCAAGGTGGCGTTTTTTGAAATGGGCTCAAGCTGAAGGCTTTGTTGGTATTTCTCGGTTAAATTTTCGTTGGTGGTAAACTGAAAGTAGTATTCTACAATGCCGTTATTGTTGTGAACATACCCCTCCCGGAGTTTGACGGTGAACGAAAGAAAATCCGCATAGAGCTTATGCCCCGGTTCCACTTCCTGGCTGAAAATAATGTCCGGGCGCCCTGGGGCTATTTCGCGTCGTCGGTAGTCGAACAACGTAGCACTTTCGCTGTCAGCGCTGATTCTTATGTTACCCTCGGGCGTTAATGCGGCCTTAAATCGTACGCCTATGGGCTGAATGTGGTTTTTGTCCATCTCCACAATAAATGGATCTTCCTCGTAACTCTCCGAGATCTGAACTCTTCCCTTGTTATAGTACTCCACTTCAAAGTCCAGTTTTTCCAGTGTATTCAAAATATTCGAATAGCTTTTGATGATAATCAGCTGGTTGTCGAAGTTTTGCATCCCCGGCATCATACTGAAGCCTTGGGTCAGATCCATACCGGCCATGGGGGAATAAGAATTTTTGTCTTCATCTTCGATTAGCATGACCGCAGAGGTTTCATAAATTCTTGGTGCATAGCGGTTTACTATAAAGCTGAGAGCGAAGCCCACCACGGCGCAAAGCACAAACCAGTGCCAGTTTTGTAGAATCCGGAAGAGGATCAGTTTAATATCAATAGTATCTTCTTTTTCTACGGGTGACGATACAGGACGGAAGACAGAATTTTGTTCCATAGTTATTTTGTAAGAAAAGAGTTATAAATAAGTATGGCCGAGGAGATGGCGGTAAATACAACAGTAAAGGAGAGCCCTTTTTTGCCAAAAACTTTGCTGTCGGGTTCAACGTACACGATATCGTTGGGAAGGAGGTAAAAATGTTTATCCGATAACAGCCGGCTGCTGGTGAGGTCAACGCTGTAAGTTCGTTTGCCGTCGGCTCCGTTACGTACAACTCTGACTTTTTTCCGGTTGCCGTAGTCCGTCAGGTCGCCGGCATAACCCAGCGCCTCGAAGAGGGTGATACATTCACTGGTGATCAGGTATTTTCCCGGCCTTTGTACTTCTCCCAAGACGGTGATTTGTTTATTGACCAGCTTGACTACAACGGAGCTTTGCTGGACGAAAGGGTCGATTTTTTGCTGAACGATTTGTTTTATTTCGGGGATTGTTTTATTGGCTACTTCAACCTGACCGATGTAGGGAAAATCGATGGTGCCATCCACATTGATGGTATAACTACTCAGTTCGATGGCTGCATCGGAATTCATATACGATTGCCCTTCCGTAAGGTTGAACACCGACGTGGCCAGCTCGTCCATACCCAACACCTTAATATACAGGTTGTCGTTGGGTTGTACCCGGTAAGTCAGTTGTTCCGTATTTTTTATGGTGGTTTCCCCGTCGTCAAAACCCTGCATATAGATCAGATTTTTTTTGGTCGTGCAGGATGTGGCCATAACAAGTAGCGACAAAAAAAGGATCAGCAGGGGATGCGATAACTGTTTTTTCATAGTAAGTAGAATTATCGTTTCGAAGAACGGAACCATTTCCTGTTCTTCGCATAAAAGGTCTTTTCCGGATCTTCTTCCGGACAAATGATTCGAAAAATTTCGCCCCACGAGGGTAATCCGCCCACATTACGATCGTCAATAAACAGATCTGCATCAGGTTTTGGCGATCGGGTTTCGGTGAACTCCTCCTCCGGGAAGCTCTTGTTTATTGCATAGAATTCTATCCCGTTGGCCTTACAGTAGGCAATGGCTTCTTCCAAAAGTACGCCACTTCGGTAAGTCCATAAAATCAGCAAATGCCCTTTTTCCTGTAAAGCTCTCAGGGTTTCAAATGCAAATGGAAGCGGTTTGCCTATCCTGGGGTAATGGTGTGTGACGATGGTGCCGTCGAAATCAACTGCTATCTTCATACGCTTACGGATGTTATAATCAGCTATATCACTTCCTTTTACTGAACGCTTCGCCATCCCACTCCCACTGAACATCCGGGATGAGTGCAGGCGATGACTTTACTTTGTACGCTTTTGCAGGTCAAAGATAATTCTTTTGAGTAAAAAATGTACTCGTTATTGTTATTTTTTGTCCTTCGATGCCCTTGAAAAACAATAATCCCCGATTCATGCAGTTTTGCATTACGGGGATTATGTTGTTTTTGCTTTCGAAAACCTGAATAGTAGTTTTCTGCTTTTTTTATAAACATTTTATTCATCCTGACACATAGCCGCCACCCAGGGTGTTTTGCGGTATTTCTCTTTTTTTTTCGTTGTGTGATTTTTATGAATAGCTTTTACACATAAGGAGAAGGTCAGGCCTACAACTAGTAACAATAAGGTAAGTTGCCAGATGGCAAGGTGTTGAAAAGCAAACCCAATGCCAACGAAAACCAATTGCATCGTGAGCAAAAGAGCGGTCGCCTTACGATGGGATAACCCGGAACTGATGAGCAGGTGATGAAGGTGGCGCCGATCGGCATGAAACGGTGACTGGCCGTTGATAATGCGGAGGATAAAGACGCGTAACACATCATACAGCGGAAGGAACAGCAATGCAATGGATACGGCCGGTGCTGCATGGATGGCATAGGGTTGCATGACCATTGCATTGTATTCATTGAACCGGATGACCAGAATGGCCATCATATATCCCAGTATCATCGCTCCGGTATCGCCCAAAAAAATTTTGTTTTTTTTGCTGAATACATTATAGTATAAAAAGGCGCTCAGGCTGCCCACCAGGGTGGCTGATACTAAAATGTATTCATTTTGCCCGGTGATCAAGAAGTAGATGCTGAGAATCAGTGCGGTAAGAATTCCCATGCCCGCCGCCAGCCCGTCAATCCCGTCGATGAGGTTAAAACAGTTAATGATTACAATTATTACAAAAACGGTTAACAATACACTCGACAGGTAACTGATTCCCTGGATCCCCAGAAAGCCGTGCAGTGAGGTGAAACGGATATTTCCCAGCATTACCACTACCAGCGCTGAGATGATTTGCCCCAGTAATTTACTATGGGCACTGATCACCAGAACATCGTCTTTTAGCCCGATGAAAAACAGAATCACCAGCCCCGGAGTAATATACTGCACCGAAGGAAAATTCTGCAGGTTAGTGAAGGTTAATACGGTAATAATCAAACTGGCAAATAAGGCAATTCCGCCCAGGTTCGGTATGGCTCCCTCGTGCGAAGTACGCCCGTTAGGCAGATCTACAAGGCTTTTCTTCCTCGCTACAGCCAGTATTGAGGGCATTGCCACCCAACTGATAAAAAAAGAAATTATCAGACTAACAAGCACGAGAAAATTGTTATCCCGAAAAAGAGCCTGTAAGGGGTCAGTGTTAAGTATGAACAATTTAGCCATGGTGTGGATTTAGGTAATGTTTTCTGATTTATGCGTACTTCTTGAAAAAGGTTGATAATGTAATGTTTAAATAGGTTAAGGGTATTATCCTGATGCAAAGATATAAAATATTTTTTAACCCTTTGAATATTTATGGCAGAAAAAATAAAAGTTTGCTGTTTTATTACGAATGATATATAAATTGATAAAACTACTTGATAGTTTTAATATATGTAAATATTTAATTTTGTAAAATCGCACTATTGTATTGTTTTATAGTGTGGTTTTATGTGACTATTTAAATAGTTGATTTATAATTTGTTGTGGCGATTTGATGAGAAATAGCATAAATCCGGTGAACATACCTCCCAGGTTGCACAATAAATCCTGTATCTCGAAGGCGCGCTGCGGCACCACAAGATGTTGGGTGAATTCGGTAGCAAAACAAAACAGTATTCCCGCCAGAAATATGATCAGGCCAACCCCCCGGCTCACCCGGTACCGCTGATCCGATTGCCAGAGCAGAAAGAGGTATATAAGCACTAGGTTAAACAGAAAATGGGCAAGATAATCCAATCGGAGCCACCCGTTGAGAAAAACAAGGGGAACCCGCGGCAGCCGGGGCACATATAGTAACCCCAGAAAACTGGTCAGCCCGATGAAAAACAGGGTTCTGAATATCTTTTTCGTTCGTGTCATTTTCCGGCTTTGTGTTTTTGTTCTATCGTTTTCCCTGACAGGGATCCCCGAATGTCGCCTTCTGATCGTTTCAAACAGGGGAGAGGTCTTGCTGCCGCGGAAGATCGGTGTTACAGCCTTTCATCACAGCAATGTGGTACGCCAGTAATTGCAACGGCACTGCGTTAAGCAAGGGGGAAAACAACTCTGAACAGTTGGGAAGGGTGATGGTGTGGTCGGCCAATTGCGTTACCTGCTCGTTATTCCCCTGAACAATCGCGATGATGTGGCCGTTGCGGGATTTAATTTCCATCATATTGCTGAGGATTTTTTCGCGGAGGGTGCTGTTGGTGGCAAGGGCTACCACAGGCATTTTTTTGTCAATGAGGGCTATGAGCCCATGTTTCATTTCTGCTGCCGGGTACCCTTCGGCATGAATGTGGGCCAGTTCTTTAAGTTTCAGCGCCCCCTCCAGGGCTAAGGGATAGTTGATGCCCCGCCCCAGATACAGGAAATTTTGCGCGAAAGTGTAAAACCGTGCCAGCTGTTGGATGCTTTCTTCAAGGGTTAGCGTCCGTTGTATCTGTTGTGGCATGCTCTCCAGCTCGAAGAGGTAGTGTTGAAACATTGAGGTGTTGAGGGTTCTTTTTACATCAGCCAACCGCAGCGCCAGCAGTATGAAAACTGCCACTTGGTTGGTAAATGCTTTGGTGCTCATCAGCCCCCCTTCGGCTCCGGAAAAAGTACACAATCCGGCGTTTACCTGTTCACCAATGGGCGAGTTTTCCTGATTGTAAATGCCATAAACAACGGCTCCCTGGCGCTGTGCATGATCTATGGCTCCTATGGTGTCGGCGGTAGTGCCCGACTGGGAAACCACAATCACCACGTCGTTTTTATGAATTACCGGATTGCGGTAGCAGAATTCCGAGGCATATTCCACTTCCACCGGAATGCGTGCCAACCCCTCAAGGAGGTACTCTCCGATTAAAGCGGCATGCCACGATGAACCACAGGCTACAAGGGTAAGTTTTGACGCCTGCTCCAGAAGAGGCAAGTGTGGCTCGAAATTTTTTAAGTCAATTTTTCCTTCTGAGGCCTTCAGTCGCCCCTGCAGCGCACTGCGCAATGCATGGGGTTGTTCACTAATCTCGCGGTGCAGTTGTCCGGTTGGGGGATCAGAACCGGCGTCGATTGTTGTTTCCGGCCGTGGCATAATAATGCCATTCGTTTTGTTGTTTATGAGTTTCATTTTTTTTGGATTGAGGGAGGTTTGGATAAAGGATAGGATGGGATGCTATCTCTTGTCAACAGCGGTAGTAAAGCCAATATACGACAAATGAAGATAGTTGTATTTGTTTCATATTTGGGTTGTTTTATGAGAATTATTCCTGACAAAAGTAAACAAAAATTTGAAATGCAATCGAAAAAAGAAAATTTTTAGGGGAATTGTGACCCAGGGAGGAGTAGAATTAAAAATCGACGACGAAGCCGGTGTTGAGGGTAAACAGGTTTACCGCCGCGGGAACGGTGATGCCGCTGGCATTGCTTTCCCACCAGGTTCGCGAAGCGCCCAGTACCAGATATATTCTGTAATATCGCTCACGTCTATAGCGACGAATCCGTTGCTCTGCCTTAATCGTTGCATGTACAATGTGATCATACAGGCCGTTGCTGCCAAACTCCAGTGATTCGTTACTGAAAGCTCCTTTGCGAAGGTAGCTGTATACATCTCCGGTGACAAGCGGCGATGATGCCGCAGCATCAAGGTTGTTGGTGCCATGTTTCAGGTAACGACCCTCAACGGTGAAGGTCATGTGGCGGATATATTGAGACGATAGTCCAACTTTGAATTCAACACTGTTGGGAGGTAAAGGAAATCCCAGATTAGCCCCATCGTGGGTATAGGTCATATCCACCGGACGGGCACCGGAAATATGGGTGATTACAGGTGCATGGGTGTAGAGATAGGACGAGAGGCGGGTGTAGCGCAGGCTGAAGGTAGTGAGCGGGAATAATGCGAAATCACCTCCGCACTGCCAGCCAAAGCGGTTGGAGGGTGCTTGAAATAAAGGCATATCTCCGGTTCGGAGACTGAAACTGTCTACCCACAGGCTAAACCATACCTTTGCAAAGCCCGGAAGGCAGACCCCTATATTCCCTCCCATAAAAAGGTTGTGGTTTCCTTCGCCTGCAAGTTGTGAAAAGTGAAGAAAAGAGTAGGGTAAAAGATGTGCTGCTTCCGGACTCCCCGGTGATAGCGATCCTCCCGACATGGAGACCTGCAGCCATGGTACAGGGATCAGTTCCACCATCTGCAGGGTATAGGTTCTTTGGCCACTGCCCAGATCATACCCATAGATATCCGCTTTGTAAGCACCACTCTTGTTGGCATAATGAAATAAGGAACCCACCAGCATATAGTACCGAAAGCAACGCGCGGGGTGAAGTACCAGATCCAGCCCGGGCATACTGCGCGCTGTACCGGAAAGCATCAGGTTCTCATTACTGAACCCCCACGAACGACGGTTGTTGTGGAGATTCACCTGTAGCGCATTGTTCCACCAGCTGCTGCTGAGTTCCGCCTCGTAAAGTAGCCCTCCCAGTACCTTGCCATTTAACGGATATCCCTCACGCAGCATGGTATCCACCATAATATGACCGTACATGGTTTGATAATCAAAGGTGTAGGGATGGCACGAATAACCGATCGACGCATAGGGAAAATAAACCATGCTGTCTTTTACCCACGACTCATAGAAAAGATCCGGTGTGAGTCGTTCCAATCCCATGCCCATTGCCCCGGAGAGGGTGATATGATTTCCGAATTGTGTCGCAATAAAGGGCTTAAAGATATTAACGGTATTCCAGGATGCATTATACCCCGCTGCAATTGTGCCTTCCATCGACGTCGCTGCTCCCATCACCGCATACGTGTCGCCGTACTCTTCATCCATGGCCACAAAACCATTCACCGGAAAGGAAAAATCCTCCAGGTAATCATCGATAATGTAGCGTTCATGACGGGATAAACTGCGGTCACGGCGAAGCTGCTGAAGATACTCTACTACCACCGAATTTGTGTAGGGGCGTGAGGCCGGTAACATCTCCAGCACACCGCGTGCTTCATAGTGCTTTAACAAGGCATAAACACTGTTGTCCAGTGGTACTGTCTTTTGTGAAAGCTTCGGGAAATAGGCATACTGTCCGGAAACTGAAAACGTTATGGTCAATAAAAACAAAATCACCACATAGAAGCGGCCTTTTGTAAAACGTTTTTTGGATGCACCTGTTGAAGGTATCTTGTGCATTCTTTATTGACTATGGTTTCATTTAAAGCTGCAAAATAACGAAAAAATCAGTAGCGGATGGAGAAATTATTTTTGTTTATGGAAAAGAATAGCTTTCACCACGGTGCGAATTGCAGAGTGCCGCGATTGGGGCTGCCGGGCAATGCGCTGTGGGCGCAGCACGGATTTAAAAGTCCAAAAATAAACCGGCAGAGAAGGTAAAAAGCTTTTGGGGGTCAGGAGCCGTGACACCGCTTTGGTTGGCCTCCCAACGGGTATGCGAATACCCCAGATTGGCAAAGATACGGTAGTATCCTTGTGAGGGTACAGGACGGATGCGGTGCTCAGCCATTAAAGAGGTGTACCACGTGTGGTCGTAGATACCATCACGCCCAAAATCCAGCAGCGGGTAGTCGTAAACATTGTTTTCCTGATAGCGATAAATATCGCCGGTAATTAACAATGAATCTCCGGCAATGGCCAGGTCGTTGGTGCCATGGAGAATATAGCGGCTCTCCAGCTTGAGGGTTGTGGCAGGGAGAAATTGGGTGACGATCGACAAGCGTGCTTCGGCGCTGTTAGGCGGCAGGTAGAAACCGATATTTGCGCCATCATGCGTGTAGGTCATGTCCAGTGGACGCCCGGTCAGGGTGTTGAAGTTGTATTCGGGGTAGTGGGTGTAAACATAAGGCGTTACACGGGTGTACGAAAGGGAGATCGTGGTGCGTGGTACCGGTAGCGGCGCATCCCAGCCGGTTTGCCAGGCATAGCGGTTGCGCGGCATCTTCAGCAGCGGATCGTCGCGGTGGGTGATGCTGAACTCGTCGATCCACAGGCTGAACCACACCTTTCCGGTACCCGGAATACGTGCACCAATGGTTGTACCCATAAAAAGGTTGTCATGATCTCCCACATCGATTTGCGTGAAATGAGGGAACGCGAAAGGCATCATATAGGCCAGCTCCAGGCGCTTCGACCAGATGTTGCCGCCTGAGAGTGAGAGCTGCAGCCATGGCCATGGCATTACCTCCAGCAGTTGCAGCGTGAGCATCTTCTGCACATCGCCCAGGTCGTAACCATAGATGTTACTTTTATACGTGGAGCGCTGGTTGGCATAGTGGAAGGTGGAGCCTATAAGCATGCTGTAACGTAACCACGACACCGGCGTTATCACCATATCCAGCCCGGGCATACGGCGGGCTGTGGATGAAAGCATCAGATTGTCGTTGCTATAGCCCCATGCACGGCGGTTGTTGTGGAAGCTGATGCGCAGTGCATTGCCCCACCAGCTGCCACTTATCTCGGCATGGTAAAGCATCCCCGCCGTGAGGTTTTTGTACAATGGGTTTCCTTCACCCGAGGAGGCATCAATATTCACATGGCCGTACATGGTCTCATAATCATAGGTGTAGGGGTGACAAGCATAACCCTTTTCCTCATAGGGAAAGTGAACAGCACCATTTTTTACATACGATTCGTAAAAACAATCCGGTGCCAGCCGCTCGATGCCCAGCCCCAAGGCTCCGAATGCCGAAATATGATCGCCCAGCTGCGCCGCAATAAATGGCTCGATGATGTTTGACGTACTCCAGGTGGCATGGTCTCCGCCTGCAACACTGCCCTGCATAGAAGCTGCCGCTCCCACTGCGGCAAAGTGGTTATCAAGCTTTTGCTGTTTAAAGATCATTCCGTTTACCGGTTGTGTGAATTCGGAAAGGTATCCCTCAACCTCCTCGTGATCCTTGTGCAATAGCGAAGAGTCACGCATAAGAATCTCCAGATAACACACAACCTCTTCATTGGAATACGGTTTTGCCTGAGGCAACATCTCCAGCTTGCCTTTTGTCTCGTAGTACTTTAGAAGTTGATAGACGGTATGGCGAACATCCACCGTTTTCTGCGCCAGCGTAGGAAACTGGGCGAGGGAATAGAGCGGGAGAAGAAGAAGGATTGTCGTTGTGGTTAAGAAAGACCTGACCGGTATTCTTCTCCTGTCAGTTCTGGATTGTTGTTGACGTGTTGTCATTGTTATCAATGTTATCGTTGTTATTCACCGACCTGACCGGTATTTTTCTCCTGTCAGATACTATGTTAAAAAACAAGTAGTGTTAATAATATAGTATTATCTTTGTAATTCTAAAGAAGATGTCAATTGATTCGTCAATTGATCTCTATCTAGTGCGGAGTTTCGGC
>Ga0265294_10006879_pt1 | contig 13590 bp, 16 predicted proteins | sample MunlanPumphouse3_FD_192504 | JGI IMG/M metagenome (GOLD analysis project Ga0265294, IMG submission 192504) | Groundwater microbial communities from a municipal landfill in Southern Ontario, Canada - Pumphouse #3 | ecosystem: Environmental > Aquatic > Deep subsurface > Groundwater | place... | reverse complement strand
GCGGCCATATTAACAATAGAGTTTCCTATTTCAGCTGCGGTAGTTCCGGAAGGTAAACCTAGAAGAGCTCCGAGTGAATCTGTAACTCCTGAGCTTTCTATTGCTTCGGCTATAATATCCGCGGAATTTTGATATTCGGGAGCCGTTGCTCCGGTGTTTCCGAGCTGTATCCCTAAAGTAGGGTTTGAAGGGTCTGATCCTAGACCGAGACCTATATTCTGGCTGTCAATAATAGGCGTTATTCCGGCGTTGACAAAAGTTCTTACGGAAACTGCAAGTTTTTTCATCTTTGCGCCTATTCCGGCATTTGCCGCAACAATCGCTCCTATATTTTTAAAATTTAAATCCGCAATTGAAGAAAGCCCTTCAAATATTGTTGATACATCCTGTGCCGTGGCGGCAGTTCCGCTGTTTATTTTATCGGTCAAGGATTGATATTTATCAACCATATCTGATAATTTATCAACGACGGTTAAGACTTTTTCTGTAGCTTCAATATCGACGCCTACATTCAAAAGCAAATCATTTGAATGTTCTTTTGTGTCTGCAAGAGTAGCCGGATTCCAGTATTGTCCGTCGCTTCCGTATGCCGTTGCCACTCCGGCTCCGCCCATTCCCATTGCTCTTGTTCCTACAATTTGCCATTTATCCGCATAAACAGACGCTGCCAAAAAAAGACAAATTAATTGGATAATAAAAAAAGTTTTTTTCATTTTAACCTCTTGGTTATAAAATTCTTAAATAAAAAGTATATTTTTGAAAAATATTTTTCTAATTACATTATTTGTTTTTTGTTTTTATAACGTTCATTTTGAGTTTCTTTATTGATCTTAATTTGTTTGTGGTATTGTCAAATTCAAGGTGTATTTCATATCCTTCCATTTCTTCGCTGCCAAAAACGGTTATTTCCTGCTTGCCGCCTGACTGGAACGTGGAAAAAACGGAAAAATAAGGATTATTTCTTGCATCAAGAGGAAATTCTTCTACATATGAGACTTTATTCAGCGTCATAAATTTTTTGTTTTCCGAATAGTAAGACATCTGGGCGTTCATGATTTGATTGCATAGAATTTTACCGTCTGTAAGCATAGTGTCGCGCATGTATTTTTCATATGTTATGTGAAGAGCAAAAATAATCATTATGATTATCGCCGTGAATAAAACAATAGTTTTTATATTATCAATTTGTTTTGCATTCATTGCACCTCATTATACCAAATTTTATATTTTTAATTACATAAGTTTTTATATAAATTGCCGTAATAATAATAAATTTGTAAAATAATCTGATGATTAAAAGCAACAAAAAAATATATATAGTTTGCTTAACGGTATTATTATTTTTTACGGTGTCATCTGCCGGCGGATCTTTTTTATCAAAAGACGGCGTCGGAACTACAAGCGCACAATTTTTAAAGCTTGGCGTAGGAGCGAAAAGCGCCGGTATGGGGAATGCGGTAACAAGCGTTTTTGCCGGAACTGATTCTATTTATTGGAATCCTGCAAATTTGTCTTATATAGAAAAGAAAGAAATATCTTTTTCTCATACCGTATGGTTTGAAGATATAAATTACGAATGGCTTGCTTTTACTCTGCCTGTGCGGGAATACGGAGTATTTGCCGTCGCTCTGCAGTATGTGTCTTACGGAAAGTTTGACAGAATAGATAATACGGGCGTTAATGACGGTTCTTTATCTCCTTTTGACATGGCCGCGTATCTTTCTTATGCAAATAATTATGAAAATTTTAATTTCGGCTGCAATTTAAAATATATTTATTCTAAAATTGAAAATTCGGCTTCCGCTGTTGCCGCCGATTTTGGCGTTAATTACGATTTTAATGATAAAACGTCCGCAGCGGCGGCAGTTTCAAATTTAGGCACCGATATGAAATTTAATAATGAATCGGAGCCTCTTCCTCTGCTTTTCAAACTGGGAGCCTCAAGCTTTTTAACAAGATTTTGGCTTGTTTCTTTAGATTTAAATTTTCCGGGGGACAATGAAATGTATGCTAATTTCGGCACGGAATATACGATACCGGCCGGAGATAAAACGGATTTTACTGTACGGACCGGATATGAGGGAAGAAATAAAGATATTCCCGGTTTTAACTGGGTTAATTTGGGTTTCGGAATAAGATATTCCGATTATGTTTTTGATTACGCTTTTGTCCCTTACGGCGATATAGGTATGACTCACAGACTTTCTTTTGGAATAAAATTCGGTAAGAATAAATAGGAGAAATAAGGTGATAATAGGATTAACAGGATCATATTGTTCCGGAAAAGATACGGTTGCAGATTATATAGTTCAAAATAACGGGTTCCTTCATTTTTCTCTGTCAGATGAAATAAGATTTATAATGAAAGCAAAAAATATAGAGTCTACAAGAGAAAATTTAATCGTTTTCGGCACAAAGCTCAGGCAGGAACAGGGAAATGACGTTCTTGCAAAATCGGTAATAAGCAAATTTGAACCGGGTAAAAATTATTGCATCACGTCGATAAGACATACTCAGGAAGTACTCAGGTTTAAGACAATTAAAAATTTCGTATTGGTTAATGTCGATGCTCCCCAGTCTTTAAGATTTGAAAGAATGCAGCGCAGAAAAAGATCGGGCGACCCTGAAACTCTTGAAAAATTTATAGAACTTGAAAATAAAGAGGCGCAGTCTTCAGGTTCAGGGCAGCAGGTGTCTTTATGTTCAAAAATGGCCGATATAACTTTTGTAAATGATACTGATAATATAAAAGAACTTTACTTAAAGATAGATGAACTGTTGAAAAAAATAAAAGCAAAATACCATGAATAAATTTGATGTTATAGTTATAGGCGCCGGCGCTTCAGGTCTTATGGCTTCCGGGAAAGCGGCAGAATGCGGACTTAATGTCTGTCTGTTGGAGAAAAAATCAAGACCGGGAATAAAGCTGTCCATAACAGGTAAAGGCAGATGCAATATTACAAACAGCGCAGAGTTAAGAGCTTTTATATCGGAATTTGGAGCCGGCGGGAAATTTTTATTCGGTTCTTTCAGCAGATTTTTTAATAATGATTTAATTGATTTTTTAAAAGTTCTCGGAGTCAAAAGCCGCCTTGAACGCGGAGGGAGATATTTTCCTGAAAGTAATGATGCGCACAGCATAGTTAATGCTCTTATCCGGTATGCAAAAAACAATAATGTTAAAATACAGACTTCATCTCCGGTCAAACAAATAATAAAAGAAAAAAACGGTATAAAAGAAATAATTTTAAACGACGGTAAAATTTTAAGCGCTGACAAATATATTATTGCCACCGGCGGCAAATCATATCCTCTTACCGGTTCAACAGGAGAAGGATACGAATTTGCAAAATCACTTGGACATACCGTAATAGATCCTTCGCCGGCTCTGGTTCCTCTTGTATTGAACAGTCCGTATTTAAAACAGTTAAACGGTCTTAAATTAAAAAACATTGAAATAACTCTTTTTGCCGGAAACAAAAAAGAGGAAAAGCTTTTCGGAGAAGTAGAGTTTACGATTTTCGGAATAACGGGACCTCTTATTTTAACTGTCAGTTCAAATGTCTGTAAATTGATAAAGCAAAATAAAAAAGTTGAAATATCGGTTAATTTAAAACCTTCTCTTTCAGAAAAGCAGCTTGATGACAGGCTTGTGAGAGAACTTAATAATTTTGGCGGGCTGCCTGTAAGAAATATGCTGAAAACGCTGTTGCCGTTGCAGATGACGGATGTTTTTATGAAGGAAGCTGGTATTAAACATACGGAGAAATGCAGTTCAGTAGATAAGAATTTAAGAAGAAAAATGTTTGAAGTTATGACTGATATGAAGTTTAAAGTTACGTCTACAAGGCCTATAGACGAAGCGATTGTGACAAGCGGAGGGGTTTGTCTTGACGAAGTCGAACAAAATACTATGAAATCAAAAATTATAAATAATTTATATTTCTGCGGAGAGATTCTTAATATCGACGGACCGACAGGGGGCTTTAATTTGCAGGCGGCTTTTTCGACTGGATATCTTGCGGGTATAAGTGCAGGAGAAAGCAAATGAGTATTTTTGAAATAATTATGTTGTTGTGTTTTGCAAGCGCATGGCCGTTTTCAATACGTAAATCTTATGTTTCTAAACAGAATACCGGCAAGAGTATAGTTTTTTTGTATATAGTTCTTATAGGATATATAGCCGGGATGATGCATAAAGTCGTATATAATATGGACGGAGTATTTTATCTTTATCTGTTTAATTTTTTCTTGGTTTCCGCCGACATGATAATATATTACAGGAATGAAAGAATCGCAAAAAAAGCGAGAGAAGCTAAATATAACGCTTAAAATATAGGCTGTTTTATTCTCCTATAATTTTAATCAGAACTCTTTTTTTTCTCATACCGTCAAATTCACCGTAAAAAATTTGTTCCCACGGGCCGAAATCAAGTTTGCCTTTTGTAACGGCGACAGTTGTTTCTCTGCCCATAATTTGTCTTTTTAAATGAGAATCGGCGTTATCTTCGCCTGTATCGTTATGGCGGTATTCTTTCAGCGGAATATGAGGAGCAAGCTTTTCAAGCCATTTTTCAAAATCATTATGAAGTCCGTATTCATGGTCGTTTATAAAAACGCTTGCGGTAATATGCATAGCGTTAACAAGGCAAAGGCCTTCTTTTATGCCGCTTTCGTCAATTGCATTCTGAACGTCTGAAGTTATGTTGATAAATTCTATTCTTTTTGAAGTGTTAAAAAATAGTTCTTTTCTGTAAGTTTTCATGTTTTAAACCTCTTTATTTAAATATATTATTTTTCCTCCGGCAAAATGAGAAGTTTAAGATCACAATGCTTTTAAATATGAAATACTTGTCGGTTTATAATGCAGCTGTTATTTTGTTTTTGAGATTTTTTTTAAATCTTTGACCAGAGGCACTTCTCCGCAGTCGGGAAAAAGATGGCAGTTGATGCATTCGCTCCATATTTTCTGAGGGAGAACTTCTTTTGATATAATATCGTAACCTATTTTTTGAAAAAAAGCAGGTTTAAAGCTTAATGCAAAAGTTGTAAAAACGCCGAGTTTTACGGCATTTTTTTCTAATTGTGAAACGAGTTTTTTGCCGATTCCTTTTCCTATATATGCTTTTGAAACCGCCAATGCTTTGATTTCCGCCAAATTATCCCATGAAACATGCAAAGCTCCGCAGGCTATAACAAGACCATTTTCTTCAACTACCATATACTCCTGTATGTTTTCATATATTGCATTAAGAGATCTGTGCAGCATTTCTTTATTATCGGCGTAAAATTCAACAAGTTTATGTATCTGTTTAACATCGTTTACGGTAGCATTTCTTATTTTCATAAAATACCTATTTGTAGTTATATCCCGCATTCACTGCTTTTATGTTTATTTCCACTAAAGCCGGCTTTTTTGAAAATGCCGTTTGAATTGCTTTTTTAACATTTTCTAAATCAGGAACCTGCATTAATTTTATTAATGCTCCTACGGCGACCATATTTGCGGCTTTGATATTTCCGATTTCTTTATCGGCTATTTCCGATATAGGAATAAATTTTATCCTTTTATCAGATTTAAATTCATCGGAATTTATCATTGAAGAATTTGCGATGATTGAAGAATCTTCAATCATACGGGGTAAAAACTTATTAAGCGACAAAGTATTTAAAGCTATAAGACCCGAAGGTGAAAAAGCTATAGGAGAACCTATTTCTTCATCCGAAATGATAACGGTTGAATTTGCCGTTCCGCCTCTCATTTCTGCTCCGTATGAAGGAAACCACGTTGTTTTTAAATTTTGCTCCAAAGCAGACTGGGCAAGTATTGTACCTGCCAGTAAAACTCCTTGGCCGCCGAGACCGGCAATAATTATTTCATTGTAGATTTTCATTTATTTTGTCGTATCCTTTATAACGCCTAAAGGAAAAGTTTTTAAAAAAACTTCTTCTACCCACTTAACCGATTCCAGAGGAGTTTTTCCCCAGTCCACAGGGCAGTGGGAAATTACTTCTATAAAAGAGTATCCTTTTCCTTCAACCTGATTTTGAAAAGCTTTTTTTATTGCTTTTTTGGCTTGAATTACATGAGGCGCATCAAAAACCGTAACTCTTTCTATATATTTTGTACCGTCTAAGTTTGCTAAAAGTTCAGAAACTTTCACAGGATAGCCTTCTCTTAAAGGATCTCTTCCGAAAGGAGTAGTTTCTGTAACCTGTCCGATTAAAGTTGTAGGAGCCATTTGCCCGCCTGTCATGCCGTAATTGGCATTGTTTACAAATATAACGGTTATATTTTCGCCTCTGTTTGCGCAGTGAATCGTCTCAGCTGTGCCTATTGCCGCCAAATCTCCGTCCCCCTGATATGTGAAAACTATTTTGTCTGGATTTGTTCTTTTGATGCCGGTCGCTACAGCAGGAGGTCTTCCGTGAGGAGCTTCCGTAGTGTCAAAATTAAAGTAATCATAAGCAAAAACAGCGCATCCGACCGGAGCAACGGCAATAGTTCTTTCTCTTATGCCGAGTTCGTCTATTGCTTCCGCAATAAGTCTGTGAATAATTCCGTGTCCGCATCCGGGACAGTAAGATAAAGGATTATCTTTTAATGCTTCTGGTTTTGAAAGTATTTTATTCATTATTTTTTTAGTTCCGTAATTTTATTTAAAACTTCTTTATCGGAAACAATGCCTCCGCCGGCTCTTCCGAGAAAATCGACTGATGAAACGCCGTTTACGGCAAGTTTTACGTCTTCTATCATTTGTCCCAAAGAAAGTTCAACGCTTAAAAATTTTATGCCCGGTTTTGCATATTTTTTTATTATTTCGGAAGGAAAAGGCCATAAGGTTATCGGTCTTATAAGACCTGCTTTTATACCTTTCTCTCTTGCCTGTTTTATTGCGTTTTTTGATATTCTCGAAGATATACCGAAAGAAACTATTATAATTTCCGCATCTTCAATATGATATAATTCGGCTTTTGCTTCATTATTTTTTATTGTTTCATATTTTTTTTGCAAATCTAGATTATGTTGTTCCAAAGCTCCGTCTTTCATAAGTAAAGATTTTACCGATCTTGGTTCTCTTCCTTTGCAACCGTCTAGACACCAGTCTTTTTTGCTGAAGGAAGACTTTTGTTCCTTATTAAACTCTACTGGTTCCATCATTTGTCCGATTATACCGTCGCAAAGAATCATTACTGGATTTCTGTATTTTTCGGCTATATCAAACGCTTCGTATGTTATTTCGTACATTTCCTGAGCGCAGTTCGGAGCAAAGACTATTAAACGATAATCTCCGTGTCCTCCGCCTTTAACAGCCTGAAAATAATCAGCCTGTGATCCTGCTATATTCCCAAGTCCCGGACCGCCTCTTTGAACATTGACTATAACGCCGGGTATTTCCATGCCTGCCATATAAGATATTGCTTCCTGTTTCAATGATATCCCCGGAGAAGATGAAGAAGTCATTGATCTTTTACCTGTAGCACAGGCGCCTAAAACCATATTTGCGGCGGCAAGTTCCGATTCTGCCTGAACAAAAACTTTTCCCAGACTTACCATTTTGTTTGACATATATGCCGGAACTTCATTTTGCGGAGTAATCGGATAACCAAAATATGCGTCAAGTCCAGCAGCCAAAGCACCTTCACATAAGGCAATGTTGCCTTTAATTAATTTTTTTACCATAGTTTTTTACCTGAACACTTCTATACAGACATCGGGGCACATTTGATAACAAAAACCGCATCCTATGCAGTCGTTTTCATTTTTTAAAACAGCATAATGATAGCCGATTTTGTTCAATTCGTCTGAAAAAGAAATACATTTTTTAGGGCAGGCGTTTATACAAAGTCCGCAGCCTTTACATCTGTTGTTGTTAACGATTATTTTTGCCATAATTAATCTTATATTTTTTTAAGTGTTAAAGTCAAGTCGTTTTCAGAAGAGAATTTTTTAAAACGTATTGATTTTTTAGTATAATATATAATGTAATATATTAAAATGGTTCCGGAGAGATTTTATGAATTCTTTTAAAACTTTTGTTTTGCTTGCCGCAATTACAATATTGTTTTTATTGGTTGGGAACATGATAGGCGGCACTCAGGGAATGATAATAGCGTTTATGTTTGCGCTTGTAACAAATTTTGTTTCATATTGGTTTTCTGATAAAATAGTTCTTTCAATGTACGGAGCAAAGGAAATCACAAAAGAATCGGAACCAAAACTATACCAAATGGTTTCTGAACTTGCGGAATCTGCAAAAATTCCGGTGCCTAAAATTTATTATATCAGAACAAATATGCCTAATGCTTTTGCGACCGGAAGGAATCCCGATCATGCCGTTGTAGCCGTAACTGACGGGATTTTAAATCTTCTTAATGAAAGAGAATTGAGAGGTGTGATATCTCATGAAATTTCTCATATTAAAAACAGGGATATTTTAATAAGCTGTGTAGCCGCAGCGCTGGCAGGAGCAATAATGATGCTTGCAAGATTTGCTTTTTTCTTTGGAGGGAGCAGAGATGACCACGGTAATTCTAATCCTGTAGCGTTGCTGTTAATGTTTATACTTGCTCCGATAGCTGCTATGCTTATTCAAATGGCTGTTTCGCGTTCCAGAGAATATATAGCAGATTCAACCGGCGCAGGCATTTCTAATGACCCTCTGGCTTTAGCGTCAGCTTTAAGAAAATTGACTGCGGGTAATGAAAAACTTAAAAACAATGTCAGTCCGCAGACTGCTCATATGTTTATAGTTACGCCGTTTTCTTCAAAATCCGCAAGCAATCTTTTTTCAACGCATCCTCCTGTGGAAGAAAGAATAAAAAAATTAGAAAAGATAGCCGAAGCTGCCGAATTGCAAAAATATAAAACGCCGAAAGTAATATACTAGGATATTTATGAAAACAATAAAAAAACCGTTTATTTTAGACATTGAACCGAAACAACTGTCTTCCGTATTAAAACCTCTTATAAAAGAAGAATACAGAATAAATCAAATCAGAGAATGGCTTTATTTGAAAAAAGCGTCTTCTTTTGAACAATTTACAAACATTCCTAAAGACATAAGAGGAAATTTAGAATCTTCGTTTGTCATAAGAACTTTTTCAAATATAAAAAAAGCCGAGTCAATATTGGACGGTACAATTCGCTACACGTTTAAAACTTATGATTCCCGCTATATTTACGCCGTTTATTTGCCAAGCAATGATAAGAAAACCGTTTGTATTTCCACGCAGATTGGGTGTCCTGTTTCTTGCAGTTTTTGTCTTTCAGGCAAAACAAAATTTGTAAGAAATTTATCCAGAGGCGAAATTTTGGAACAAATAATGCATATCGAGAATGATATTGGAGGAAGAATCTCGGGAGTATTGTTTATGGGGATGGGAGAACCTATGCTGAATTACGGTAATTTAGTGTCGGCAATCGATACGATAATATCAAAAAAAGAGATGAATATAGGCAAAAGACATATAACGGTTTCTTCCATGGGCATAATACCTGTGGTTAAAAAATTCGCAGATGAGATGCACGGCGTAAGATTTGCTTTGTCACTGCATGCCACGGATGATAAGCAGAGAAAGAAAATTATTCCGAATAATTTTGACTGCAAAATACGGGAGCTTCTACAGGCTTGCAGATATTATTTGAAAAAAACAAATTCAAAACTGACTATAGAATATGTTTTATTGAAGGATTTTAACGATACTTCTTCCGATGCCCACAGACTTGCAAGGCTTTTGAAATCGGCTGATTTAATTCAGGCTAATGTGCAGGTTAATTTGATTCCTTACAATGAAACAAATAATACGGAATATAAATCTCCGGCACAAATTTCAATTTTAACGTTTAAGAAAATTTTAAAATTAAACGGAATCACCGTAAATGTTAGAGAACCTAAAGGCTTGGATATCGGAGCAGCTTGCGGGCAGTTGGGACAGAATAAAAATTGAGGTAATAATTACTATGAAAAAAGCAATAGCATTGGGCGGAGGGGGAGCGAGAGGTCTTGCTCATATCGGTGTTTTGAAGGTTCTTGAAGAAAACGGGATAAAATTTGACTGCATTGCGGGAACATCCATGGGAGCTATCATCGGAGCTTTGTACGCAATTGAACAAGACGCCGAAAAACTTAGAAAAACTTTGAAAGAATATTTTTTTAACGTTATGTTTTCAAAGCTTAATATGCAGAAAATGCAGGATGAAACGCAAGCTTCATCTGCGCGGAGTCTGATAAGAAAAGCCAGAGAATTTGTTAAATACGGCTCTTCCGACAGCAGCAATTCTTTTTTATCACATTCAATGCTTGAAGAGATGGTGGATTCTTTGCTGCCTGATATTGATATTTCTGACACAAAAATACCTTTTGCCTGTGTTGCTACTGATATTACAAACGGCAAAGAAAAAGTCTTTACGAAAGGTTCTCTAAGAAAACTTGTTTTGGCTTCAGCTTCAATTCCCGGAGTATTTCCTCCTGTGAATATAGACGATATCTGGTATACCGACGGAGCTCATGTAAATGTTACTCCCGTATCGGCCGCTAAATTACTCGGCGCTGATTTTATAATAGCGTCGGATGTTAAAAGCAAATTGAAAACGCTGGAGGCTCTTCCAGTAAATTCAAAAGATATAATGAACAGATGTAATTTTATTGCCAATTATTTGTTTTATGAAGTTCTTATAAAAGAAGCGAATGTTGTTATAGAACCTAATATAAAACAAATTTCATGGTCTGAATTCAATAAATTTAACTTGATGGTTTCCGAAGGTGAGAAAGCGGCTTCAGCGCAGATGGATCTTCTAAAAAAGGAAATAAATAAATTTAATACTCCTGTATCCAGATGTAAAAGAATTTTGAAAAATTTTCTACGGACGGTTGATTTTAAAGCAGCTATATATTAGGGAATAAAAAAGAACACTTGCTAAAGACTTAGGAGAGATAGCAAGTGTTCCCACATTTTATTTTGATAAAATGTGTTATTTTATTCTTCGCGATTGTCCATTTTTCCCGTTTTTTTCATCTTTTTTTTCATTTTTTCTTTCATTTTTTCCTGCATTTGTATTCTGTCTTCTTCAAGCTGTTTAAATTGTTCGTATGTAAGAATATTTCTCATCTTAATTTTGCCGTCAATTTGTATTTGTACAATATCACCTGAGAGCTGTCTGATTTCTTTTGTTAAAGTATCAACGACAGTTTTATCATAATCGGCTTTTAAAAGTTCATTATCAACAGCTTGCCTCTTTTCGCGGATTTGTTTCTTTAAGGCTGTCCTTTGCGCCATATCAGATTTCATTAATTCGTCCATCTTGGCTTTTTGTTCATCTGTTATTTTTAATTTTTTTAGCATTTTTTCAAACTTTTTCTTCATTTTTGAATCCATTTTGCAGTCTTTGCTGTTTTTACTGTTTTCAAATTTAGCAGGTCTGTTTGAATCTCCGTTGTTTCCGCATTCAGGAGGGCATGGCTCTTCCATGCATTGTCCGTCTTCATCTTCAGGCGGCATCGGAGGCATAGAAAAAGCCGGAGCCGAAAAAGCTAAAAATACGGCAAGACTCATAAATAATTTAGGAATTGAGAACATAAAATTTCTTTTCATCAGTTTCTCCTTTTATATTTTGCAATTAAGACAACTTTAAACCTTGAAAAGTTACACTAAATGAAATAGTTATATAAAAATGCTAAAATTCAAATCGTAAGATAAACGGAGATTCTTAAAATGTTTATAGAAAGCGCACATAATAAAATTATTAAACAGATTTTTTCTCTGCATGATAAAAAAAGCAGAGATGAGCAGAGTTTATTTATTGTGGAAGGATATAAACAAGTTAAATGCATTCCTTCAGACTGGCATATTGAATATATAATTCGTACGGAAAAATATAAAGACACAGATTTTAATTCGCCGGTGAAATATTCCACAACCGACGCGATTTTTAAAAAGATATCGGAAACAGAAACTCCACAGGGAATTTTAGCCGTAGTAAAAAAACAAAAAAATAATTTACTTGACGCTTTAAACGAAAAAGGCATTTTTATATTAATTGACAGTTTGCAGGACCCTGGTAATTTGGGTAGTATTATAAGAACGGCGGAAGCATATAATTGCAGAGGTTTATTCCTTTCGGCAAATACAGCCGATCCTTTCAGCGGGAAAGTCGTAAGATCTTCAATGGGTTCGATTTTTCGTGTACCTGTTTTCCAAGAAAACGATTTAATTTACATTATTAAAAAAATTAGGGATAAAAACATTAAAACATATGCTTTGTCATTGCAAACTGATAATAATCTCGGCAATGTTTCTTTTAATGAAAGCGCTGCCGTAATAGTCGGAAATGAAGCGAACGGAATAAGTCCTGACATATTAAAAAATGCGGATGAGTTGGTAAAAATAGAAATGCCCGGGAAAACGCAGTCTTTAAACGCCGCGGTTGCCTGTTCAATTGCAGTTTACGAAATTTTTAAACAGATAAAATAATATGTGTTGTCAAAAAAACGTCAAACAACCGGAATAAGTGAATTGAATTTTTTAAAAATCAAAAAATATTTTATTGCCGCAGCAGTTTTTTTGTGCTGTATGACGGCATTTGCCGATGAAGTAAAAAATATAATATTTCCCGTGCCTTTTTATACTCCGGAAACCAGCGCGGGAATTGTTTTGAACGACATACTGCTTTTTAAAAAAAATAAACAGAGTTCTTATTCTCATATAAATACATTTATTATGTATACCGCAAAGCAACAGGTTGTTGCCGGAATAATGCCAAGTTTATATTTTGACGGCGATGTTTATTTATTTGAATCTAAATTAATATATTCTAATTTTAAACGGAAGTTTTACGGGATAGGAAACGGAACCGTTGAAAGCTCGGAAGAAGAATATATTAAAAGATCTCACGGGGCGGCGGTTTGTCTGTCAAAAAAAATAATCGAAAACGTACGATTTGGCTTCCAATATGATTTTTCAGATACTACTATGCAGGATTTAGACAAAAACGGACAGTTGCAATTTTATGATAACGATGGTATTCTGTCAGGCGCGGGATTTAAGCTTTCTTTTGACAAAAGAAATGACAACATGTATCCCGTCAAAGGGTATAAGCTGGATTTGGGATATTTGTTGTATAACCATAATATAGGCAGCAAATTTGATTGTTCTTTAATTGATGTCGATTTTAGAAATTATATTGAATTAAACAGCGGGAAAATTCTTTTCTCTTATCAGCTTTATGCAGGTTTTATCAACGGGAATGCTCCGGTGCAGTCCTTGCTTTCTTTAGGCGGTCAAAAATTTCTAAGAGGTTTCTACTCCGGAAGATATATCGATAAAGTAGCGGCGGCTGTTCAGCCTGAATTTAAGTTTAGAATGACTGATTCGCTGGATTTTGTTGTTTTCACCGGAATAGGAAATGTTTATAGAAATTTAGAATCCGTATATATAAGTAAATTGAAAATAGCGTCCGGCGCAGGCATCAGAATAAAAATGAAAAGTAATCCGAGAATGAATTTTCGTATAGATTATGCTTTATCAAACGAATCCAAAGAATTTTATTTTACTTTGCTTGAAGCTTTTTAGAAGTTTTATTTGAAAAAA
>Ga0265294_10006877_pt1 | contig 13591 bp, 15 predicted proteins | sample MunlanPumphouse3_FD_192504 | JGI IMG/M metagenome (GOLD analysis project Ga0265294, IMG submission 192504) | Groundwater microbial communities from a municipal landfill in Southern Ontario, Canada - Pumphouse #3 | ecosystem: Environmental > Aquatic > Deep subsurface > Groundwater | place... | reverse complement strand
CTATAAGATTTATAGGCGATTTATCTGTGCTTTCAGAAAAAATTCAAGAAGGTGCAAAAAAAGTTACAAAGAATACTGAAAAAAATAATGGTATGGTTTTTAATGTTGCTTTAAATTATGGAGGTAAAGAAGAAATATTAAGAGCAATAAAAAATATAGTTAATGATAAAATTGAAGTAGATAAAATTAATGAAGATGTGTTTGAAAAATATTTGTATACAAGTGTACCAGTAGATTTATTAATTCGTACAAGTGGTGAAATGAGAATTAGTAATTTCTTACCATGGCAATTATCATATGCTGAAATGTATTTTACAAAACAATATTGGCCAGATTTCAATGAAGAGTCAATTGATTTAGCAATTGAAGAATTTGCTAAAAGGAAAAGAAATTTTGGTGGTAATAGAGAATAGGAGGAATACCTAAATGTTGGCAAAAAGAATATTATCTTTAGTAATCGGATTTACTTTTACAATATTTGTAATACTATATACTAATATTGTTGTAATTAATATAGTTGTTTGTGCTTTTATGGCTATTGCTGTTTATGAGTTCGGTAAAGCTATGAAAGAAAAAGGAATAAATACATTGTCTGATGTTCTATATTTAATTATTTTAGCATTATTTGCTGTGAATGTAATAGATTATTTAGGTATGATTCGTATACCGATATCCGATGTATATATATATGTTTTTTATCCTTTATCGATTCTTGCTGTTTTAATGGTAGGCGTTGTTATGCATCATAAGTATAATGTTATTGATGTAGCTGCAACTTTAATGCAATTATTATATTGTGTATTCATATTTAGTTTTTTAATAAATATTTTTGGATTAGATACAGGTAAAGTTGTAGTATGGTATGTATTTTTAGGTTCATGGTTTTGCGATATATTTGCTTTTTGTTTTGGCAAAGCTTTTGGAAAACATAAGCTTACTAAACTTAGTCCTAATAAGACAATTGAAGGTTCTATAGCTGGAGTTTTTGGTTCAGTTCTTGCATGTTTAGCATATACATATATAATAAACACATATTTACAAATGGATATTAGTTATTTAGCTATATTAGTATTTGGTGTTATAGCTTCAATATTTTCTCAATTTGGAGATTTATTTGCATCAAGTATTAAAAGATATACAGGTATTAAAGATTTCGGAAATATATTTCCAGGACATGGTGGTATAATGGATAGATTTGATAGTACAATTTTTGTTATACCTTTAGTATATTTCTTTGCTTTATTTATATTTTAATTTTGAAGGGATGATTATTTGATTATATTAAATATATTATTGCAAGCTATTAAAATAATATTATTGTTAAGTTTATTAGTAATAATGCATGAAGGTGCACACTTTTTTGTAGCTAAGTGTTTTAAAATGCGAGTTAGAGAATTTGGAATAGGTTTTGGTAAAAAACTTTGGTCTAAAATGCATAAAGGTACTCTTTACACAATTAGAATATTGCCACTTGGTGGCTTTGTTGATTTAGATGATGATAATAGGGATGGTGCATTTTCCAAATCGCCATTGTATCAAAAAAATTTAGTATTGTGTGCAGGTGTATTTGTAAATTTAGTTTTTGCTTTAATAGTTGCGTTTTTTGTATTAGTTGCACAAGGAAATTTTGTATCAAATAATGTTATTAGTTTTTCTGATGTAAGTAATGCTGATGAAGCCGGTATAAGAGTTGGAGATAAAGTTATACAAGTTGAAGGTAAAAATATTAATACAAAAAGTCAAATAGATAATATAATGGTAAAAAATACAGGAGAAGATGTTATTCTTGTTGTAGAAAGAAATGGTCAACAAATAGATTTAATTGTTAAACCATACAAAAAAGATTACATTACTACTGGATTTACGATAAACACAGAACAAATTGTAACTACATCACGAAATGAGAATATCAAGTTAGGTGATAAGTTAGTATCTATAAATGATATTAAAATGAATGATAATGAAAGCATTTTAAATGAATTGTCTAATTATATTGATCAAAATATTCAAGTTGAATTTATAAGAAATAATGAATTAGTAAAAACTGAGATAAAAGTTATTCAAACTTCAAGATATTATATTGGAGTATTATTTGAAAATGTTGAAGATACATTACAAAATAGGGTTGAGTATGCGTTTATTGGTACAACAGATTTCCTTTATGAAACAATAGTTGGTCTAATAGATTTAATCACAGGAAATAATAAAAATGCTGAATTAATTGGAATTGTTGGGGTATCAGATATTATATCTAAAACTGATACAGTAAAAGATTATTTTGCTATTATGGCATCTGTAAGTTTAAGCCTAGCAATTATTAATTTATTACCTTTGCCATTATTAGATGGTGGAAAGATATTAATATATACAATTGAGAGATATAGGAAAAAACAGTTTAGTGATTTTGCAATAAATATATTGTCATTTATTACTTTAGTTTTATTAATAGCATTAACTGTTTATGTTACAATTAAAGATATAATAAGAATATTTTAAGGAGCAAAAATATGAAGCAACAATTAGAAGCTATGTTATTTGCTTATGGTAAACCGGTTAAGTTATCTGTACTAGCAAATATATTAGAAAAGAATCAAAATGAAGTTAAAGAAGTATTAGAAGAAATGAAAAACGAATATACAAATAGAGGAATTGAGTTAGTAAGTATAGAAGATAAATATACATTATTAACAAAGAAAGAATACTATAATTCAATTTATATGCTATTTGAAGTTCGCAGTAAGCCTACTATTTCTAATGCTGCAATGGAAGTATTAGCTATAATTGCATATAATCCAGATATTACTAAGCCAGAGATAGAAAAAATTCGTGGGGTAAATTCTGATGGCTCAATGAATAAATTGATTGAATATGAAATAATAGAAGAAACCGGTAGAAAAGAAGTACCAGGTAGACCAATTACATATTCGGTTACAGATAATTTTTATAAACTTTTTGGTTATGAAAGTTTAAGTGAGTTACCAAAACTTAATATTGATGGAGGTAATAGTGAAAATGAAAACATTATTGAACAATCAACAGAAAATTTTGAACAACCAACAGACGAGACTAATGAACAATAATTTTGATAAAAAAGGTATAAGTATGGTTGTACTAATTATAACTATTGTTGTAATGTTAATTCTTTTTGCATTAACAGTTCCAGGAATAGTTAATGTTAGTGATGAAGCAAAGGCTGTAAAATTTTTATCTAATGTATCAATAGTTGAAACAAAAGTTTTACAACAACAAATTAATTTTGATAACGAACAAGGTTATATTTTACCAGGGACATTGCTAACAAGTGCTAATGCAGTAACTATTGATTTACAAACATATCCAAGTGAATCTAATACAGGTAATTGGTATTTATTAAATGCAGTAGATTTAACAAATATGGAAATCAAGGATATTGAAGATACATTTGTAGTTAATTATATAACAGGAAAGGTAGTTTCTCAAAATGGTGTAAAAGTTAATGGGGTAATTTATTATACTTTTGAAGATGTTGCTGAGGTTATCGATTTCCAAATGTAATGTTATATGTATTATATATAGGTATAATATTTAATTAAATGTATAATGCGAAAATATACAATAGATATAAATAGTTTTCAATCTAAAATATAGGATTAACTGTAAATATTTTAGAATAAAGTATAGATTCGATGAAATATTTTTCAGGGATATTTATGTAACACTTAAAGATTTTTTAGGGGGAATAGTATGAGAAATTTAGAATTAAATTATGAAAATGTATTACCTTTTATATCAGAAGATGAAATTAATCAATACGCGCAAAGGGTAAAAGATAATCATAATAAATTGCATAATAAAACAGGAAAAGGAGCAGAATTTACTGATTGGATTACATATCCTATGAATTATGATAAAGGAGAATATGCAAGATTAAAAAAATCTGTAGAATATATAAAGGCTAATGCTGATGCCTTAATCGTATTAGGTATTGGTGGTTCGTATTTAGGAGCTAGAGCAGTTATTGAAGCATTAACACCAATATTTAAAAAAACAAATTCTGAAACAAAGGTATATTTTGCTGGCAATAATATTAGCTCAAAATATATAAAAGAATTAGTTGAATTAATAAAAAACAAGGATATTTGTATAAATGTTATTTCTAAATCCGGGAATACATTAGAAACATCTTTAGCTTTTAGAATATTTAAAGATATCGTTGAAAGAAAATATGGTATTGAAGAATCAAGAAAAAGAATATTTGTTACAACAGATAATGAAAAAGGATTATTAAAATATTTAGCAACAGAAGAAAATTATGAGACATTTACAGTTCCTAATGGTATTTCTGGTAGATTTTCAGTATTAACATCAGTTGGATTATTGCCAATAGCTGTTACTGGAATAGATATTGATGAGATTATGCATGGCGCGGAAGATATGGCTAATCTATTAAACGATGCTGATCTAAACACAAATATTGCATATAAATATGCTGTATTAAGAAATATATTATATAGTAGTAAAGGAAAAAAATTAGAATTACTTGTAAATTACGAACCATATTTAGTTTTCTTTTCCAATTGGACAAAACAATTATATAATGAGAGCGAAGGCAAAGAAGGAAAAGGTTTATATTTAACTACAGTATCTAATACAACAGATTTACATTCAATTGGTCAATATATTCAAGAGGGAGAACGTATAATGTTTGAAACTGTTTTAAACATTGAAAATGATGATTATGAATATATTGTTAAAAAATGTGATAATAGCATGAAAGATGGTTTAGATTATTTAGAAGGTATGACATTATATGATATTAATCATAAAGCAATGGAAGCAACAATTATTGCACATGTAAAAGGAAAAGTTCCTAATATTTTGATTCGAATTCCAAAATTAAATGAATACTATATGGGTCAAATGCTATACTTTTTTGAAACAGCAATTGCTATGAGTGGATATTTATTGGATATTAATCCATTTAACCAGCCAGGAGTAGAAGACTATAAAGCTAATATGTTTAGACTTTTAGGTAAACCAGAATAGGAGAAATATTATGCTAGAGATTAATAATTTAACTAAAATATATAAAGGAGAAAATAAAGCAGCAGATAATGTAACAATACATGTAGAAGCTGGGGATATTTATGGCTTTATAGGACATAATGGAGCAGGAAAGACAACTACAATAAAGTGTGTTACAGGTATACTTGATTTTAATGAAGGTGAAATATTAATTGATGGTAAATCTATAAAAGATAAACCAATCGAATGTAAAAAAATAATTGCATATATACCAGATGAAATAAACATATATGAAAATTTAACAGGAATTCAATTCTTGGAATTTATATCAGATATTTTTGGTATTAGTGCAGAATTAAGAGAAAAAAATATAAATAAGTTTTCCGAAATGTTTGAAATGAAAGAAGCTTTATCTAGTGTTATTAGTTCCTATTCACATGGTATGAAACAAAAAATAGCATTAATATCTGCCTTTATACACGAACCTAAAATACTAATATGTGATGAACCATTTGTGGGATTAGATCCAAAGTCTTCTCATATCTTAAAAGAACAAATGAAAGAATTGTGTAATAATGGAGGAGCAATATTCTTTTCAACACATGTATTGGAAGTTGCTCAAAAGTTATGTAATAAAATTAGTATTATTAAACAAGGTAAGATTATTGTTGAAGGAAATACAGATGAAATAGTTAAAAATAAGAGTTTAGAAGATGTATTTTTAGAGTTAGTAGAGGAGGAGAAATAAATGAACAATAATTTGTTTACTCTTCTAAAATATAATTTTTTAAATGGATTCAAATTAAATAAAACAAAGAATAATGTAAAGCCAACAGGCGATACAGCTATAAAAAGAGTATTATTGTATTCATTTATAGGAGTATTAATTGTATTTTATGTTTATGGATATTTTAATATGTTTTATGCACAATTTAAACCAATAAGTATGCAAGAATATATTTTGCCAATATTTATGCTAATAGCAGCTTTGGTAATGTTTATATATACAATACGTTTAGTTGAAAGTGTATTATTTAAATCAAAAGATTATGAGATGTTGTCAATATTACCAGTATCATCTGCTACAATATTATCCGCAAAACTTATATATATTTATATTGTTAATTTATTTTATGATTTAATAATAATGTTGCCAGCAGGTATATTATATATGATAAATGAGGGTTTATCTGCATCGTTCTTAGTTTTATTATTTATAGTTATAGTATTTATACCAATAGTTCCAATAATTTTAGCATCCATTATTTCATTAGTTGTTGGTTTTTTTGCAACAAAGCTCAAATATACAAGTTTAATAACATCTGTTTTGCTTATAGTATTTTTAAGTCTATTTGTACTAGTACCAACGGTTTTTATGAATGGAAATGCTTTATCAATGCCAGGAGCAGATATAGATGGTGCATTACAATACTATTATCCAGCATATAATGTTAAAAATATTTTAGGCTATTATTCAGGTAGCAATTTATTAATATTTGTGTTTACAAATACAATACTATTCTTAGGATTTGTAGTTATGGTATCAAAGTTATACTCATATATAAATCAAAAATTGAATGAAAAATTAAAAGCACAAAAATTTGTTGGTAAAAAGTATTATGCTCATTCACAATATTATGTAATGCTAAAAAAAGAAATAAAAAAAGTTTTTAATACTTCAGTGTATTTAATAAATTCATGTTTTGGAATGTTTTTACTTTTGCTATTATCATTAATTATATTTTTTGTTAATGATTTGGGATTAGTTCAAATGCTTGAAAATGGAGAATTATCTGGATATAAGGCAAGTATAATTATAATAGTATTTTGTGCTATATGTGCATTTTCTGCAACAACAGGTAGCAGTATATCTCTTGAAGGGAAAAATATGTGGTTATACAAAACCTTACCAGTTGATGTAAAAAGTGTACTAGTAAGTAAAATAATGGCTAATATATTAATTGATTTACCATTTATTATTATTGCATCAGCATTATTTTGTATAAGATTTCAATTAGGATTGATAGTATGGTTAATAGTTATAGCATCATCACTTTCATTTTTATTATTAGCTGCAGTATTTGGTTTAATAGTTAATTTGAAATATCCATGGTTTGATTTTGAAAATGAAGCATATGTAGTAAAAAGAAGTTTAGCATCAATGCTATCCATTTTCATACCAATGATTATTTCAATCGTTGTATTAGCTATAACATTAGTATTACCATTTAATCAATTATTATTATTTTTAACATTATCTACATTTATTTTGTTATTATCTATTTTAGGTATTAAGATATTATTTACATGGGGAGTAAAAGCATTTAGTAAATTAAATATATAATTATTTTTGAATGTAAAATAAATAAAGAAAATTATTCTTTATTTATTTTTTATTTGTTTAAAAGTATTATACAATATATTATTGATATATCAGAAAATACATATAAAAACAAAGAAATTTGATTTATCAAATCTCTTCGTTGAAATCTTGCATGCGCGTTGCTCTAAAGCCAAATCCTGAATCTGCAAGATCGCCGATAGGAGCAATTCTTATGCCAAATTTATTTCTAGCCATGGCCATTAAAAGCATTTTTGCGGCTGGAATAGAATTGGGGTCCTTGATAGCAAGTTCTCTTATTTCAGAAAACGATGCAAATTCATTTTGTGCATTAGGCGAAAGCCTTGAATTTAAGTTATCGAGTGCATCATATATAGCACTCTCAATTCTTGCTGCATGCAATTCAAAAAAAATTTTTGGTTCTACAATTTCACTCATAAGGGTTATCACTATATATATTATACCATATTTTCACATTTATGTAAACTACAATAGCCTATTTTATTAAAAAAAAACAAGGTAAAATACATACTTTTTCTAGTAATAAAAGTATTTACCATTTATATGTATTAAATAATATATATATGCATATCAAAGAAATATATATAAAAAAACAAAGAAATTTGAATTTTCAAATCTCCTTGTTAGAATTTTGTATACGCGCTACCCAAAATCCGAATGCTGAATTAGTAATAGAACCAGCAGAAGCAAGTTTTATATTGAATTCATTTTTAGCAATCTCTATCAAAAGATCTTTTGCCTCTGTAATAGAAATAGTATCTCTGTTTTCGTAAGCAAATTTTTCCACTTTGTTTAGCCGTACATAGCAGGCTGGTCCATCAGTTGGAAAGATTTCATTCTTTTCGATGAGTTCATTATGTGCTAATTCTTTAATAGTTTTTGTATACCAGTCAAGAAAAGTTCCATCAGTTACATTTTCACGCATAGTTGTTTATTACATATATATTATATCATATTTCTAAATTTATGTAAAGTATAATGGATAATGTGATTCGCTAAATTTAAAGTAAAAATAATTTACTTAATTTAGTAATTAAAATAATTTATTACAAAAATATTTCAATTAAATTAAATGTTATTACAAATCTTTAATCTTTTAATATAAAATACTTTACATTTTAAATATTATATTATATTATTTAATAACAATATAATAATAACTGAAATAATAACAAGGATTGAAAGGGGAATATTAATGAAAATATTAATGTTAACGTGGGAATATCCACCAAATATCGTTGGAGGAATTGCAAGAGTTGTGCAAGGACTTTCAACTAATTTGGTAAAAAAAGGACATGAAGTCCATGTAATAACATACCAAGAAGGTAATTTAAAAGCAGAAGAAATAGATGAAGGTGTGTATATTCATAGGGTGAAAAACTATATGATAAATCCTACAAATTTTACAGAATGGATTATGCAATTAAACTTTTCTATGGCAGAAAGAGCCATAAGTTTAATCAATAAAACAGGAAAATTTGATTTAGTTCATGCACATGATTGGTTAGTTCAATATGCTGCAAAGACTATTAAACATGGATTTGATATACCGATAACAGCTACAGTTCATGCTTTAGAAAGTGGTAGACAAAGAGGTATTCATACTGAATTACAAAGATATATTAATGATGTTGAATGGTTATTAAGTTATGAAGCTCAAGAAATAATTTGTAATAGTTACTTTATGAAGCAAGAAATTCAAAGTTTATTTGGTGTTCCTTATGAAAAAGTAAATGTTATAGCTAATGGTATAAATGTTGATAAATTTGATGGAGTTGAAAGAGATTGGAAGTTTAGAAGAAATTATGCTGCGGATAATGAAAAAATATTATTTTTTGCAGGTAGATTAGTTCCTGAAAAAGGTATTCAAGTTTTATTCGAAGCTTTTAATAAAATTAAACAAAATTATAATGATGTCAAAATCGTAATTGCTGGTAATGGCGGATATATGAATGAATTAAGACAAAAAACTTATGATTTAGGTATAGCACCACATGTATATTTTACTAATAGATTAAATGATGAGCAAATAATTAAGATGTACAAAGCAGCTGATGTGGCTGTATTCCCTAGTACATATGAACCATTTGGAATTGTTGCATTAGAAGGAATGTTAAGTGGTAATCCAACTGTTGTATCTGATGCTGGTGGTTTAAATGAAATAATAAGACATGGTATTGATGGAATGAAATCCTATTCTGGTAATGCTAACTCGTTAGCTGATTCAATATTAGAAGTATTATTTAATAAAGAATTAGTTAAACAAATTACTGCATGTGCAGTTAAGAGAGTTAAAGAAGAGTATAGTTGGGATTTAATTACAAATAAGACTGAAAAGATATATGAAAAAACAATAGGAGATAGAAAAGTTGTTGAGGCTTCTACTGAAGAATTAATAAAGGAAGAAATTAAAGAAACAGTGAAAAGAAGAAGTAAAAAATCTAAAATGGCTATTCCAGAAAGAAAGAATGAAGTAGATTTTGGAGAATTAAATGCATATGCATAGATATCAGATTAAAGGATTCTTAAGAATCCTTTTTTGTTTGTAGCGTATAGGCTATTGTTAAAATATAGAAATTATGCTATAATATAATTGTAAAAAAGGTGTTTTAAGATGATTGAAGTTATTTTGACAATTATGGTAATTGTAGCGATAGTATTATTTATTCTATCGATGTCTACTTATGATGATGGCGATTCGATTACGTCAACAGTGTTTATTACGTTATTTGTACTATTAAATATAGTTATATATGTAGTTACTGTTGTAAATTATCATCAATTTTATTCTGGGTTATATACATTTATGTACGGCTTAGATTTAATAATAAATCTAATTATTATTGCAGTTGCTATTGTAATTTTTGTATTAGGTGCAGTATTTGAAAGACCGTATATGTATATGGCTGTGGTAGTAATCACTTCACATATATATTCACCAACTGCTTTAATAGGAACAGGAATACTTGCATTAATTGTGTTTTATGCTCTAGCTGAACCAGATTATTCGACATCTTCAAATGATGTAGAAGATGAAAATTCATATGATTCGAGTGATGAGTCTTATGATTATTCCAGTCTTTATGGAAATTATTCATCATATAATAGTTCTAGTAGTAATGATTCATCAGATGATAATATACCAAGTGTACTTAATCGTAGAGATTCAAGTGGAAATGTAGTTGAATATTTTTTAAAGGATTCAAGTGGTTGCTTTACTGGGTCACATGGAACTGTGATAATGAAGGATGCAATAGGTGATGGTTATCGTAAGCTTGATGGATCAGTTTATTATCATAAGGATAGATATGGAGACTATGTTGGTTCAGATGGTACTCATTATAATCATGATAGGTATGGAGATTTAGTCTGTGATAATGGTGATTATATTACTAAGGATTAGATAGGACATTTTGTTCTATCTTTTCTTTATTTATATAAGAAATTATAAAATTTAATAAATTATTTTTATGTGCAACTTATTTATATTTTAATATTTTTATTGGAATATTAAATAAAACATGTTATTATATATGTAAATTCTTATTAGAAAGAAGTGGTTGTTATAAATAGTATAGAAGAAAAAAAAGATAACAAAAAAGAACAGAAAAGTAACAAGCGTTTAAAAATAATTAAATGGATAATTGGAATAATTACATTTGTAATTGTTGCAATTATTGTAATATATCTTTTCCCAGTAATAATGAATATATCTACCACAGAAGGACAATTAGCTTTTAAAGAAAAAGTTGTTGATTCAAATATATGGGGAGTTTTAATTTTATTTGCATTACAAGTTGCACAAATGGTATTAATTGTTTTACCTGGTGAACCTATGGAAATACTTGCTGGTATGTGCTATGGTGTTGTCGGTGGAACTATATATATTTTTGTATCGGTATTTATAATAAGTATAGTTATATTTTATTTATCACGAAAGTTTGGCACTAAATTTGTAAAGCTATTTTTTAATGAAGAAAAAATTAATAAGATAGAAAATAGTAAACTATTTAAAAATACTAAGTTAGTTGAATATATAATGTTGATATTATTTTTGATCCCAGGAACTCCAAAAGATTTATTAACTTACATAGGTGGATTGTTACCAGTTAATCCAGTTAAGTTTATTCTAATTGCAACTTTTGCTAGATTCCCATCAGTAATATCTTCAACTATTGCTGGTGCAAATATATCTCAAGGTAATTGGTTAATTAGTGTTCTTGCATATGTAATTACTTTTGTTGTTATTGGAATATTTTTATTTATTGTAAATATATTTGATAAAAATAAAATTACTAAACAAGCGATTGATGAAATAAAATAATTATGTAACTTGTGTAAAACATGTGGATAAAAGTTTAGTTAGACAAAAGACATTATTTGTGGTATAATATATCCGTAGGAAAAAATTGCTTATGACGAAATTCATTTTTGTTAGACACGGAAAAACGGATTACAATGCACTTGTTAATTCTAAATTGAATTGCTTACCAGACATGGTTCCTTTATCTAATGAAGGAGAAAAGCAAATCGAGAATTTAAGAGGTCATGAAGTTCTCCAAGATGTAGATTTAATTTTAACATCACCATATGTAAGGGCTTTACAGTCTGCATATATACTTTCACAGGGTTTATCTGTAAAAGTCGAAGTTAATATAAATTTGCATGAATGGATGCCAGATTTAAAATATGGATATACTGCACAAGATTTCACTGATCCATATTTGGTAAGAAAAATTTTCTTCAAGGCATATGCTGATCATCTTGCTGGAGACAAAACAGATAAAGAATATGAGTCATTAGATAGTGCTAAAGAAAGAGTAGCAAATGTAATGAAGAGTTATTTACAATATGATAAAGTCATCATTGTAACTCACAGTTCAATTATCAGTTTGTTTTCACAAAAAGATCATGAAGAAGGAGACGTATTTGAATTCGAATATAATGGATAGATATTTCTATTCATTATTTTTTTTATGTGTTGTAATTATAAAATATATATTATATAATATTTGCATAACTCTGGAGGTAAATATGAATTACTATATATACGAAGTAGATTTAGATATAATGGATAGTATAAAAGATAATTTTTTAAATAATAGGGAAGATGAAAAATCTGTTTTAAGTATAAAAACCAATGGAACATGTTTATTACATTATACATATGATGACTTTAATGCTTTAATAAATGAAATAGGGTATGATGGTAAATTATTACTAGATAATGGTTATTTAATATTTGAAGATGTAAAAAAATTATATAACCAAATAAAATTAGATAATAATAAGACAGATATGAGGGATTTTAAACTTAATGTATATAAAGCTATAACGAATTGTCATGGATTAGTAGTTTTAAAGTATAATGAAGAAAATACATATAAAATAGATAAAAAATGGTATGAATTTTGGAAAAAATGATAAAAGCTATTGAAAATAGATACCTTTTAATGTATAATATCAACATGACCTTTTACTCAGATATTAATTATACACCAGTTTTATCTTAGTTTAAGGCGACAAAAAATTACAGGAGGTGTAAAAGGATGAATAAAACAGAAATAATTAATGCACATAAAAAACATGAAACAGATACTGGTTCAACAGAAGTGCAAATTGCTTTATTAACTACTAGAATCAATGAATTAACTGAACATTTAAAATCACATAAACATGATAATCATTCAAGAATGGGATTGTTCAAAATGATTGGTAAAAGAAAAAAATTATTAAAGTATTATGAAAGAATTAACCTTGAAGGTTATAAAGAATTAATTAACAAATTAAATATTAGAAAATAATATTTAGGGAAAGAATAGTAAACAAAGTTGCTATTCTTTCCCTTTATGTTTTTCAATAGGGATATATATGTAGGTGGTAGTTTGTGTATCATAAAGATATAGAAACTACAATCTACTGTTCCCAAAATGATAGGGGGTTTTTTTATGTTTAAGAGTTATGAAATGGATTTGGCAGGAAGAAAATTGGTTATTGAAATAGGTAAGATGGCTGGATTGGCTAATGGTTCATGTCTTGTAAGATATGGGGAAACTATAGTATTAGTTAATGCAACTGTAAGTAATGCACCTAGAGATGGAATTGACTTTTTCCCTTTAGGAGTAGATTATGAAGAAAAACTTTACTCAGTTGGTAGAATCCCAGGATCATATAACAGAAGAGAAGGAAGACCATCCGAAAAAGCTATATTAGTGGCAAGAGCAA
>Ga0265294_10006876_pt1 | contig 13592 bp, 13 predicted proteins | sample MunlanPumphouse3_FD_192504 | JGI IMG/M metagenome (GOLD analysis project Ga0265294, IMG submission 192504) | Groundwater microbial communities from a municipal landfill in Southern Ontario, Canada - Pumphouse #3 | ecosystem: Environmental > Aquatic > Deep subsurface > Groundwater | place... | reverse complement strand
CGACGAGGGCTTTTCCGACGATCCAGTCCTTCTCGACCGGCTCGATCAGGCCGACGCCCGTTATCCGGAGGTTCCCCTGGTCGATGTAGGGGTTGTTGTCCCCTTTGGTGATGTAGCCGCCGTGCGGATCGGTATAATACTCACCGAGCCCCGACTCCACCACGGCTGCGGTATCGACGTAGGTCATCGCCCGGTGAATGATCGGGTGGACCGAGTCTGCGCCGTTCGGCCGGTAGACGATCACGTCGCCGTAGTCCCCGAAAGACGAGTGCCCGGCCAGTTGCCCCTCGGCCCAGGTCGTCAACGCGCCGAACCGGTCTTCATCGACGACGAGCACCAGGTCGCCGACGTTCATGTTCGGGACCATGCTCTCCGACTCTATGGTGACCACCGCCGGCCAGGTGCCGGCGAAGAGGTAGAGGGCGAGGGCGATACCGCCCACGACCGCGACGACCCAGAGGAGGTCCCTGGCGAGAGAGACGACCCGGTGGTCGCTCTCCCGGAACGCGGCGAAGGCCGATGCTGCACGTTGCAGCCAGGAGGTATCCGTCATTTGCTCTAAAGAGAATGCTATCCCTTCATATACATAGGTTCTTCGGACCCGGGCAAGGTGTAAAAAAGATAAACCCATATTGCCGGGAGGAGAATATGATGGAGCCCATGCTCGCCAACGCCGAGATCGTACGCCGGTTTCTTGAGTTGAAGTACCAGGTCCATCCCGACGTCGTGAGTTACATCCGGGAGCAGAATGATCCCTCGCTCATCGACCGGATAGCGGCGGGGGTCACGGGCGATACCCCGGTCATCTCACCCGAGCACATACCGGGCTTGAGAAAGGTCCGGGACGGGACCCGGTTCCTCGTCGACCCGGAACTCGAGGTGATCACGGGGAGCGCCGGAACCACGGGGAGCGTCAGCGGTCACGAAGACGCCGTCCACTACTTCCGGGACCGTTACAACAGCCTCTCCTCGATGATTCGCGGCCGGATGACCGCGATGCCGATCGAGGCGCTGGCCAAATCACCCCACCGCTACCGGGACGAAGAGTGCAGCATCATCGGGATGGTGGCCGACGTGCGGACGACCGCCAAGGGGCATCGGCTCGTCGAGGTGGAGGACACCACCGGGGCCATCCGGGTGCTCTTCAACAAAGGGAGGGGAGACTCGTTTGCGGAGGCGGAGCGGATCCTCCCCGACGAGGTGCTCGGGGTCAAGGGGAAGCTCTCAAACGACGGCGGTCTCTTCTTCGCCGAGCAGCTCTTTCGCCCCGACGTCCCCATCAACAACGCCCCGTTCAAGAGCGACCGACCGGGCAAAGCGGTCCTGATCTCCGACGTCCATGTCGGGAGCGACACCTTCCTCGAAGATGGGTGGAACCGGTTCGCCGACTGGCTCCAGGACTCCGATGCCGGCTACCTCCTGATCGCGGGCGACCTCGTCGACGGCATCGGCATCTACCCCGGACAGGAGAACGAGCTGACGATCAAGAACATCTACGAGCAGTACGACGTCTTCGCGGAGATGCTCCGGGACCTGCCCTCCCGGGTCCGAATCGTCGCCGCCCCGGGAAACCACGACGTCGTCAGGATGGCCGAGCCGCAGCCGGCGATCCCGCAGGAGTTCACCACGAGGTTCCCGTCGAACTGCACCCTCGTCGAGAATCCCTGCCTCTTGAACCTCCAGGGCGTCCGGGTCCTGATGTACCATGGCCGGTCGATCGACGACATGATCGGGCTCATCCCGGGGGCAAGTTACGAGCGGCCCGGCGAGATCATGGATGAGATGCTGAAACGTCGGCTGCTCGCCTCTCCCTACGGGATGCGGACCCCCATCGCCGCGATGAAGACCGACCGGCTCGTCATCGATCCCCTTCCCGAGATCCTCCTCACGGGCCACGTCCACATCTGCGGCATCACCCGCTACCGGGGTGTCCTCGGGGTGAACACGGGCACCTGGCAGTCCCAGACGGCGTTCCAGAAGCAGATGAACATCAATCCCACGCCCGCGCGGGCATTTGTCATCGATCTCCAGACGCTCCAGCCTGAAGTGATGGATTTCAGCTGATACACTGTATATCTTCCGGATTCTTTCCGCATGTTTAAAAGTGTTGAATCCCATTGTATATGTTACACAATCGGAGGAATACAGAGAGATGGATCTGGTGTATCTGGCACCCGTGTGTGCCATTCTCGCTCTCCTGTTTGCAGGATACTCATATACGAGTATCAAGCGGGAGGGAACGGGTACCGAACTGATGCAGAAGATTGCTGCCGCTATCCACACGGGAGCAATGGTCTACCTGAACAGGCAGTACCGCGCTATCGGAATATTTGTCATCGTGCTTGCCGTCGTCCTTGCGCTCGGGATCGGCGTGCTCACCGCCGCCTGCTTCGTCCTCGGCGCGGTCCTCTCGGCGACCGCCGGCTACATCGGCATGTTCACCGCCACGGCCGCAAACGTCCGGACGACGAACGCCGCACGGCGCGGGATCGCGGATGCGTTCCGTGTCTCGTTCTCGAGCGGCTCGGTCATGGGCATGGCCGTGGTCGGGCTCGGGCTTCTCGGGCTCTCGATCGCGTATGTGGTCGTCAGCACCTTCACGGGGCTTTCCCAGGCCGAAATTCTCACCCACGTGACCGGGTTCGGTCTCGGGGCGAGTTCGATCGCCCTCTTCGCCCGTGTCGGCGGCGGCATCTTCACCAAGGCCGCAGACGTCGGGGCCGACCTCGTCGGCAAGGTCGAGGCCGGCATCCCCGAGGACGACCCGCGGAACCCGGCCGTCATCGCCGACAACGTCGGTGACAACGTCGGCGACGTCGCCGGCATGGGTGCGGACCTCTACGAGTCCTACGTCGGTGCAATCATATCGGCGATGGTCCTCGGCGTCGCCGTCGCAGCGACACAGTTCGCGAACGCCGACGTCATGAACGTGATCCTCCTCCCGCTGCTCATCGCCGCAGTCGGCATCATCGCGTCCATCATCGGCTCGTTCTTTGTTAGGACCAACAAGACCGAGAGCAGCGCCATCCACATGGCCTTCAACAAGGGCCTGGTTGCTGCGATGGTCGTGACGGTCGCCGCCACCTACTTCCTGGTGAACCTGCTCCTCGGGGCGGAGTATATCGGGGTCTTCTATGCCTCCGTCGCCGGTCTCGTCGCAGGGTTTACCATCGGCCTGATCACCGAGTACTACACCTCGTTTGACCGGAAACCGACCCTCTCCATCGTGAAGTCCACTGAGACCGGGGCGGCGACCACCATCATCACCGGGTTTGCGAAGGGGATGGAGAGCACCATCTGGCCGGTCCTGATCGTCGCCGTCGCGATCTACGTCGCCTACCAGGTCGCCGGTCTTTACGGTATCGCGATCGCCGCCGTCGGTATGCTCGCGACACTCGGGATCTCACTCTCCGTCGACGCCTACGGCCCTGTCGCCGACAACGCCGGCGGTATCGCCGAGATGTCTCACCAGAAGCCCGAGGTTCGCGAGATCACCGATACCCTGGACTCCGTCGGCAACACCACCGCCGCCATCGGCAAGGGGTTCGCCATCGGCTCTGCGGCCCTGACGGCGCTCGCCCTCTTCGCCGCCTACACCCAGGCGGTCGGTCTCACGACCATCGACGTAGCGGTCCCGAACGTCTTCATCGGCGTTCTGATCGGTGCGATGCTCCCCTTCCTCTTCTGCTCCATCACGATGATGGCAGTCAGCAAGGCGGCATACAGCATCGTCCACGAGGTTCGCCGCCAGTTCAGGGAGATCACCGGCCTCATGGAGGGAACGGCCGACCCTGACTACACCTCCTGTATCGCCATCTCCACGAACGCGGCGCTGCGTGAGATGATCCTGCCCGGCATCCTCGCCGTCGCCGCGCCGCTCGTCGTCGGGTTCGTCCTCGGCACCGAGGCGCTCGGCGGCCTGCTCGTCGGCTCGCTTGCGTCCGGGTTCCTCCTCGCCGTCACGATGGCGAACGCCGGCGGGGCCTGGGACAACGCAAAGAAGTACATCGAGATGGGCCACCTCGGCGGCAAGGGTTCCCCGGCCCACAAGGCAGCGGTCGTCGGCGACACCGTGGGCGACCCCTTCAAGGACACGTCGGGCCCGTCCCTGAACATCCTCCTGAAGCTGATGTCCATGGTATCGCTGGTCTTTGCACCGCTGCTCCTGGTCCTCTAACCCTTTTTTTCAGGCCCGACTTCGTGGCGGGCGTCCATACCTTCATCCCGCCCGCCGACAACAGTAGAGTGTGAGCCCTCCCCGGAGGGGTGAGAGACCGCATGATCCGCATCTATCGCACGGTTGAAGCGGCCCCGGTGCCACGGACGGAGGAGACCGGCCGGTTCGAGCCCGGCTCCTGGGTATCGATGATCAACCCCACCGCAGGTGAGATCGAGGAGGTCGCGGCAAAGCTCGCCATCCCGGGTGACTACCTCCGGGCGGCGCTCGACGAGGAGGAGCGGCCCCGGACCGAGACGGAGGACGGCGTCACCCTGATCGTCATCGATATCCCGATGCCGTATCCCGAACGGACGATCCTTTACACGACGATGCCGCTCGGGATCATCGTCACGCCCGATACCATCGTCACGGTCTGCCTCCGCGAGAACGCGATCGTCCAGGACTTCACGGAAGGCCGGGTGAAGCTCTTCTACACGTTCAAGAAAACCCGGTTCGTCCTGCAGATCCTCTTTCGGAACGCATCCTACTTCCTCCAGTACCTGCGCCAGATCGAGCGGATATCCGACCGTATCGGGGCCGAACTGAACCAGTCGATGCGGAACCGCGAGCTGATCCAGTTGATGAACTTAAAAAAGAGCCTGGTCTACTTCTCGACGTCGCTCAAGAGCAACCAGATCGTCCTCGACAAGACCCTGACGTTCCAGCCCCTCCGGATGTACGCAGACGACACCGATCTTCTCGAGGACGTCATCATCGAGAACAAGCAGGCGATCGAGATGGCGAACACCTACTCGACGATCCTGACCGAGACGATGGATGCCTTCGCCTCGATCATCTCAAACAACTTCAACAACATCTTAAAACTCCTCACATCGATCACCATCATCCTCGCGATCCCCACGATGATCGCAAGTTTCCTCGGTATGAACGTCCCGGTCCCCCTCGAGAACCATCCCTACGGGTTCCTCATCATCATCGTCCTCTCCCTGATCGTCTCCTCGCTCATCGCGGTGGCCATCAACCGGAAGGGCTGGTTGTAGGATGGCATCAACCTCACCACCCCGCCCCACCGCAACATTTATCTTTTTATTCTACATTATTGATCGTGATAAATTGCACATGATAGATCATGTAAGATAGGGGCGCCGCACGGGAGGAGGCGCCCGGGAAGGTTACGCTCCCGGCGGAGCCGGCACCGGTTGCCGGCGACCGCATGTACGGCAGCACGACCACGGACCGAGCGGCCGGGAAGGTTGTCGGTCGGAGGATCAGCCACTTTTGCACGGTACGGAGGCCCATACGGGGACCGGCCGCGGCAATCGGGTATGATGAATCATGTAAATTGAGGAAGTATGGAGCAGACATTCGCCGTGAAACTGGAGGAGAAACGCTACACCCCCGACCCCCGGTGCAAGGCGGCAGCCTGGACACCGGATTACACCCGGGCCTACCAGGAGTTCGTGCGCGACCCGGAAGCCTTCTGGGACCGGGTCGCCCGTGAACTGGTCTGGTTCAAGCCGTGGGACCGGGTCAGGGAGTGGGACTACCCGTACGCGAGATGGTTCGTCAACGGAAAACTCAACATCACCTACAACTGCCTGGACCGGCATGCCGCCAGCGCCCGGAAGAACAAGGCGGCGCTCGTCTGGCGCGGCGAAGGGGGCGAGGAGCAGGTCTTTACCTACGACGGCCTCCACCGCGAGGTGATGCGGTTTGCAAGCGGCTTAAAATCCCTCGGCGTCGGGAAAGGTGACCGGGTCTGCATCTACATGCCGCTCGTCCCCGAGCAGGTCGTCGCGATGCTTGCCTGCGCCCGGATCGGGGCCGTCCACTCCGTCATCTTCGGCGGGTTCGGGCCGGACGCGCTTGCGATGCGGATCAACGATGCGGGAGCGAAGGTCCTCGTCACCGCGGACGTCGGCTACCGGCGGGGGAAGGCCGTCCCGCTCCGAGAGATCGCGAGAGAGGCGCTCGGCCACGCACCGTCCGTCGAGCGGGTCGTCGTCCTCCGGCGCGAGAGCGCAGCCGCCGGCCTCGACCCGACCCGCGAGGTCGACTACGCGGCCCTCATAGCAGAGGCCGCGCCCGACTGCCCGGCGGAGGTGATGGACGCGGAAGACCCGCTCTTCATCCTCTATACGAGCGGCTCGACCGGGGCGCCGAAGGGGATCGTGCACACGTGCGGAGGCTACATGGTCGGGACCTACTACACGACGAAGTGCGTCTTCGACGTCAAGGAGAACGACGTCTTCTGGTGCACCGCCGACCCCGGCTGGATCACCGGCCACAGTTATATCGTCTACGGCCCGCTCGCCGTCGGCACGACCGTCGTCATCGCCGAGGGGACGCCGGACTACCCGGACCCCGGCGCCTACTGGCGGCTGGTCCAGGACCTCGGGGTGACGATCTTCTACACCGCCCCGACCGCCATCCGGATGTTCATGCGCTACGGTGACGAGTGGCCGGCGAAGTACGATCTCTCGACGCTGCGCGTGCTCGGCTCCGTCGGCGAGCCGCTCAACCCCGAGGCGTTCGAGTGGTACTACCACGCCATCGGCAGAGACCGGTGCCCGGTCGTGGATACCTGGTGGCAGACCGAGACCGGGATGCACATGGTGACCACGATGGTCGGCGAACCAATGAAGCCCGGGTTTGCCGGGAAACCGATCCCGGGCGCCGTCGTGGACGTCGTCGACAGAACGGGCGCCCCGGTCCCGCCGGGGACCGGCGGGTTCCTGGTCATCAGGGAACCCTGGCCCTCGATGCTCCGGACGGTCCACGGGAACGACGAGCGCTACCGCACCTACTGGGAGACCATCCCCGGGTGTTACGCCGCAGGCGACCTCGCGGTGAAGGATAAGGACGGCTACATCATGGTCATCGGGCGGGCCGACGACCTGATCGTCGTCGCCGGGCACAACATCGGCACCGCGGAGGTCGAGAGCGCGCTCGTCTCCCACGAGGCCGTCGCGGAGGCCGCCGTCATCGGGAAACCCGATCCCCTGAAGGGGAACGTCATCAAGGCCTTCGTCACCCTCCGCGTGGGCGCAAACCCCGGCGACGGCCTCACCGACGACCTCGCCCGCCACGTGAGGAAGAGCCTCGGCCCCGTCGCGGTGCCGGCCGAGATCGAGTTCATGGATAGGCTCCCCAAGACCCGAAGCGGCAAGATCATGCGCCGGGTCTTGAAAGCCCGCGAGCTCGGCATGGACCCGGGCGATGTCTCCACCCTGGAGGAGTAGACTCCCATGCCGGATGCATCCACAGTCTTCGGGCTGCCCGCGGAGAAGGGGCGGTGGGGGCTTGTCGCCCTCGGCCTCCTCATCAACCTCTGTCTCGGGAGCATCTACTCCTGGAGTGTCTTTGTCGCGCCGCTTGCGGCGCACTTCACGGAGGCGCTCGGCCGGGAGGTGACGGCGGGGGAGGTCCTCCTCCCGTTCTCGGTCTTCCTCGCCTTCTTCGCGATAGCGATGCCGCTCGCCGGGAAGTATATCGAGCGCTACGGACCGCGGATGGTGACGATGGTCGGCGGGGTCCTGACGGGCCTGGGCTGGCTGCTCGCCTCGACGGCGACGTCTGTCGAGGCGCTCTACGTCGTCTACGGCGTCATCGGCGGGCTCGGCGTCGGGATCGCCTACGGGGCGCCGGTCGCCGTCGCGGCCCGGTGGTTCCCGGACCGCCGGGGGCTCGCGGTGGGGCTTGCCTTGCTCGGCTTCGGATTCTCGGCCTTCGTCACCGCGAACGCGGCAGGCGCCCTGATCGCCGCCTACGGCGTGATGCCGACGTTCCGGATCTTCGGGGCCGTGTTCATCGCCGTGCTGCTCCTCGCCGCTCTCCCGCTCCGGTTCCCGCCGGCGGGCTGGCGACCGGCAGGGTGGTCGCCGCCCCCACCCGGGGTCGGGACGGCCCCGGTCTGCGAGTGCGACCGGCGTGCGATGCTCCGGACGGGGACGTTCTACGGGCTCTTCGCCTGCTACTTCATCGGCTGCCTCGCGGGCCTGACCGCGATCTCGATCGCAAAGCCGGTCGGGACCGAGATCGCCGGGGTGGATGCGGGGCTCGCGACGCTCCTCGTCGGGTTCTTCGCCGTCTTCAACGGGCTCGGGCGGCCCGGGTTCGGGACCCTCGCCGACCGGATAACCCCGCAGAAGACGGCGATGCTGACGTTTGCTCTGATCGCGACGGCATCGGTCCTGATCTGGCTCGCGCCGGGAGTGCCGGCCTACGTCGTCGCCTTCGCCGTCCTCTGGGGGTCCCTCGGGGGCTGGCTCGCCATCGCGCCGGCGGCGACGGCGTCCTACTTCGGGACGTGCGACTACCCGCGCTGCTACGGGGTTGTCTTCCTCGCCTACGGCGCAGGGGCCATCGCCGGGCCGCAGCTTGCGGGGTTCGTCCGGGAGGCGACCGGGACCTACCTCGGCGTCTTCCCGCTCGTCGCGGCTCTCGCCGCGGTGGGCTTCGTCGCCGCCTGGCTCCTGATGCGCCCGGCGGCCACCGTTCCGGCGGCGAGTGAAGAGGGGGCAGGAAAGCCTACGCTTTCCCGGTGAGCCCGAGCCGCCGGAGCACCCCGGCGGCCGCACTCATCCCGCCGTCCAGGTAGACGGCGCCGATGAGCGCCTCCAGGCACTCGGCGAGGACCCTGCCGGAGGTCCAGACCGTCTGGGCGGCCTCCCCTTTTCCCCAGCGGACGTAGTCGGCGAGGTCGAGGCCTTCCGCAAGCCCGCGGAGCCGGGTCATATTCACCAGGTTCATCTTTTGGTTGGTGATCGCACCCTTGTCGTGCGCTCCCCCTGCAACCACCGCCTCCACGACCGCGACGTTGATGACCGCATCGCCGAGGGTGGCGAGGGCGTCCATGTGGGCGCCGGGCGGGAGGCCGGCCTCCAGGGTATAGGCGAGGCGGGTCAGCGCCCGCTCGAGCAGTTCCCCGCTCATAAAGGCATAGCCGATCCGCGCCTCGATCTCGGCAGGGTCCCGGCGGTTCATAAAAAAGGGTTACTCCAGGACTTCGGCCTTCTCGATCCGGACGGGGACCTTGGGCTTATCGGCGGAGTTCGTCGCGACCTTCCCGATCTTGTCGACGACGTCGAGGCCCTCAACCACTTCACCGAAGACCGGGTGGGCGCTCGGCGTCCTGGGGTTGTCCCAGTCGAGGAAGTCGTTCTTCACCAGGTTGATGAAGAACTGACTCCCGCCGGAGTTCGGGCGGCCGGTGTTCGCCATCGCGATCGTCCCCCGGACGTTCGAGTGGCCCTTCACGAACTCGTCGGTGATGGTGTAGCCCGGCCCGCCCGTTCCGGTGCCGGTGGGATCGCCGCCCTGGATCATGAACCCGGCGATGACCCGGTGGAAGATCGTCCCGTCATAGAACCCGGATTTCGCCAGTTTCGCAAAATTTCCTGCAGTCACCGGCATGTCGTCGTAGAGCCGGATCGTGATGTCGCCCATGGTCGTGTGGAGCACGACTTTTGTCTCTGCCATAACCATTAACTCCGTATGGTATTGTCCGTCGTTGCTACTTATACTGATGGAGAGGGCGACCGGGTCTCCTCGCCAGGGTAGAACGAGCACTCGTAGCCCGTGCAGTCGCGGTTCACGGTCGCGTACTCGCATGAGATATGCTCCGTCACCGGCAGGCTGACGCCGCACTTCCCGGCGAGGAACTTCACCGCCTCGCCGATCGCGAGCCACGAGTCCCGCTTGCAGCACCGAGGCCCTCCACTCTCCGCGATTGCCATGAGACTCCGTGCCGTTACCTGGTTAGCAAGCGACCACTCCTCCTTCTTCAGCGGGCCGGAGTGCGTGATCAGGCTCATGAAGATCCCGGTGCCAATCGCCGCCCCGCATGCCCCGTGCGTGCCGCAGAAAGCCGGCTGGACGGCCTCGGCACGCTTCCTCGCCTGTCGGAGGGTCGGTTCCTTCTTCTCCGGGCTTCCCCGGTGGTTGTAGTAGGCGGCAAGCAGGACGGCCGGCACCAGGAAGTGGTGCTCCGGGCCGTGAAGGCTGATCTGCGGGTGCCGCATGATCGCGCAGGCGATCGCGAGCGGGTCCGTCTCCGTCGTCGTCAGGCAGACCCGCTCGATCAGGTCGAGGTTCGAGAGTGTCTCCAGCCCCGGCGGCGCCGTTACCGGCTCATCCTCGTGCGGGACGAGGTTCTTCCTGCAGGCCTGGCAGGCTGTCTCGCGGTCCATGGGCACCCCTGATACCTGATCCCGCATATGGGTTGCGGGCGCGGCAACCGGTTCTCCAGGAAAGTAAATGATACATCTTAAACAAACATATTGAGTAAAACTATTTTATACAAACACCGCAGATGTATATCCATGTACCCCGGAGCGAACGTCTCCCCGGACCCCGGCCGGGACATACCTGTAAGCCGCTCTCCAACCCGCATACCTGGGGGTCTTTCCGGATGAACAGCCGGACGACGCCAGTCTTCATCATCACCGGTGAGCAGGGCCAGTGCAAGACGACGTTCCTGCATCAGGTGCTCGGGCTCATTGTCGGGGCAAACGTTCGGGTCCGGGGCGTGCTGGCTCCCGGCCACGTGCGGGACGGGCGCCGGTCCGGGTTCACCCTCGTCGACCTCGCCACCGGCGAGCACGAGGACCTCTCGTCGATCGACCCCGACCCGCGGTGCGAGGTCCACGGCCGGTTCTACTTCCGCCCCGAAGGGCTTGCTTTCGGCCGCAGGGCGCTCGCGCTGCCGGATCCCGGCGAGACCGATCTGGTGGTCATCGACGAGGTGGGAAGGTTCGAGCTCCAGGGCGCGGTCTGGGCCGACGCTATCGGCCGGTTGACCGCGCAGACGCACCCCCCGATGGTCTGGACCGTCCGGCGGCGGCTCCTCGATACCGTCATCGAGCGCTGGGATATCGCAGATCCCGTCGTGGTGGACGTCAGGACAGCGAGCGTGATGGCAACGGCAGGAGACGTGATGGACGCCGTCTGGGAGTGGCGCGAGGCACAGGCGGCACCCGTGGTCCCGGCAGCACCGTTGTATCTCGACCGCATCGCCGGCGATCCCCCGCTGCTCGTGGATGCGCTTGCCGGAGCCTCATCGGGTGCGCCGGCAATCCTGCGGCGGCGCTACGGGTACGAGGGGTGACGCGCCCGCCGCGCCTCACTCCATCTCGAGCGCTCGTGCAGCCGCCCGCCCGATCAGTTCCGGCGGGATATCCTCGTACGCCTCGCCGTCGTAGCGGAGCGTCCGGCACTCCGTCTCCTCCTCTCCGCAGGTTTCGCAGGTATCGCAGGACGCGCAGGAGCAGGACGTGGCGGTCGCCTCGACCCCCTCGAGGAGGTTCTCGACCGGGACCCCGTTGAAGAGGAGGCTCTCCGACCCTGCAGGGGCATCATCGGGGAGGACCGTCTCGACCATCCGGACGCTGACCCCCTCCATCTCAAGGAGCATGCGGATCTCCGCGAGAACGGCCGAAAGCGTCATCCCGGTCTCCTCGAACTCTTCGCGGGTCTTCTCGATCTCCTCTCCGATGTGTTTCCATTCAATGACGAGTTCCTTCTTCATGGTGTACCTCCTCGGTTGGAACCCACGGAACATCTTCCTGTCGCCTCACCACCGCACCGGCGGCGAAGGTCAGGGTGAACCCGGTGAGCGCCGCGCCGCCCGGACGATCGGCTCCGGCGAGACCGATCCATAGCGCTCGCCGGTATACTCACGCGTTACCTGTTCCACCTGCGGTTCAGATGACAGCAAGGGCCTGGAACGCCACCCCGGCAATCGAGGAGGGGAGGCGAACAGGAACGACATGCAGACCCAGAACGGGATCCCGACATCGAGGAGGCCGAGCAGAATGGGGTGGTAGAGCAGGAGCAGAACGGTGTGAGCGCCCCGAACCCGGCCCCGATGACGTTCCCGGCACCCTGCCGCCTCCCGGCCAGCACGCTCCGCATCCGCTCTTGGGGATGTAGGCCTGGAGCAGCCCGACGAGGAACGTGATCCCGACGAAGAGGAGGACCAGTCGGCGATCTACTCCTCGTTCGGCTCAGGCTCTTCCTTCTTCGCCTTCGGGACGATCCGCGTCCCGCAGCAGCCGTCACCGCTCCCGCAGCCGCAGCCCGGGGAGAAGAGGTTCTTCATCCGCGATACGATCTTTGCTTCGTCTTTCTTCTCGTTCTCGCCTGTCATGGTCATCACATCCACCCCGGCAGGTGCGCCGGAGCGTTTCAATCCGGTTTGAACAATTGTTGGCGGCACGGGTGTATGAAGGTTCTTATTTCAAAAATAGTTGAACTTTGCCGGCGTGGTCCGGGGTGATCCTTTTTCCGTTCGCCCGGAGAAGAGTAGGTTGATGAGCACGGGGGTTCCGGCGTGAATGCGGGGCGCGGCACGACCCCGGAGAAGAGGCTGCAGGCCCTCCCTGAGGAGATCGAGGGGTCGCTTGCCGCGTGCGGAGGGCTCGAAGGGCTGATCGCCAACCTCCCGGGAGACGAAGTGCTCTCCCGGCAGAGCACCGTCTTCCGGACCCTCGCCGATCCCCTCCGCCTGAAGATCCTCGCTATGCTCGCCGTGCAGCCGCTCTGTGTCTGCGTCATCAAGGCGGTGCTCGAGATAGCGGACTCGAGGTTATCTTACCATCTCTCCGTCCTGAAGAAGGCGGGGCTGATCGCCGGCGAGGCGCAGGGGAACTGGATCATCTACCGGCTGACGGCCGACGGTGAGGCGTGGGCGCGGCAGATGGCCAGTGACACCGGAAGTTGAAAAAACAGGCGGAGAGCGGGGCCTATACCTCGAGGCCCTCAAGAAACATCCGGTGCAGGCGCAGATCCCCGCCGAGCTCCGGGTGGAAGGCGAATGCCATGTGCCGGCCGCGCCGGACCGCCGCGACCCCCTCCGGGATACGCGCGAGCACCTGGACCTGAGGGCCGACATCCGTCGCCACCGGCGCCCGGATGAAGACCGCCCGGAAGGGCTCCGCGAGCCCCGCGACATCGAGATACCCCTCGCGGGAGTCGACCTGCCGCCCGAAGGCGTTCCGTGCCACGTGCATCGGGATAAGATTTAGGGTCCGGACCCGGGGGTCGTCCACCCGGTCCGCGATGAGGACCATCCCCGCGCAGGTGGCAAAGACCCCGCCCGCGAACTCTATGAGCGGCTCATAAAGCCCGTTTTTCCCGATCAGCCGGGAGATCGTCGTCGACTCCCCGCCCGGCATCGCGAGCGCGTCGAGGTCCGCGAGGTCCGCCACGCGCCGGACCTGGACGACCGTTGAACCCGGCCGGTCCGCGAGGCACTCCCGGAACGCCGCGATGTGCTCGCCGACATCGCCCTGGAGCGCGAGAACGCCGATCTTAACGCCCACGGGTCTGCAACACCTCGTCTTCCCGGAGCATGTGGACATCCAGGCCCTTCATCGCCTCGCCGAGACCCTTGCTCACCTCGGCGACGATC
>Ga0265294_10006874_pt1 | contig 13596 bp, 15 predicted proteins | sample MunlanPumphouse3_FD_192504 | JGI IMG/M metagenome (GOLD analysis project Ga0265294, IMG submission 192504) | Groundwater microbial communities from a municipal landfill in Southern Ontario, Canada - Pumphouse #3 | ecosystem: Environmental > Aquatic > Deep subsurface > Groundwater | place... | reverse complement strand
GAAATAGACCAGGACTGCACCATGGAGGCATCAAGGCCGGTCACACCCTTCACGGGTGTGTGGATCGAAATTACCTGGTTGATGGCGGGGGGCTTAGAGAGATCCGTCACACCCTTCACGGGTGTGTGGATCGAAATTCATTGACCTCATGCTTATCATACCCTGTAAGCGTGTCACACCCTTCACGGGTGTGTGGATCGAAATGAGGATCCGATGCTGCCAAGTTACGACATGTACACGTCACACCCTTCACGGGTGTGTGGATCGAAATAGCCTTGGCTTTGCTGTGAGGACTGACCGCATCCAGTCACACCCTTCACGGGTGTGTGGATCGAAATCCTGCAAATGTTATCAGGCAATGCAACAAATGGGGTCACACCCTTCACGGGTGTGTGGATCGAAATTATCTCTTCTGTGTGCCAGCCGCCTGGCGTCAACCGTCACACCCTTCACGGGTGTGTGGATCGAAATTATATACTCGGATGTGAGCTTTGACCGCTCAACATGTCACACCCTTCACGGGTGTGTGGATCGAAATAGGCTTTCGGCCCGCGCTGCACTCGATATCAAGAGTCACACCCTTCACGGGTGTGTGGATCGAAATTCAGGGGCGGCTGCCCTAACTGTTATCCTAACGAGTCACACCCTTCACGGGTGTGTGGATCGAAATTAACGTAGAAACAGTCTCAGGGGTCTTGGAAAACCGTCACACCCTTCACGGGTGTGTGGATCGAAATTGTTTGGGTCATCCTCTGTTGAGGAGGGCACCATAGGTCACACCCTTCACGGGTGTGTGGATCGAAATAGACAGGCGAGTACTCAAGGACATGGAGGCAGCGTCACACCCTTCACGGGTGTGTGGATCGAAATATCGTTGTAAATTGCTATTTGATGAAAACCATGAAGTCACACCCTTCACGGGTGTGTGGATCGAAATACCCGCTCCTGGCATGCCTTTTTCCGCACGTTTGAAGTCACACCCTTCACGGGTGTGTGGATCGAAATCTCTGGGGTGAAGGTGGGTCTATGAGTCAATATCGTCACACCCTTCACGGGTGTGTGGATCGAAATTTCGAGTATGATCAGCGTTTTCTACGAAGTCATATTGTCACACCCTTCACGGGTGTGTGGATCGAAATAAGATCGTGGATTCAGGCGGGGGTAAGATCGTAGGTCACACCCTTCACGGGTGTGTGGATCGAAATACTGAGTGGTCAAACTGGGATAAACTAGTAAAACGTCACACCCTTCACGGGTGTGTGGATCGAAATTGATGTCGTTAAACTGAGTGATGTTTCTGAGTTTGTCACACCCTTCACGGGTGTGTGGATCGAAATTCTCGCCGCTTGCACTCGACGCCGAAGGGGAACCTCGTCACACCCTTCACGGGTGTGTGGATCGAAATCATATCTCGCTGTAAACGGTCTGCTCGCCATGCTCGTCACACCCTTCACGGGTGTGTGGATCGAAATCCTATAGCTCCTGGGTCAAGTTCGGTGGGGGCAGTCACACCCTTCACGGGTGTGTGGATCGAAATTATATGGGACGCTGCAATGCCCCCAGAATATCCGTCACACCCTTCACGGGTGTGTGGATCGAAATTCTGTAGATCTGCCCCAAGTGTGACTGCTGACAAGAGTCACACCCTTCACGGGTGTGTGGATCGAAATGGAAATCTTCTGCAGAATATCACATCACTTAAGGTCACACCCTTCACGGGTGTGTGGATCGAAATACAGGATTTGTTGCAGGGCTTGGCATGGATCAGAGTCACACCCTTCACGGGTGTGTGGATCGAAATAGGTCGCAACCGTGCAAACTGCCTTGGTCGATCAGTCACACCCTTCACGGGTGTGTGGATCGAAATCTCACTATGATTGAGTCCAGGCAGAAGCTGTGGGCGTCACACCCTTCACGGGTGTGTGGATCGAAATTGATAGCCGGTTTTAGCTGACTGATAGCCGGTTCGTCACACCCTTCACGGGTGTGTGGATCGAAATAACAGAAGTGAGATGGGCCTTGGTATTGACAACGGTCACACCCTTCACGGGTGTGTGGATCGAAATAAAAACTTGACGTAGGCCGCATGGTTCTCAGACTGTCACACCCTTCACGGGTGTGTGGATCGAAATAACCTTGAGGTCTCTGACTTGGCCCATGTCTCCGTCACACCCTTCACGGGTGTGTGGATCGAAATCTATAGCATATGGCATCTACAGGATGGATAAAACGTCACACCCTTCACGGGGTGTGTGGATTGAAATATTGATTTACATAAACATTCTGCAATGCGGTATGAGTCACACCCTTCACGGGTGTGTGGATCGAAATTGGATAATGGAACCTCACGCGGGCGAACACTATAGGTCACACCCTTCACGGGTGTGTGGATCAGAACCTGGCCTCTCACTCATTGCCACAGGAGAGATAGTTCACAACCCATCACAGCTCAGGGAACCGAAACCGGCCAGTCCGGACAAACACCGCCCGCCCTCAGAACCAAAAAAAAGAAGCCCTCAGGAGAACATCCCGGCCTTAAGGAGCTCTCCCCCGTGGGCACTGATGAGATTAATAGCCTCGTCCACCTGGTCGACACGGAGGATCAGGACGGCCGCGTCCCTGCCTGAGTATGCATATGAATATTCTATATTGATCTCGGCGTCTCCGAGCATCTTTGCGATCTCATAGAGGCCGCCGGGCTGGTCCCTCATCGAGACTGCGATGACGTCAGTGAATGAGACCATAAAGCCCATCTCTGTGAGTTTCCTGTGGGCGTCCTCGGGCCTGTCAACAAGGGCCCTGACCACGCCAAAGCCCTTTGCCTCTGCTATCGAGAAGGCGAAGATATTGATCCCCTCCTCCTGCATGGCCTTCGCGATTGCCGCGAGCCTTCCGGGCCTGTTCTCTGAAAAGATCGAGACCTGCCTGATAATGTAATCCTGTGTATCCATCATATCTTCCTCCTGTCAATCACTATCTTTGCCTTCCCCTCATACCTCGGCAGGGTGCCGGGCTCCACAAGCTCCACACCAGGACTGATGTTCAGAGAGCTCCTGAGAATGGCGCCCACCTTCTGCCTGATACTCATGATATCAGAGATCTTGTCTGAGAAGGCCTCAGGGCTGAGTTCCACACGAACCAGCATCGTATCAAGTGAACCCTTCCTGTCGACCACAATCTGGAAGTGCTGGCCGACCTCAGGAATGCCCATAAGTGTATGCTCTACCTGAGAAGGGAATACATTTATCCCTCTGATAATGAGCATGTCGTCCACACGCCCGGAGATCCGGCCGATGCGGGGATGAGTCCGGCCGCAGGCACAGACCCCGTCATACATGACAGTGATATCACCGGTGCGGTAGCGGATCATCGGGAATGCCTCCTTCTGGAGGATGGTGATGGTGAGTTCACCCCTCTCGTTGGGGCCAAGCACCCTGCCGGTCTCTGGGTCGACGATCTCAATCAGTGCCAGATCACCCCAGATATGGATGCCATTCTGCTCAGAGCACTCAGTGAACATCGGGCCAGAGAGCTCACTCGTGCCATAGATGTCATAGGCCCTGATACCCAGTTCGTCCTGGATACGTCTCCTCATCTCCTCAGACCATGGTTCAGCACCCAGTACACCGACCCTGAGACTGGTGTCGTCCTTTATGGAGACACCCATCTTTGCGGCCGTCTCACCAAGATGAATGAGATAGGATGGCGTGCAGGCGATTGCCGTTACATGGAGGTCCTGCATCAGCTCGATCTGCCTCTCAGTGTTGCCCACACTTGCAGGCACCACAGTCGCGCCTATCCTCTCGGCACCATAGTGCATGCCAAGGCCGCCTGTAAAGAGACCATAGCCATAGGCGACCTGTATGACATCACCCCTGCCAAGACCGCAGGCCGTAAGAGAGCGTGCAAGGGCAGTCGTCCAGTTGTCCAGGTCCTTCCTGGTATAACCCACAACAGTGGGCTTGCCTGTCGTGCCTGATGAGACATGATACCTCACAAGCTCGTCCTGAGTTGCAGTGAAGATGTGATCAGGGTAGTTGTCCCTGAGATCACGCTTGTACATGAATGGCAGTTTCCTGACATCCTCAAGGGTGTTGATATCATCAGGGTGGACGCCGGCCGCCTTCATCCTGTCATGGTAGAAGGGCGAGAAACTGTACAGCCTGTATACAAGCGTCTTCAGGAGCCTGAACTGCTGTTTCTTCAGATCCTCAACAGGCATCTCCTCTGTACGCGGATCCCAGCAATTCAGAATACCTCACCCCTTCTGTCAATGACGCGTTTTGCCTTGCCAGAGAAGCGGGGCAGTGAGCCCGGCTCTACAAGGGTCACAGTGGTGCGCAGGTTCAGAATGTCCCTGAGGGCTCCGGAGACCCTCTTCTGGACAGTCGCGAGATCCTGGAGCTCTCCACTGAAGTAGTCCCTGTTGAGTTCCACCTCTATTGTCATCTCATCAAGATGGTTGACCCTGTCGATATATACCATAAACTGATCTCCGACCTCAGGTCTCGAAAGGAGGACATGCTCGATCTGTGAGGGGAATACATTGATCCCGCGGATCACAAGCATATCATCACTTCTTCCGCTGAGCCTTGCGATTCTTCTGCCACGTCCGCAGGGGCAGTCATCCTTGATGATCATGGTGATATCACCAGTGCGGTACCGCAGCAGGGGCATCGCTTCCTTGACAAGAGGTGTGACAACAAGCTCACCGCGTTCGCCGTCAGGCAGACGCTCGCCTGTGGCCGGGTCGATGATCTCAATGAGATATGAGTCATGCCAGAAGTGGAGGCCTTCACGTTCAGGGCACTCAAATGCCGCACCAGGGCCGTACATCTCACTCATGCCATAGGAATCAAAAGCCTTCAGACCGAGCTTTGATTCCAGTTCATGGCGCATATTGGCAGACCAGGGTTCTGCCCCGAATATACCGATCCTGAGAGTTTCGAGTGAGGCCCCCATCTCCTCGGCTGTCTCTGCGAGGTGGAGGGCATAACTCGGGGTGCAGTGGAGGGCTGTCACGCCGAAGTCATCGATCATCTCGATCTGGCGCTTTGTATTGCCTGTGGCACTCGGAATGACCGTCATCCCGACCTTCTCAGCCCCATAGTGGAAGCCGAGCCCGCCGGTGAACAGGCCATAATTTACTGCGTTCTGGAAGATATCATCCTCAGTGAGGCCAATCATCGTCATATTCCTGGCGATGAGCTCTGACCAGTTCTCAAGGTCCTGCCTGGTATATCCCACAACTGTCGGCTTGCCTGTGGTGCCTGAGGTGGTGTGGATGCGCACCACCTGCTTCATAGGGACTGCAAAGAATCCGAATGGGTAGCCTGCCTGTAGATCAGTCTTTCTTGTGAATGGGATTTTGACGAGATCATCGAGGGTTCTGATATCATCTGCTGATACACCTGCCTCCTTCAGGCGGTTGGTGTAGAATGGCACATTTTCCTGGGCATGACGCACAGTCCTGCGAAGGCGTCTGAGCTGTAGTTCTTCAAGATCAGTGGATGATATGGTTTCCATATCCTTGTTCCAGAACATCGTGTACTGTGGTATGCCGTAGCATGGCATAAATGGTTTCATCTGTCACAGAGACCATCCAGAACAGGATGAAGATCGTGATTGCCCTTGGCGGGAACGCCATTCTCAGGCGCGGTGAAAAAGGGACTGCTGAGGAGCAGTTCTCTCATGTGCAGGCGGCCGCAACCTGTATCGCAGGCCTGATCACAGAGGGCCACTCTGTGGTGATCACACATGGCAATGGCCCTCAGGTGGGGGATATACTCCTGAAGGAGGAGTGTGCAAGGGGGACTCTCCCGGAGATGCCACTTGATATCTGCGGTGCCATGAGCCAGGGCATGCTTGGGTACATGCTCCAGCAGTCTCTCGGGAACGCCCTTCATGAGAGGGAGATCACGAAGCCTGTCATATCTGTGATCACCCAGACCCTTGTAGACCCTGATGATCCGGCCTTCAGCAGACCTGAGAAGCCCATCGGCCCATATTATGAGAGCCAGAACGCCGCCCCTGAGGGCAGGATTCTCAGAAGTGCAGGCAGCGGCCAGTTCAGGCGTGTCGTTGCCTCCCCTGATCCTCTCCAGATCATCGAGGGCGAGGCCATCAGGATGCTCACTGATCAGGGTGTGATTCTGATAGCCGCCGGCGGCGGGGGCATACCTGTGATCAGGGACGGTTCAGGCAGGCTTACAGGCGTGGAGGCCGTGGTTGACAAGGATCTCGCGGCAGAGAAACTCGCGAGAGTGGCAGGGGCCTCACTCCTTCTGATACTCACAGATGTGCCCTCTGTCTACAGGGCCTTTGGCACGCCTGAGGAGGAGGCCATAGGCACCATCACAACAATTGAGGCAAGAAACCTCCTTCTGGCAGGGGAGTTTCCGGAGGGCAGCATGGCACCCAAGATCCTGGCCTGTGTCAGGTTTGCCGAGGCCGGGGGAGAGGCAGTCATCACCTCACCCGCACATGCATATGAGGCAGTAAAGGGCCTTGCAGGCACCAGGATCATCCCCGTCTGAGCACACAGGTCATGCAATGCGCCCCGCCATACCCGCCTGTGGCATTTGTGATCCTTATGGTCTGCATACTGATCCCATGCTCCCTGAAAGCCGGGATTGCAGGGAAGAGATCGCCCTTATTATAGTCATGCTCTGCCTGCGCGAGAAGGGCCGCATACCTGTCAGGCTTCTCCCTGAGGCGCCTGATCACCTCTGGTGCAATAGCCTCCGCCTCTGGTGCAAGACACTCGCCATCTCTGAGAGTGAGGAAGTTCGTGGCATAGCAGAGTTGATCAAGGGTCGAGATTTCGATGATCTCGTAGCCCTTCTCTCTGAGGTACGAGGAGAGGCTGAGGCCCTCCCTGACCTTTTTGTATCCCCCGTCAGATTTCTGCCAGACCTCCACGCTCGCCCTCTCAAGGAGGAGGGGGTTTCCGACAGCGACGCCCTCTGCCGGGATATTGCAGTAGGTATCCAGGTGCATGCATACCATGGGATCATGGCCTGAGATCAAAGGGTGCAGGGGTTCATGCACCACTGCCAACTCCTCAAAACCGATACCCTTCTTCATCAGTGATGCGGCGCCCTCAGGATCAGTCCTCGGACCCACACCCAGGAGAGCAAAGTCCCCCAGAGGAATGAAGTCCCCGCCCTCGAGCCTGCCCCCCCTGACAGCCGCGATCGGGACAGCCCCGGCCGCCCTGAGGCCAAGACCTGTCACCTCTGACTCACCCTCACGCTCAGGTGCCGCCATCCTGCACTGCACTATTCCCCTGTCTGTGCAGATCTGCTGGTCACGCATAAAGTAGAGATTATGGAAAGGGCGCCTGAGTTCAGTGCGCACCCCGCCGGCAGTCAGCACCACCATGGGGTTCAGGACTGCGATCATAAGGAGGTGAGCAGGATCGCGCATCTCAAACGGCAGTGGAGAGAGATACTCCCTCTGAAGGCGCCTGGAGAGGCCGCAGCCCTCTCCCTCACATCTCTGGCCAGAACGGGCTCTCGCGAGTTCTGCAAGCTCACCAAAGAGCCGGCTGTCATTTTCAGCCGCCTCCGGGATGATCTTTTCCAGATAGGTGACCTTCACCCCATAACTCCTGAGTTCCTGGCAGAGGCTCTGGTGCTCCCTCTTTGCGGCACCCAGATCGAAGAATCGTTCATATAAGTGTGCAGAGGGGGCCAGGAGACCAAAAAAGACCTCTGTTCCGGGTTCGTGCACCATCACATGTCTCAGGGGTTCCCATTCAGCAGACGCTCCGGCCTTCATATTATCTCTGGTATTCCCCATAATCCATATTCAGACTTGCGGTCAAGGTTGCAAAGTCCTAAAACCTGAGAGACCTATACCTGATAATATACATTCTGGTTGTGATTTATAGATGAAATCCGGAGAGGTCAGATGGCAGGTAGTCGCGGGTTTTGGCGGCTATATCAGGGCAACGACTACCACCCTGACCATTCAGCAGAAGGGGACTGAGAGGGAGTATCCCATATCCTCGGTCGGCCACCTCCTTGTGGTCGGGGGGCATAACCTTCACTCCTCTGCTGTCACTCATCTCCTCCGGATCGGGTGCCCTATCTCATTCTTTGATGCCGACGGCACGCCCCTTGGGATTCTGAGGCCCTTTGGCTGGACCACTGATGAGGATATGAAAAGGCTCCAGGAGGGAACTCCAAGATATAACTGTGCCTCAGCAATCAGCTCTGTCTCACTCAGATCCCGTCTGCTGATGATTGAGAAGAGCGGTGAGATGCTGGGGCAGAACCTCTTCTATGAGGGTGAACAGGAGTTCATGCATCAGGCTCTGGCCGAGTATGACTTCCTTGTCAGGATGGATGAACTCAGGCGCCTGCACAGGCTTACCTCAGACATGTACTATGAGATCATGGCACGTTCAGTCAGCCCTGAACTCGGTTTCAGGCGCCGATCCCCACGTCCACACCTTGATCCTGTAAATGCAATGCTCTCCCTTGGATACTCGATGCTCTTTGGCAACTGCTGTGTTGCTACAATTGGTGCACACCTCAGTCCTGACTGTGGGATGCTGCGTGAAGGGAAGAGATCTCTCATCATAGACCTGATAGACCCTCTCAAGACTGCGATGGTTGACAGAGTGGTCTTCTCCATAGCACGCGAGGGCATAGAAGAGGATGAATATGAGTGCGGAACAAAGCGCTGCCACCTGGGTGGCGAACTTGTCAGGAGACTGACCCAGACCCTCAAACACTCGATAGACCAGGAGATCATAGATGCCAATCTCTGTTCATACAGAGATTCTCTTCTTGGTACTGGCGAGTTTACGCTGATATCAGGCATCTGATCTCCAGTTCATTTTCCAGTCAATTTTGTTGAAAAAAGTTGGAAAATTTGGATCCCGAAATCTAATTCATCCCTCTCTGGATGGTAAAATTATCATATTCTCTTCTGGGAACCTCTTTGATATCCATCTCCCTGATCCTGGCACGCGGGCACCCATAGAGTGATGAGAGGAACTTCTCAATTACTACAGGCTCAGCTGTCGCTCTCAGGAGCACCCTGCCGTCCTCGAGGTTCATCACCTCACCTGAGACTGCAAGACTGCTGGCAAATCTCCTTACACAGGCACGGAACCCCACCTTCTGGACACGCCCTGTAATCAGCACTCTGACTGTCATGATTGTCTTTTCAGTGGCGGTCCCGATGATGGATGCCTCTTCAGGATCCATGTAATGAAGTGGTTGTGATGAGGTTTTATAAATAGTGATTTTTTTGCTTCGGGTTTCCGGATAACAACAGTATCATATATGATGATCTGAGATTCCCCAATCATGCACTATAGAGAGAGTGCTGCGAAAACTCTCAGGAGCTTCTTCTATACATTGCCCCTGATGCTCGGCATAATCCTCTTAATCAGCCTGGTACTGGCAGTTATCCCGCCTGAGATGATATCTGCCTTATTCTCAGGCGGGCCTTCTGATTCCCTGATAGGGGCAGCGGTCGGGAGCATTGCGGGTGGCAGCCCTGTGGCCAGTTATGTTATTGGTGGCGAACTCCTCAGTGCCGGGGTCAGTCTCCTGGCTGTGACAGCCTTTCTGGTTGCATGGGTGACTGTGGGTCTGATACAGTTGCCAGTGGAGATGGATCTCCTGGGAAGGCGGTTTGCCATCATCAGAAATGCCCTCAGTTTTGTGTTTGCTATCCTGGTTGCGAGTCTGGTGAGCCTTGTTCTGGAGGTGCTGGCGGCATGAAGAAAGCACTGAAACCCTGGCTCTTCCTGTTTGCGGTTCTCATCCTCTACGGGCTTACAGGCCTTGCAGATGCCGGCGTTGCTGTCAGGGCATCAGAGAGGAGTCTTGGCATACTTCTCCAGGTGATGCCCATATTTCTGAGTGTATTTGTATTCATATTCCTGCTTGATCTCGTGATCAGGCCCAGAACAGTGATGAAGAACCTCGGGGCTGCCTCAGGTCTCCGCGGCTGGGTGATTGCCATAGCAGGCGGGGTAATCTCGGCAGGCCCGGCCTATGTCTGGTTCCCTCTTCTCTCTGATCTCAGAGAGAAGGGTATGCGCACAGCCCTGGCCTCGGCCTTCCTGTACAACCGTGCAATAAAACTGCCACTCCTTCCGCTGATGATCTACTACTTCGGGCTTCTCTATGCAGTGGTGCTGACAGTCATGATGGTTCTGGCCTCTGTTGTGGTGGGTCTCCTCACAGAGATGCTTGCAGATGAAAAAGTGGATGAATTTCAGGAATAGGCAATGAGGATCACACCAAGATCCTTCTCAAGGGTCTTGATCTTCTCAAGGGCAGCCATCGAGACCTCTTGCAACAGGTGCCACCATCTCATAGGCCACGAGGACAGCACCGAGCTCCTTCTGGAGTGTCTCCAGCTGATCCATCTCATCTGATGAGATTGTTGCGGGTGGCATGGTTTTATTGTATGCAAGCACTACAGTGCCGGTCTTCTTCTCATACTCGGAGATCTTCTTCTCCTGCTCTTTTGAGATCTTTGCATATCCGCTCATGTGTTATCACCTCTGTTGCATGGGGATTCACATAAATATATATTTTTGCCAGTTACTTAGCCTCTAAGGAAGATGCAGGATATGGAGGCGATGAATGCTGAGAAATCAGGACGTCCTGAGCTCTGGCTGCTTCTGGGGTGTGTTCTTACAGCCGCGGCTCTTGAGGCCATGGCCTGCCTGATACCTTTCAGGACTGATGCCTACACCCATATCTATTACCTGCTCATTATCCTTGTCGCCCTCTTCTTCTACAGGAGGACAGTTATATTTGGAATATATCTGGCCATAATCCATATCATCACCTATATCTTCACAGGAGGAATGCCCTTGCCTGACGCTTTCTTCAGGGCATCTCTCTTTATTCTGGTCTCTCTGCTCACCGGGTATCTGATTGAGATGAGGGACACCCGGCAGAATGACCTCATCGCCTATGTGACCAGGCTTGCAATCCGCAGACAGAGCCCGGTCGGCAGGGCTGAGAGTGTGGCCGAGACACCAGCCGGCAGGGCCATAAGAAGTATGGAGAGTATTGGTGATATTCAGGGCCTGATCAGGGCCCTTGAGAACCATGATGTGGAGTACCGGTACAGGGCAACAGTCGCACTCGGCAGGCTGGGTGATCCTGCGACTGTCGTCCACCTTGCCCCCCTGCTCCATGATCCTGACAGCGGTGTGCGCTGGGAGGCTGCGGTGGCCCTTTCAGGTCTCGGGCCTGCTGCTCTTGGCCCCCTTACTGAGGCTATGCATGACATGGATGATGATCTCAGGTGGAAGGCGGCGGTGGCACTTGGTGATATCAGGAATCCTGCGGCTGTTGAGTGCCTCACAGGTGCTCTGGCCGAGGGGGATGAGTATGTCAGAGGCCGGGTCATATCCTCACTTGCACACCAGGGTTCTGCGGCAATAGGCCCCCTGACTGCGGCTTTCGAGCTTGGAGACGAGTGGGTCAGGGACGGGGCTGTCAGTGCCCTCGCCGCGATGAAGGGCCCTGAGGCTGCGGCCTCCTTCAGATCAGCAGGCCCCTCTCTTCAGGAGGCTGTAAGGCTGGTGTGGAAAAGAACAAAGAAATAAACCAGACCTGCGTTAAAATATGATATATGACCACAGAACCATCTGTTCAGGATCTTATCAGTACACTGAGATCTGGCAAACTTGAGGAGAGGCGGGCTGCCACGGCCGCCCTTGTGGATGCAGGCCCGGAGGCCGTTGATCTCCTTGTAGCTCTGCTGATCAATGAATCAGAGAATGAGGTGCGCTGGTATGCCGCACGGGCACTTGCGCAGATAAAGGGCCCTGCCATCGAGGCCCTCATTGAGATGATCACAATAGTCGATGACCCTGATGCCCGCAGATATGCAGCCGCGGCCCTTGGCAGCATGGGCGAGGATGCCATAGAACCTCTCATTGAGATGCTTTCAGATGATGAGCCCCGGGTGAGGGGCTATGCCTCTCTTGCACTCTGCCGCATAGGCAAGCCCGCCGTTGCCCCACTTCTCAAACTCTCAAAGGGTGATGAGGGGATTGTCAAAAACTGTGCTGTGATGACCCTCTCCAAGATGGGTGAGGTCGATCCTGACGCTATCACGAAACTTATGGAGTGAGTCCCACTCTTTTTGAAGACATAATTTGTCTTCCTGAACTGTTTTCAGGGGCTGGCGGGGATGTGCACCCCGGCCCCTCGGTGGAGGATGGCTGCCTGGAGAGGGACATAACCTTTTTCCTGGATCCAGGGGTTTACACCCTGCCTACACTAAAACCATGTTTAATTTCTGACGAGACTCAGTTCTGACTTACAGAGGCAGGGGGACGTGCCGTCCCCCGCCAGCCCCCTGGATCAGGATTCTCCCCCTTTCAGGGTGCATGTTTCTGAATCCGGGACTGTGAATGTTCTGAAATCTGTATTTAGGATCTTGACACCTGTGAGGGGGACAATCACGAGTGGGGAGTGAGTGAAACGAACTCGAGAAGATGTTTTCATCTTCGCTGGCTGGCGGGGGTTGCAACCCTCCTGCCTATAGTCAGTCCCCAGAATCAGGGAACCCGAGACATATCCATTCTGGACAGGGTCTACAGAGTCCCAAGCATCTCAGAGTTCTCAAGGCCCCTGACCCAGTCCTCAAGGCCGAGGCCCTTTACATATTTGCTGAGTTCCTCGTGATCGCGTACATAGTAGATATGTGCAGATACAGAGGTGTGGGAGTACCAGCCGCAGGGCAGGCCGAGGGCGTCGGCGATCTTCTTCTGGAGGTGGGCAAGGGCATACATGTTTGCTCCAAGTGCCGAGAGCATGTCATTTGATCTGAACTCAAGGTGCATGTTGAGACGGCCCTCCCTTACAAAGCACTGGATACGCTGTAGGCAGGGCGGGTTTCTGGAGATCTCGTCCTTTGGCAGGAACCAGGTGATGGCCGTCGCCCGCCGGCTTGAGGGAGCCTCCTTAAGTTTATTTATGATATACTCGATCTGGTCATAGCCGCGGCCATCCCCGTCCCCGATAAAGGATTCCCCCTCAGTCTTAGGATAGTCGAAGAGACGGTCATGGTAGGTATACACAAAATCGCTCTCAGTCCCCTCCAGAAGGTCATGGACATACTGCTCCATCGCCCTCTCGCCGAACATATTGTGGGGGCTGATCATGTAGTCTGTGAATGGATCTTTGATATGGATATTGAGGGGTTCAGGCAGTTCGAGGGTCTTCTCCCCGTCCTCAGTCATGAGGAAGTCCCCATGTTTGAGTATGCTCTTTATTACTTCCTCGTGAGCCTTTCCGATGCAGTAGGTGCGGACATTGTACATATTGGACTCCTGATGATCGCATAGAATTCTTGTCTGGATAGTCAATAAATCTGCTATACTGATCCTGTCGATACAGGTATATCGCCTCCTCCCATAGGTGTAGGCATGAAGGTGCAGGCCTCGCCTGAGATGGCGGAGTATTTCAGGAGCCTCGATACAGGCCTCGAGCAGGCCATCGCCGTTGCGCAGGAGGCGCGGAGCAGGGGGCTTGATCCCAGGACAAATGTCGAGATCCCGGTGGCAAGTGACCTTGCCGACCGTGTGGAGGCCCTGCTTGG
>Ga0265294_10006871_pt1 | contig 13596 bp, 12 predicted proteins | sample MunlanPumphouse3_FD_192504 | JGI IMG/M metagenome (GOLD analysis project Ga0265294, IMG submission 192504) | Groundwater microbial communities from a municipal landfill in Southern Ontario, Canada - Pumphouse #3 | ecosystem: Environmental > Aquatic > Deep subsurface > Groundwater | place... | reverse complement strand
AAGCCCAAATGGATAATTGTCTCTTAGCATTGATTTATCGGTTAGCGGCAGCATTGAAATATCTTCTATTTTCGAAATATGAGAAGGTCTGACTCCTGCAATATCCATTTTATTCCTATAATAAGGGACATTATCATATACATAACTTGCCTGTTCTTTAAGCCTTTTCAGCTGAAGATCACGCATTTCTGACGATGTTAAAGTTTCCTCTTTACTCCAGATCATAACTGCCCCCTATAAAAATACCGTCCGGTGGTACCGAACGGTCGTTTGAACAAGATATACAGCCAAATAAGTGCTGCCTTACTTCCATTCTACTCTGTTTCGATCTCAAATCACACCGTTCTGCCGGCCTCATAGCCTTTACCGATATATGATACCAAATGCTTTTATAAATGTGAAGCACAAAATCATGTTGACACAGATATGACTTTATGTTTATAATCATGCTTGCGTTTGAACTAGATAAAACGCATGTCACGTGGTCGTGGCGGAACTGGCAGACGCGCACGTTTGAGGGGCGTGTGGGCAACCATACGGGTTCGATTCCCGTCGACCACACCAAAGCACAGACCGTACTGGATACGGTCTGTTTTTTTAAGCTTCGAAAACCCTTTTCCCGTTTGAAACAATTACTCCGCTTAAGCCGGAAAGCTCATAACTGTTACCCCCAATTGAAAATGATAAAGTATTGTAACTTCGATTAACTGCAATAATATATTCATTTCTGTCATCAGAAGGTCTGCCGGTAATATTCTGATCATTGACCGAATATCTCGAGTACAATAGCAAATCAGGAACGCTGTTATGAAATTTAATATGTCCTGAAGAAACATTAGCATGTTCATGACGAAACTTTGAAACAGCTTTGAGCCAAAGAAATATCTCCGGAGGTTCTTTGAGAACTCTTGTCATATCAAATGTCCTTCTGCAGAAGGGATCTCCGTAGCCCTCCATTGCCAGTTCATCCCCGTAATAGACGGATGGCACTCCGGGAAAAGTAAATTGAACGAACATTGCCAACTTAAGAAGACTATTCCCGTACTTTCTCTGATCAGTCGTTAATTTTACACTACTTTGCCAGTCTCTCGAACCTCGGTCAGGTTCTCCTGCTAACTCTGTTATAGCCCTGGCGACATCATGACTGCTTATTAGATTCATGTTACATACATATGCTTCAATCGGATAATTCTCCCTGATTGTTTCAAATCCATTCATCGCTTGAGAAGAATCGATTTTCCCTTTCAGCCAATCAAACAGGGTCCTTCTGAATGGATAACCCATCACACAATCATGTGTTCTGCCCAGAAGAAAATCCCTATATCCGCCATAACTGATCTTATTACTGGCATCTTCCCATACTTCCCCCATTATAAGTGCATCAGGATACTGAGATTTGGCCGCAGCTCTTATATGCCGCAAAAATCCATCAGGAAGTTCATCTGAAACATCGAGTCGCCACCCTGAAGAACCTTCACCGATCCATTTGCGGACAACACCATTTTCACCAAGGATAAACTTTCTGTATCCCAAATCATTTTCGTTTACATTTGGCAGATCCGGGAAATTCCACCACGAATCATAATAGATTTTTCCGTGAATTGTACTGAAATCATACCAGCAATACCACTCAGACTGACCTTTCCCCTCAGCATCCTGATAAGCACCTATTTCAGGATATCTGTTATATTTATTAAAATATTTACTATCTGCGCCGGTATGACTGAAAACGCCATCCAAAACAAGGCGGATACCATTTTCTTTACATACTTCCAGCAATCTGTTAAAAGCCTTGATACCTCCCAGCATTGGATCGATCTCTTCATAATTCCCTGTATCATACCTGTGATTCGAACGGCTCTGAAAGACAGGATTCAGATAGATCACCGTTACACCCAAATCTATAATATGATTTATGTTCTCTCTGATGCCGTCAAGCGATCCTCCGAAGAAATCCAACGCCTTATATCCCTGATCATCTTTACCATTAAAATCCACTTCGTCATTCCAGTTTTCGTGAAATATCCTTTCATCGGGGTCTCCCGACGACATCATCTTTTCAACACTGAAACCACTGTCACGTGCGAAACGATCAGGAAATATCTGATACATCACAGCTTCCTTCATCCATTCAGGGGTTGTGAAAAATTTATCATAAACAGTAATCTGGAATCCACCGTTTACGATCCGTCTATCTTTAGACAATTCTGCTTTTCCGATACTGAAAACCTGTCCGGCAGCATTAACCTCTATCCAGTAAAAGAACAGACATGGCTCTGCAGGCATCATGATATCACATCCGTATCTCTTGATATCATCTGCTTCACTGTTCATATACATCCGACCGGATTCAAAAGAATCAAGGCCATAATAATAGCATAGAGATACATCATCTACTATTTCATCGCTTATTATATCAACTGAAAGTCTTACATTACTCTCACACTTCTGTGCTCCAAAAGGTGATCTGTATTTCAAATCACGGGTGTTATGGATTATTTTCATTTATCATTATACTTTCCCGGGATATTTCTATATATTGACAGGTATTTTAAAGCTGAAGCTTTCCAGGAGAAATCCTGCTGCATTCCTTTGCGGATAAGCCAATCCCATGCGTCTTTCTTATCTCTGTATATCATAACTGCATAACCTGTAATATATGCCAGCTCACCTGAACTAACATTATTGAATGTAAACCCGGTCCCTTCTCCTGTAAATTCATTATATGGCTGAACAGTATCTTTAAGTCCTCCTGTCTCTCTAACGACCGGAACAGTTCCGTATCTCATGCTGATAAGCTGTGAAAGTCCACAAGGCTCAAACAAAGAAGGCATAAGAAACATATCAGAACCGGCATAAATACGATGTGCTAAAGAATTGTCGAAAGTCACCGAAGCAGAAAATCGCCCCGGATACTTTCTCGCGATATCAGCAACCAGTTTCTCATAATACGGGTCTCCGGTCCCAAGTACAATGATTTGAACAGGCATTTTCATAATATCCTCACAAGCACCGGCGAAAATGTCAAGCCCCTTCTGATCAACTAGCCTTGTGATCATCGCTGCAATCGGAACTGCTTCTGTCTGTTTCAACCCTAATTCTTTTCTGAGTGCTCTTCTACACTCTCTTTTACCTTCTCTGAAGTTGTTTATATCATAGTTCATAACAATGTGTTCATCAGAAGAAGGGTCATATTCATTGTGATCGATCCCGTTAAGTATTCCTGTAAGTTTATTTGAGTATTCCCATAGTATTCCCTCAAGACCTTCGCCGTACTCATGTGTAAGTATTTCCTCTGAATATGACGGAGAAACTGTTGTTACAGAGTCTGCATAAACGATCCCGGCCTTCAGAAAATTAGCAGCTCCATTGAACAGAACTCCTTCAGCATTCATGTATTGACCCGGAAGATCCATCAGATCTTCTACCATCTCTTTACTATGTATACCCTGGTACTTAAGATTATGTATAGTCAAAATGGTTTTAGTGGAAGAAAGATACCCGCATGACTGATAATGAGCTTTCAGAAGAACCGGGATCATTGCAGACTGCCAGTCATTACAATGAATGATATCAGGTCTGAACCCAATCCGGTTAGCAGCAGCCTCAAGAACAGCTCTCTGGAAAAAACAAAATCTCTCGATATCAAAATTGTAATCAATATATATTTTATCATGCCCAAAGAAATATTCATTATCAACAAAATAGTATGTAACCTTGCCATGAACATATGAGTACAATCCACTGTATTGAGATCTCCACCCGAGTTTGATCATTGACCAGCCAAGAAACTTTGATCTGTCGGCATACTTTTCCTTGATTTTTCTGTAGAAAGGCATTATAACCCTGGCATCACATCCATTTTCAAATAAAACTTCAGGCAGTGTTCCAACGACATCAGCTAAACCTCCGACTTTTGCGAAAGGAGCTGCTTCGGCTGACACGAAAAGCACTGTTAGTTTCTTTCTGCTCATACGACTGATCCCTTTCCGATCAAAACGGGATAGTTTGGCTGACCAATAAGCTTTATTCCCGGTCTGAGGATCGAATTTTTATCAATGATCACATTCTCCAGAACGCAGCCTTCGGATATATGCACATTCTGCATTATGATACAATTACGCAGTTTTGCTCCCGGCGAGACCGTAACACTCCTGAAAAGCATACTTCCCTCGACATTACCATAGATCCTGCACCCATCTGAAATCAGTGAATCAGATACTTCACAATCCGAAGAATAAAGTGACGGTGCTTCATCCTTGACTTTGGTGAATATCCTGTTCTCATTCATAAAAAGTTCTTTCCTTACATCATCTTTAAGAAGTCTCATCGTTGCGGCAAAATAGCTGTGTACAGAATTTATCCTGAGGCATGATCCGCTAAACTCATATCCACGCATATGGAGCTTGTTATTTCTTCTCAAAAGTCCTTCGAGCGTCATGTCTCTATCACCTCTGGAGATGGCTTGCTGTATAAGTTCGATCAGAAGTTCACGTTTAATAATAAAAACATTGAGAGAGACACAGTCAGATATTCTTCCGACAGGGTTCAGGTAAATGCTCTCTACCCATCCATTATCATCCATGTCAAGTATCAGGGAATTCTCATCCAAATAAGCGGTATCTCTGTTGTACATGATACTTACATCCGCACCGGAACCCTCGTGTACGGCAACAATATCATTAAAGGTAGTATTAAAAATAACATTACCACCGCCAACAATAACATATTTAAAAGTATTCATTCTGAAGAAATCCAAAACACCGGATAACCCATCAACATCACCTGTCTGACCATAACTTTCTGTATTAACAAAAGGAGGAAGAATATATAGTCCCTTATTCTTTCTTGACAGATCCCAGGCTGCACCGTTACCCAGATGGTCCATCAGTGATTTGTACTTATTACTTGTAAGAACCCCCACGCTTATTACCCCTGAGTTCACAAGACTGGAAAGCATAAAATCAATGATCCTGTATCTTCCGGCAAAAGGAACAGCAGCAAGTGCTCTTGGCTTTGTAAGCTCCCGCATCTGAGAAGTTGAAGTATCAGCAAGGATCAATCCCATAGCATTGATAAACATTTTCAGCTCTCCTTTCTTTCAGAACTATTATCGATAACAGATTTTGATTCAGGGATATCATCTCTGTTTTCAACCATTGAATTACACGGTATCTCAACATTATCCTTTATTGTAACTCCTCGCTCAATAACCGTTATATCATTCGTGCATATTTTAGTATTTATATAAGGGCTTTCACCAAAACAAGTAAATCCGATCTTAGCATTCTTACCTACTACCACCTCAGGACCGGCAATGACTTTATTCAAGTAAGCACCCTTACGTATTATACTACCCGGCATAAGTATTGAATCCTTAACGAAAGCACCCTTTTCAACAACGACACTATTGAATATGACCGAGTGTTCAACGCAGCCTTCAACAACACAACCGTCCGTCAGGCAACTATTATGAACGGTTGCTCCTTTCCCGATATAATGTGCCGGTTTAACAGGATTCCTGCTATATATTCGCCACGATGAGTCGGTCAGATTTATATCCTCAGGCTTGTCAAGAATATCCATATTGGCTTCCCATAAACTCTCAATGGTTCCTACATCCTTCCAATAACCACTAAAATGATATGCAAGCAGTTTTCTTCTATCTTTAAGAAGAGAAGGTATTATGTCTTTACCAAAATCATGTGACGAAGACGGCTCAGCTTCGTCTTCTTCAAGCTTTTTCTTAAGCGTTTTCCAGGTGAAAATATACACACCCATAGACGCAAGATTGCTTTTCGGATCTTGTGGTTTTTCATCGAATTCAGTTATATAAGATTCCTTATTAGTGTTCATTATGCCAAATCTCGAGGCTTCCTGCCAAGGAACTTCAATGACCGCGATTGTTGCATCCGCATTTGAATCGATATGCGATTTCAACATATTCGCATAATTCATTTTATATATATGATCACCTGATAAAATAAGCACATATTTAGGCTCATAATTATCAACGAATTGTGTATTCTGGTAAATAGCATTAGCAGTTCCTTTGTACCAATCGCTGCCTCTGCTCTTCTGATAAGGTGGAAGTATAAATGCGCCTCCATATAATCTGTCAAGATCCCACGGTTGTCCGTTCCCTATATACGTATTCAGATCCAAAGGCTGATACTGTGTCAGTACTCCTACTGTCTCGATACCTGAATTTGAGCAATTGCTTAAAGTAAAGTCAACTATTCTGTACCTGCTCCCAAAAGGAACAGCAGGTTTGGCCAGATTCTTAGTCAGTACTCCTAATCTACTCCCTTGTCCTCCTGCAAGGATCATTGCTATGATCTGGTTTTTCGGCATTAGCTTAAGCTCCTTTCATATAATTTCAAATACAAGGCTGAATTTGGTGGTATATCCACAACGATCGAACCCTCATGATCATTGTACCCTACATCATCATATGCATAAAAAGTTTCATCAGGCAAATTACCCGGAAATCCACTGCCTCCATATTCAGGCATATCTGAATTCAAAACGGTCAGATATCCTTTACATCTTCTTACACCTATCTTGTAATTGTTAAAAGCAGAAGGAGTCATATTCAGCACTACAAGGATCTCATCTCCGGAGCCTGACACTCTTGAGAATGCATATACACAATTATCTGCGTCGTTAACCGTATTCCATTTAAATCCATCCCAACCATTGTCTGAATCCCACAGTGCTCTGTTATTAAGATAAAACTTATTCAGTTCGCTGACATATTTCTGAAGAGTTTTGTGATTAGGATATTCCAGCAAAAACCATTCAAGTTGCTCGTAGAACCTCCACTCAATAAACTGACCGAACTCATTGCCCATAAACGTGAGTTTACATCCCGGATGAGCGATCATATAAGCATACAACGTTCTCAATGATGCAAATTTTCTCCAGTTGTCACCCGGCATTTTATCGATCATTGACCTTTTCCCATGTACTACTTCATCATGAGAAAGGGGCAGTATAAAATTCTCAGAAAAAGCATAAATAAGAGAAAAAGACAATTGCGAATGATGCCATCTTCTGTAAATATAATCTCTGTTGAAATAATCTATGGTATCGTGCATCCAGCCCATATTCCATTTATAATCAAATCTAAGACCGTCCTGATCTGATGCACCTGTTACCCGGGGCCATGCTGTTGATTCTTCAGCTATCATAATAACTCCCGGATAGTATTTGTGGACCGAGTCATTCATAGTCTGTATAAAACTGATAGCCTCAAGATTCTCAACACCGCCGTGACGGTTAAAAACATGATTCTCTCTTCCGTAATTCAAATAAATCATACTTGAAACGGCATCGACCCTCAGCCCATCAGCATGAAACTCTTTGATCCAGAAAAACGCATTAGAAAGCAAAAACGAACGAACTTCCGCTCTTGCGTAATTAAAGACATAAGTTCCCCATTCTTTATGTTCGCCAAGCCTGTCATCCGCATACTCATAAACAGCACTTCCGTCAAATCTTCCGAGAGCAAAATCATCTTTAGGAAAATGTCCCGGCACCCAATCAAGGATCACTCCGATGCCTTTAGAATGCATATGATCAACAAAATACTTAAAATCCTCCGGTGTTCCGAATCTTGAGGTAGGGCTGTAAAATCCTGTCACCTGATAACCCCAGGAATCATCCAAAGGATGCTCCATCACAGGCATCAATTCCACATGGGTGTATCTCATATCCAAAATATACTCGGCAAGTTTATGAGCAATTGTTCTGTAATTCAGAAAATCCCCGTCCGAGCTTTTCTTCCAGGAGCCAAGATGGACCTCATATATATTGATAGGTCCTATAGTACCATATCTGGATCTGTTGCTGATATATTCATCATCTGTCCATTCGAATCTATCGTTAAGAGGATACAGTTTCGAACAATTGCCCGGTCTGGTCTCCGAATGAAATGCGTAAGGATCAGCTTTGAAAATCTGATTACCTTCTTTATCTTTAATGCAATACTTATAATTGTCCCACTTAGCTGCACCTATCACCTGACCCCAGAAAAGACCGGTATCACCCATTGCTTCAAGTCGATTCGATTCAGTGTCCCAACCATTAAAATCACCCACAACTGAAACAGAATCCGCTTCAGGAGCCCACACACAGAAGGTATATCCCTCAAGACCACTGTCGCAGAAATAATGCGAACCCAGCAGATTATAACTCATCAGATCATTGCCGGTATTGAACAGATATGCCTGGTCATATGAAAAATGCCTCATAAGTCTCCGTTCCGTCTAAACAGACTTCTACACCTAAAAGTTATATACTCTGTTAGTTTCATTTATTACTTTAATTATAAACTATTTGAGATCAATGGCAAACAAAAATAAGAGGTATTACCCTCTTATTCATGCATGATCATCTTATTATGATCACACGTAATGATATCCTTTATCGAAGATCTCCATTTCCAATGGTATAAGATCGTGTTTCTTCGCAGGCAGTATTTCCTCCAGTGCTTTCCTGAAATTATCCCTGTTATAGCAATTAAGATTCCCGGAAAGGCATCCAAGCAGCATTACTCCTGCAAAAGCCATATTTCCGTTCTCAGACGCAGTATCAGAGGCGGGTACGGCTATAGTTCTTATGTCTTCTCGTGACGGCCTGATCTCTACAAGCGAGGAGTCCAGAATGACTGTTCCGCCCTTTTTCACTGTCTTTTCAAACTTTTCCAGAGATGGTCTGTTGAGTGCGATGAGCACATCACAGGAACTTAACAAAGGTGAACCGATAGGTTCGTCAGAAATAACAACACTGCAATTTGCTGTTCCTCCCCGCATTTCCGGTCCGTAAGAGGGAAGCCACGAAACTTCACGGCCTTCAAGCATAGCTGCCAATGCTGCCATGCGTCCGGCAGAAAGCACACCCTGCCCGCCGAATCCGGAAATGATGATTGAGAACTCACTCATTTGTCACCTCCTGCAGTTACATCTTTATAGACTCCGAGAGGATATTGAGGAATCATCATCTCTTTTATCCATTCCAGTGATCCGACCGGGTCGATCCCCCAGTTTGTAGGACAAGTCGAAAGTATCTCGACCATCGTAAATCCGGCTCCCTCGCTTTGAAGTCTGAAAGCTTTGGCAATAGCTTTCTTGGCTTCCCTGACATTTCTGACATCATGCATGCTGACTCTTTGTATAAATGCTGCTCCGTCAAGTGTACTTAACATCTCACTCATTCTTATCGGATAGCCGTGAATGGCGGCATCACGACCAAAAGGAGTTGTTGTTGTAACTTGTCCGATAAGAGTTGTCGGAGCCATCTGTCCGGATGTCATGCCATATATGGCATTATTTACAAATATAGTAGTTATTCTCTCCCCGCGCGCAGCAGCATGTACTATCTCAGCAGTACCGATCGCAGCAAGATCTCCGTCTCCCTGATATGTAAACACAAGTGAACCGGGATGTACTCTTTTAACGCCGGTAGCTACCGCTGGGGCTCTTCCATGAGCAGCCTGAAGCATGTCACAAGCAAAATAGTCATAGTTATTATATGTACATCCGACAGATGATACGCCTATAGCTGATTCAATTACATCCATTTCTTCAAGCACTTCAGCAACCAGTCTGTGTACTATCCCATGCGTACATCCGGGGCAATAATGCATCGGCACTCCCGTAAGACCTTTAGTTATTTTGAAAACCTTTTCCATCAGAATCCACCTCCGGCGATCCGGCGAACTATATCCAATATTTCCTCTTGTGAAGGGATCATACCGCCTGTTCTTCCGTGAAATAAAACTTCCTTCTTTCCATTGACTGCAAGACGCACATCTTCTACCATCTGACCGGCATTCAACTCGATATCAAGAAAAGCTTTAACACTATCCTTTCGAGCTGTTTCAGAAATGATCTCAACAGGAAACGGCCAAAGAGTTATGGGCCTGATCAAACCAACTTTGATTCCCTCTCTTGCAGCTTCTTTAATTACATTTTTCGCTATTCTGGCACATGTGCCAAATGCAGTTATAACGATTTCTGCATCTTCTAGTGCTGAGGTTTCTACACGGACTTCATTAGCCTCGATTTCTCTGTACTTACTCTGAAGTCTGTTGTTTAGTCCTTCCAGTACTACCGGGTCTATGTATATAGACTTGATGGTATGATGTACATTTCCACCTTTCTTTCCGGATGCTGCCCAAGGTTTATCGAAAATCTTCATATCGGTATCTTCGGGTATGATGACCGGTTCCATCATTTGTCCGATAGTTCCGTCAGCCAGGATGACAACTAAAATCCTGTATTTATCCGCAAGATCGAATGCTTCCATGGTTAAACTGAAAAGCTCCTGAACACCTGATGCGGCAAGAACAAGGTTCTTATAATCTCCATGCCCGCCTCCCTTTACACATTGAAAATAATCTCCCTGTGCCGGCAGGATCCCTCCAAGACCCGGACCACATCTCATGACATTGACTACCACACTCGGTATCTCAGCTCCTGCTATATATGAAAACCCCTCTTGTTTCAAGCTTATGCCCGGGCTAGATGAAGATGTCAAAACTCTGGCCCCTGCACCGGCTGCTCCATATACCATATTTATGGCAGCTACCTCACTTTCAGCTTGCAGGAATACTCCGTCAACATCCTTCATGCGTTTTGCAAGATAATGCGCTATTTCTGTTTGCGGCGTAATCGGATATCCGAAATAGTGTCTGCATCCTGCTTTTACCGCTGCTTCAGCAATAGCCTCGTTGCCCTTCATTAAAACTCTGTTGCTCATATCAAGTCCTACCTTTCGACCTCTATCACCTGATCCGGACACATGATCGCGCAGAAAGCACAGCCTATACACAGGTCCTGTCTTTCTACACATGCAGGATGAAGTCCTTTAGAATTCAGTTTATCAGTCCGGATCACAACTATCTGCTTAGGACAAACAGGCACGCACAGTCCGCATCCTTTGCATCTTTCTTCGTCAAATGTAACTCTTGCCATTAATAACCTCCGTTTTGCGGATAAACACCAGCAATTGAATATGTCTAGCAATTATAAGTTTTTTCTTCTGATAATTCAACTTTGTTTATCATGTATTATATAAAACCGTTCTTATCATTTTCAAAAAAGGAACTTCTCCGTTAAGTTGCAGCGACATATCATCAGGATGATATTCAGTCATTCCCGCAGAGAACACATACGGTATTCCTGTTAAACGAGATACATTACGAATTATAGGATCCGAATCTTCGATATCTCTGTATGAACTCATTTCCAGGAGATTGGTATTATTGACCAGTCCGGTTATACTGATCCCACATGCACTTTCAAGTTCTCTGATCATCTTCACTATTTCGTCCGTATTTCTTGTGAATGGTCTGTTAATATTTATCACCATAAAGAGTTCATGATCAACAGCAGTAATCCTGTCTTTCAGAGATGAAACTATCCTTGCCCCCATATCTTCACCACCGATATCCAAAACAGCTTTTACCCCGGGTTTGTCAAAAACACTAAACACTTCCGGAGGAACTGACGGGGCCTCAACATTTGTATTGACAAACTGTGATGCGATAAGCTTTATTCCGTTATCTAAAAGGACAGCACGTGCATCTGCAGATCTGTAGAACGGATTTATTACGTCAAGATCGGCAAGAACAACATAATCAGCGGATTCTCTCATCGTATTAGAAATCGTTATGGCAAAATTGACAGCGACTTCACTTTTACCGCTGCCATAAGCACCAACGAAAATATTTACTCTTGATCTACTCAAAACAGATACATCATTTTGCATGGAAAATATTATATCACAACAATCTGTTATATTATTTCGGGTTGCCTATTGGATTGAACTGTGTTAATAATATATTGGTGAAATTTGTGTTTATTGGAGGTGCGATATGCCAACAGTTATGGCGGAAGGCTGGACAACGCAGTTTGAGACTATGAGTGAAAAGCTTTTTCTGGCGACCACTTTGACGATCGTAGGATTTTCGATCGTTTTTATTGCTCTGTTTATTATAATCATATGTATCAGAGTTATGTCCGGATCTGTAAATTCACTTTCAGGAAGGAAAAAGGTGAAAGCCGTCAACACAGTGAAAGAACCGGTTTTACAGGAATCTTCTGAAGCACCGAACGTGAATACAGAAGAATACGATGATTATGAACTTGCAGCAGTAATAACAGCCGCTATCACAGCTTCACAAACTTCCGGGCACAGGTCTGCTCCTTATCCCGGCTTCAGAGTCAGAAGTATAAGGAGGGTCTGAGAATGGAAATACTTAAAGCTTTTTTAGAAACACTTGAGCGATTGTGGTATAATTCCGGATTTTCACAAGGAAACTGGATGCAGTTTGCAATGATCGGTGTATCTTTTATTCTTTTTTATCTGGCTATCGTCAAGAAATTTGAACCTCTTCTTCTCGTCCCCATAGCTTTCGGAATGCTACTGGCCAACATCCCCGGGGCAGGTATCATACATATGGAATTTTATGATCCTGACTATATAAAGGGACTCGGTTATTCAGACGGAACGATTTTTGCATACAGAGAACTAATATCTAAAGGCGGTCTGCTGGATTTTCTTTACATGGGAGTTAAACTTGGGATCTATCCTCCTCTGATTTTCCTTGGTATCGGAGCGATGACTGACTTCGGTCCGATGCTCGCCAACCCTAAGTCTTTGCTTCTCGGAGCGGCTGCACAAGTCGGAATATTTCTTGCATTTTTCGGAGCTCTTGTTCTCGGAGGATTCACTCCTAATGAAGCTGCTTCTATCGGTATCATCGGCGGAGCAGACGGACCAACTGCAATTTTTACGACTAAGACACTTGCACCCCATTTACTTGGACCTGTAGCAGTCGCAGCATACTCTTACATGGCACTTGTTCCCGTTATCCAACCGCCTATAATGCGACTTCTTACTACTAAGAAAGAAAGAAGTGTCGTAATGGATCAGTTGAGAGAAGTAAGTAAGACCGAGAAGATAATTTTCCCCATCATTGTTACTGCTGTTGTTTCTTTACTGATACCTGACGCTACACCATTGGTGGGCATGCTTATGCTTGGCAATCTTTTTAGAGAAAGTGGTGTCGTAGATCGTCTTGTAAAGACTGCTTCAAACGAACTGATAAACATAGTAACGATACTGCTCGGTGTCTCTGTTGGTGCGACTGCGATCGGAACAACATTCCTGAGATTGGAAACCATCAAGATCATTGTTCTTGGGGTCGTGGCGTTTGCATTTGGAACAGCGGGAGGAGTGCTTCTCGGTAAACTGATGTATGTGATAACAGGCGGCAAAGTAAACCCGCTGATTGGATCTGCAGGCGTTTCTGCTGTTCCTATGGCAGCCAGAGTCTCTCAGACCGAAGGACAGAAAGCTAATCCCAGAAACTTTCTCCTTATGCATGCGATGGGACCTAATGTAGCCGGAGTCATAGGATCAGCTATTGCTGCCGGTATTTTACTTGCACTTTTAAAATAGTTTTAACGGAGAGTCTCACATATGAAATATCTGTTATTGCTTTGTGACGGGATGGCGGATCTGCCTGTCAGTTCGTTGGGTGGTAAGACCCCAATGGATGTTGCCCATAAACCTAACATGGACAGA
>Ga0265294_10006870_pt1 | contig 13599 bp, 10 predicted proteins | sample MunlanPumphouse3_FD_192504 | JGI IMG/M metagenome (GOLD analysis project Ga0265294, IMG submission 192504) | Groundwater microbial communities from a municipal landfill in Southern Ontario, Canada - Pumphouse #3 | ecosystem: Environmental > Aquatic > Deep subsurface > Groundwater | place... | reverse complement strand
CAGATGAATAACAGCAAGCCTGTCGCGATGCACCTGCTCGCGCTTGAAGGCGGCGAAACCGGTATGGTTATCGAGGTGACGCCCAGCGCCGCGCCGGATGCCTATCTCAAGGCTTTGGCCGGGGGAGCAGAGGGGGGCTTGCCCGAGCCGAAAGACGGTGTCTACACGCTGGGCAAGGGCATGGCGGCAAAGATCGCAGGCGGCCGTCTTTATTTCGTGACACGCGCAAAAAAACCGGCCGCGCTGCTGGGGGCGGATCTGGCGGCGTATTCCGAGTTGCCGACATTGCCCGGCGTGCTTCGCGTGTCGGTCGATCCGCAGGCTGTGGTGCCTCATTTGAAAAAAGCGGCGGCGTCCATGCCGGTGCGGGGTGACGCGCCCGACGCCGAGCGGCAACGCCGCACACTTGAGCGCATGCTGGGTTTCTACGGCGAGATGCTCGGCCAGCTCGACGCGCTGCATGTGGGGCTCAACATCCAGAACGAAGGGGTGTTCATACGCTCGCGCCTGATCCCGCACGCGGGATCCGATCTGGCGGCGCTGGCGCTGTCTGGCAAACCCGCTTCCGCCAAACAGCATGCATTTTTGGAAAAAGATTCGTTGTTCAGTTACGCGGCGGGCGGGTCGGTCATGCCGAAAACGCTGGAAAGCGCGCTCATTGAGATGTATGCCGGGCTCGCCGCCTCGTCACCGGTGTACAATGGCGTGACAACCAATGATTTGGCTGCGGTCATGCGGCAGTCGGTCGCGCTGATGGGCGCGCCGCGGGGCTATACCGTGAACCTGCCGGCGCCGGACGGCGCGCTGCATGTGCAGGGATGCTGGCAGTTGGATGATCCTGTCGGCTATTTGGAATCTCAGTTTGCCGCGATGAAACAGCCGTTTTTTGTCTCGATGATGGGGCAGACCGGCGTCAAGGTTTCAGAGCCTGTCACGCGCACGGTCGCCGGCATGAAAGCGTATGACTGGAAGCTGGACATCGATGAGCAGGCGATGGAGAAGACCATGCGCGCCGCGTTGCCGGCTGACATGCCGGCCGAGAAGACCGACGCCGCCGTGGCGGCGCACCAGCAGACCCTGCGCATGTTGAAGCCGCTCTTCGGCAGCGGCTACACCTATGCGGCCGGCGGCAAGGATCTGGTTTTTGCCATGGGCGGCGAGGCCATGATCGAGGACGCGGTCAAGCGCGCGAAGGGCTCGTCTGGCGCCTCTGAGGAAGCCGCGCGGATCGAAGCGCTGCTGGCGCCGTCAGCAGACCCGCACAGCATGGGGCGGATCGCGCTGAGCCGCATCATGGCGCTCGCCTTGGCGGCACGCCCCGGCATGGCGGATCTCGCGAAGGGCATTCCGGCCGGCGAGGGGATCGTCTTCGCGGGCTGGCCGTTCAAGGGTGAGCTGCTTTCCGCCATGCTGATCCCGGCCTCTGAAATCAAGGCTGTCACGGCCGGCGTCATGGCCGGTCAAGCGGCTGCCCGGCAGCGCAACGCGCCGGCACGGCCGCCGATCCCAGATAATTTTTAACCCCACACCTAACGAGCAAGGAGAAACATCATGGAGTGCATCTCATATTCACGTCGGTCATTTCTCACGCGCACAGGCATCGCATCGACCTGCGCGGCGTTTCCGTTCCTGCGTGTGGCGGGACAAACCAGCCCCAACGAGAAAGTCAACCTCGCCTGCTGCGGGATCGGCAACCAGGGCGGGAGCGATGTCAATGCGCTGTTCGGTACCGGCCTCTGCAACATCGTGGCGCTGTGCGATACAGAGATGGGCGGTAAGCGCACGCAGAAGACCCTGCAGAAATTTCCGAATGCGCCGCGCTACACCGACTTCCGCAAGATGCTCGACAAGCACGACAAAGAGATCGACGCGGTGCTGGTCGGCACGCCGGACCATTCGCACTTCGTGATCACGATGGAGGCGATGCGCCGCGGCAAGGGCGTGTTCGTGGAAAAGCCGCTGGCCCATTCGTTCCATCAGATCGACCTGCTGATGGCGGCCGAGCAGAAGTACAAAGTCGCCACGCAGATGGGTAACCAGGGGCACTCCGACGCCAATTACTTCCAGTTCAAGACCTGGCAGGAGGCCGGCATCCTGGATAATGTCACCAAGTTCGTGGCCCACATGAACGGCGGGCGCCGCTGGCACAAGTGGAAGGGTGATCCGGCAGCCATCAAAAAGGCGATCGCGAAACAGCCCAACACCCACAACGTGGATTGGGATACCTGGCTGGCGCATGTCGCGGAGCACGATTTCACCGAACAGTACCTCAACGGTGACTGGCGCTGTTTCTATGAATTCGGCAACGGTGCCTTGGGCGATTGGGGCGCGCACATTCTCGATACCGGCCACGAGTTCCTGAAGTGGGGCCTGCCGACGTCGGTCGAGCCGCTCAAGATGGAAGGGTGGAATCCCCATGTCTTCCCGATGGCCTCCACGCTGCTCTTCAAGGTGCCGGCACGCGGGCCCGGCCTGCCCGCCTGCGACGTGTTCTGGCATGACGGCGTGGGCAACCATCCCGAGCTGCCCGCAGGGTTCCATGGGGTCAAGACCGCCAGCAACGCGCCGGCATCGCTCGGCGGCTCCGACCAGGGCAAAGCACTGCCGCCCGGCAAGGAGATCTACGGCGACGGCGTGGTGTTTAAGGGCGGTTCGCACGGGTCAGTCCTCTCGGTGGTCGGCGGCGAAAAAGCCGACGCGGTGAAGGCCCGGCTGCCACAGGTGCCGAAGAGTCCCTCAAACCACTACAAAAACTTCCTGCTCGGCGTCAAAGGCGAGGAGACCTGCCGCTCGCGCTTCGCGGTGTCCGGCCCGCTCTGCCAGTTCATGTGTCTCGGCATCATCGTGCAGAACGTCAACGCCAAACTGGAGTTTGACCTCAAGACCCGCCGGATCACTAATCACGCCGCCGCCCAAGCGCTGCTGCGTATCGGCGAGCCCCCGCGCAAAGGCTGGGAAGAGTACTTCAAGGTGTAACGCGGGCGCGATCAGCAACCCAACGCAAGGAGTCTGTTTGTGATGAGTCAACCTGTTCGGATCATGCCCTGTCTGGATATGCAGAACGGGCGCGTTGTCAAAGGCGTGCATTTCGTCGATATCCGTGACGCCGGTGATCCTGTCGCGTGCGCCCTCGCCTACTGTGCCAAGGGTGCCGATGAACTCGCCATGCTGGATATCACGGCGACGGTCGAAGGGCGTGCCACGCTGTTGGATGTGGTTCGGCGCGTGGCCGACGCCGCGACCGTGCCCTTCACGGTGGGCGGCGGCATCTCCGACGTGAAGACCGCCGAGGCGGTGCTCGCGGCCGGTGCCGACAAAGTGTCGATCAGCAGCGCGGCGTTCCGTAAGCCGGAGCTGGTGCCCGAACTGATCCGCGCGTTCGGCGCCGGACAGGTGACCGTGGCGATCGATGTGGACCGCAGCGCGGCGCTGCCGTCGGGGTACGAGGTCTATATCGACGGCGGACGCACCGCGACCGGCGCGGACGCTGTCGAGTGGGCCAAGCGCGTGGACGGTTTCGGCGTGCCGGTCATCCTCCCCACCAGCAAGGCCGGCGACGGCGCACGGACCGGATATGACCTGCCGGTGATCCGCGCGATCAAGCAGGCTGTCTCGGCGGAGGTCGTGGCCTCCGGCGGAGCGGGGACGCTTGAGCATTTTTATGATGCGGTCGAGGCGGGCGCTACGATTCTGCTGGCCGCCTCGATCTTCCACTTCGGCGTGATCGGCATCGGTGAGCTGAAGGCTTATCTGAGCGGACGCGGCGTGGCGGTCCTGTGACGCCCCCGGCGCGCAAGGCAGCTATGCGGATATTGGTGACAGGAGCGGCGGGCTTCATCGGCGCCCACTTGACGGCGCGCCTGCTGCGTGATGGGCATACGGTGGCGGGCGTCGATGCCTTTACGCCGTACTACGATGTGCGGCTCAAACGTGACCGCTGGGCTGCTTTGGCAGGTTCGGCGGTGGCCGAGGGACAGGCGCACCTGATCACGTGTGATGTGTGCGACGGTGAACGGTTGCAGGATGTGTTCGCGGAGTTTCGGCCTGAGTGCGTCGTGCATCTCGCGGCGCAACCCGGCATGCGCGCGTCGCTCAGCGCGCCGTTTGTCTGTCAAAAGAACAATGTCGAGGGCTTTCTCACACTGCTGGAATGCTGTCGCCATGCGACGGTCACGCCGCGCTTGGTGTATGCGTCCTCATCCTCGGTCTACGGTGTCGGCACCGCGCTGCCGTTCACGGAGGAGCAGCCAGCGGATCGGCCGGTGAGCCTGTACGCCGCCACGAAACGGGCGAACGAACTGATGGCGCACACCTACGCGCAGCTCTATGACATCCCGTGCGTCGGCCTGCGTTTCTTCACGGCGTACGGCCCGTGGTGCCGACCCGACATGGCGCTCTACCTGTTTGCCGATGCGCTGTCGCAGGGCCGCCCGCTGCAGGTGTTTCAAGGCGGTGATGTGCGCCGCGACTTTACCTACATCGAGGATGTGGTGGAAGGTGTCGTGCGCTGCATCGGTGTGCCGCTGCAGGCCCGGTCTGAGATTTTCAACGTGGGTAGCGGCCGGCCGGTCGCGCTGCTGAGCGTGGTCCGTCTGCTGGCGGAAAGGTTGGGCGTGACGCCGCGGATCGAAGCCGCGCCGTTACCGCCCGGCGACATCCCCGCGACGTGGGCGAGCCTTGCTCGGATACAGGCCCGTGCCGGGTATCAGCCGGCCATGACGCTGGAGGAGGGTGTTGCCCGATTTGTCGAGTGGTTCCGCGCCTATGCGGTGTCCGGGGCCGGGAGCGGAGCCGTGCAATGAGATGGTGGCTGTACAACGTGTTGTTTGCCGTGGCCTATGCCGTGATGCTGCCGCAATTCCTGCTGCGTATGAAGCGGCGTGGCGGATACCGCAGTCGCATGGGGGACCGGTTCGGACGTTATCCGTCCGACGTGCTCGCGCGGCTGCAGAAGATGCGGGGCGCGGTCTGGGTCCATGCGGTCAGCGTGGGTGAAGTCTATGTCGCGGGTCAGGTGATGCGGGCGATGCGGGCACGCGACCCCGGCCTTCGTTTTGTTTTCAGCACCACCAGTTCGACCGGATGGCGGGAGGCCGAGAAACAGGTCGGCATGGAAGATGTGCTTGTGTATTATCCGCTGGATTTCCCGCTCTGCGTGAACCGGGCTCTGTCTGCGATCCGGCCGCGCGCGTTGATCCTGACCGAATCGGAGATCTGGCCCACGCTGATCCGCGCCTGCCACCGGCGGGGCGTGCCGCTCTTTCTGGTCAACGCGCGGGTTTCAGACCGTTCGGCGCCGGGGTATCGCCGCCTGCGTTTCTGGTTCGGTCCGGTCTTGCGGATGTTCACCGCGATTCTGGCGCAGTCCGAGACCGACAAGCAGCGCCTCGTGGACGCGGGTGCCGACCCGAAGCGCATCGACGTGACTGGCAGCTTTAAATTCGACGTGGCGATCCGGAACCCCGTCAAAGAGCAGGAGGTTGCCGCCTTTCTGGCGCGCGTGGATTGCGGGCCGACGCGAACGGTGCTGCTGGGCGGGTCGACATGGCCCGGCGAAGATGCGGCGCTGCTCAGGATTTACCGCAGGCTTCGGCCGCGCTATCCGGACTTGCGCCTGGTGCTGGTGCCGCGCCACTTCGAAAAAGCCGATGCCGTGCAGGCGGAGATCGAGCGCGCCGGGTTTGCGTGTGTACGGAAATCGAAAGAAAGGCCCTGTGATCCAACCGGGTGGGATTCCCCATCGATGGGCATTCATCATTCCCTCTCGGAGCGTGATCCTGCCTCCCCGCCCGTTATTCTCGCCGATACAACCGGTGAGCTGATGGGCTTTTACGGGAACGCGCACATCGTTTTTGTGGGTAAGAGTTTGTGCGAGCATGGGGCGCAGAATATGATCGAGCCCTGCCTGTGCGGTGCGGCGACCGTGGTCGGCCCGTATACCGAAAACTTCCGTCCGGTGATGTCTGACCTGCTGGAGTCCGGCGCGTTGGTGCAGGTGCCGGACGAAATGGCGTTGGCGAGCGAGATCGAGCGATTGGTCGGCGATGCTGAGGCGCGCCGCATGCTGGGCGCGCGCGGCACGGAGACGGTCTTGCGCCGCAAAGGTGTGGTGGACCGCAGCGCGGCAGCGCTCTTGTCCGCGGTGCGGCATCACGCTTGAGCGTTCGCGCCCGCGTTTCCCAATGAGGCATGGGCGGCGCACAGCGGATTTGCTATACTCGTGGCATGAAGGTTGAGTGGAAAAGCTATGTGTGCGAGGTCGGCGTGACCTATGCCTGCGCGATGGCGCAGTTGCGCCTCTGGCTGCAGCGCATTCCGCAGGGTTGGCAAACGGCGTTCAGGCACGAGACGCAACGAACATTTGCGACGCTGTGCGCGTGCGACGCGGAACCGGACAACGTAGAGTGGCAGCGTTTCGTCACGCCGTCCGATGCCGCGTCGGTGCGGTTGGTGCCGGTGTTGCCGGACCGTTCGGTGGTGAGCCGGCCGGAGGCCCGCATCGAGATCGCGCCGCGCCACAAAGGCCTCTTTTTCGTGACGATTCCCGTGTGGGTCCGCGTGCAGGCCGAGACGCCCCGCCGCATCGATCTGGGCGACTACCCGACCGCCCTGCTTTCAAAAACCTGGTTCGGCCATCCCTCTGAAGAGGGAGAGATTGGTTATGCGCTGACCACGCGCGCGCGCCAGGACACGGCAGAGTTGACCGATGTGGAGGGACGCGCCATCTGTCCGGTGTTGATCGAAAACCACACCCACGAGGCGTTGGTCTTCGCGCAACTCCTGCTGAACGTGCGGCACATGAGCGTCTATCAGACCGAGGACGGTAAACTGTGGACCAATGAATGTCGCCTGGGCTATACCGGCAGCATCTTTCCGGCTTCAATCACGTTCGGGCGCACGGCGCCCGAGCAGGCCAGAGGCGCCACACTCATCTCGGAGCCGCGCGTGGTGCCTTCGGCCGGACTCACCGCGCGCGTGATCGCCGACGCCATTTTCAAACAACCCTTTTGACTGGATGACGGTCTGTGACAGTGAATACATCCAAACTGAATGCGGCGCTGACCGATTACGCATTACCCTTCTTGGGCATTTGCGCGTGGTTGATTTTTGGCCTCTGGGCCTCTTCGCTGCTCGCGCGTCTGCTGTATGCCGGACTGACCCACAAGTTGGGGACGGACAAGGCGCGCGCGGTTTCCAAGGGATTCAAATTCCTGTTGATTGTGTTGTTTGTGGTCTCGCTGATCCGAGGGGCCGGAGTGGATATCACGGCGGTGTTGGGCGCGGCGGGCGTCGCCGGCGTGGCCATCGGTTTCGCATCGCAAACCAGCCTGTCCAACCTGATCAGCGGATTGTTCCTGGTGCTGGAGCGTCCGTTTAAGATCGGCGACTTGATCGAGGTCGACGGATCGACGGGAATTGTCCACAGTATCGAAATGCTTTCCACCTATATTCGCACCTTCGACAACCGGGTGGTCCGCATTCCGAACGAGATGCTCGCAAAATCCAAGCTGATCAACCTGACCCACTATCCGATCCGGCGCATCGATCTGGAGATCCGCGTGGCATGCAAGGAGGAGCCGGCCCGCGTGATGACGGTTCTGCGCGAGGTGATCATCGCGAACCCATCTTGCTTCAACGAGCCAGAGCCGCTGATCGCTTTGAGGCGGGTGGGGGGGGCCTCGCTTGATTTTTTTGTCGCGGTCTGGGTTGACCGGAAAGAGTTTCTGGCGACGCGCACCTCGCTGTTGCGGGATATTAAGGAACGGTTTGACCGGGAGGGCATTGCGCTGCCATATGGGCGTGTCGCGGTGGTTCAGGGTGCGGGTGAGCCGACGATGAAGCTGTGAAGGGATGAACGAGTCCATGAGAAGAATCCGTGTGGATCAAGCAAACTGGCGAGTCGCCGTCTGTGTGGCGGCCAGTCTGATGACGGGGGTGTTGCTGGCGGTGTGGCTGCGCGCGATGGATGCGGTGGCCGGACGGACGCTGCACACGGGGCTGATGTTTTGGACGTGCGCGGCGGCTGGCTTGGCGCTGGGATATGTCGCGGCGGCGCTCGCCGACCGTGGCGGACGGATACGCGGCAACGGCATCTTGAGCCTGCTCTTTCTGGCGCTGGCAGCAAGCGTGATCGCGCAAAACGTGTGGACGCCTCGGCTGGTTGTGTCCTGGCAGGGGGTGCTGAATGCGCTGACGAGGCGTGAGACGCAGTATCTGTCGTTGCTGTTCCACACCGGCTTGCTCTATGCAGGGGTGCCGGCTCTGGCGGTGGGGGCGATCGCGCGGGTTGCGCTTCAGATGTTCCGACAGGACGCGGCAGACGCTCGGCCCGAGACGGTACTCACGTTGGGCGTGCTGTTGGTTCTGCTGCCGGCCGGTGTCGGGTTCGGCATTGGGCGCGCGACGCTGATCCCGTGGATCGGATTTGGGTTGCTGCGCGGGGCGGCGCTCTGGTTCGGCGTGCTCGCCGGCCTTGTGTTGGCGCGCGGTGTGTGGGCGATACTGCCGATTCTGGCGGTTGGGCTTGCCCTTTTCTTGGCCGGCCCGACGGAGTTGGACGCGGCTCTGGCCGCTGGGGTGTTCAGCCGACTGGTGCATCGCGACAGCGGCTTCGCGCGCGGCCAGCCCGTGTTTGCCCGCCAGACACGGCACCATGCGGTCGCGGCCTATGAAGATTCAGACTACGGGTTTGTCTTCGCGCAGGACGGACGTCCGCTGCTGTTCGGCAATCGTTTCCACACGGCGCGTACGTTGACGGCGTATGTGCCGCTGCTGCTGCACCCGTCGTGTGCGCGGGCGGCGCTGTTCGGGCCGGAGGCGGGGCTCTATCTGCCGTTCTTGGCGCGGGCCGGCGTGAAGGAACTCGCGGTCGGCGGATGCGACGCGGCGCTGCTGAAGCTGGCGATCGCTGCGGATGAACATCTCGCCGGTGCGCCGGTGGATGTGACGCCTCTGCTCCGGCGCCGCGCGCGTCTCACGGCGCCTCAGGCGTACGACCTGATTGTGCTCGCCGGCGAGCCGATGTGGATGCGCGGCACCGGCAAGGCGTACAGTGCCGGGTTGTTCGCCCGTTGCCGCTCTGCGCTCGCGCCCGGCGGTCTGGTGGCGCTGCACGTGGACGGCCGTGCGCTCTCGGCGCGGCGTTTCGCTGCGGTCACCCGTGATTTCGCGCGCGTCTTCCCGAACATGCAGCTCTGGTGCACCGGAACGTATGACTGGTTGCTGATGGGATCGAATGGCATGATCCAGAGTCCGGCCGATCAGATGCTGGCGTGTTTCGAACGTCAGCCGGTCATGCGCGATTTTGCAAGAGCGGGCGTGCTCGCGCTGCCTGAAGCGCTGGCCTGTATGGTCTGCGACGGAGCCGGCGTCGTGCCGTGGCTTGAGCGCACCGGTTTTGCAAACGCGACTGCGAATGCGTGGAGGCTGCCGCGGGTCGTGTTCGGCAACGGGGTGTCGGGTGGACTGGTGACGCCGAATGCCCTTGAACCGGTGCGGCAAAAGACGCTGGAGTGGCTGGTGCCGGGCGAGATGGACGTGGGCGTCTACCAGGCGATCCGTGACAAAACGCTGCTTTGCGCGGACGCGCGCACGCTCTCCGCACGCGCCCTAGCGCAGACGGCAGCCGGCCGGGGCGAGGCCGGTCTGGCTGACGCGCGGGCGGCCGCGAAGCTCAATGCGCGTGATCCGCTGCTGACGCGTCTGGCCGAGAGTTTGGAACTGGAGGGGCGGCGGCGCATCGCGATCGGCGAATTTAAAGGCGGGCTCAAGTGCTACGAGAATCTGCTCTCCTTTTCGCCGGGTTCCGCGCATTCGCACTACGGCATGGGGTTCTGCCTGCGGGCGAGCGGCGATAACGAAACCGCCTACCTGCACTTCGCGCGCGCGGTGGCGGCGGCGCCAGGACAGATCGGTTACCGGATGGAACTGGCCCAGGTGGCGGCAGCGATCGGCGAGTACGCGGAGGCCGACCGGCAGTACGAAGAGATTCTGCGGCGGGAGCCCGAGCACGCGGAGGCGCTGTACCGATATGCCACCTGCCTAGCAACTAAAGAGCGTAAAGACCGAAATATCGAGCAGGCGCTGATGCTGGCTGAAAAGGCCTGCCAGGTGACGGCGTGGCAACACCGAGAATTTGCGTACGGGCTCGCCAATCTCTACTTGGATGCGGGACGGGTGTTGGAAGGCATGGGACTCAAGCGGCGACTGAATGAAGGGGGTGCGCCGGAGGCTGTGCGGTCCCCGGCGGGACGCGTCGGGCCATGAAACGCGGGACAACAGGGAGGCAGGCATGACACGAACGGCATGGTCAGTGATGATGCTCGGCGCCGCGCTCGCAGCGTGGCGGCTGCAGGTGGAGGCCGCCGTGCCCGCGGAGGGGCGCCCGCCGCGTCCGCGGAATGTGGTCGTCATCCTGGCTGACGATGTAGGCTGGGGTGACCTTTCATGTTACGGCGCGACCGCCGTACAGACCCCGCAGGTGGACCGGTTGGCCCGCGAAGGGGCACGCTTCACGGATGCGCACGCCTCTGCGGCCACCTGCACGCCGACCCGCTACGCAATGCTTACAGGCGAATACGCATGGCGCAGAAAGGGGACCGGGATCGCCACCGGCGATGCCGCACTGCTGATTGAGCCGGGCCGCACGACCCTGGCCGCCATTTTTCAGCGCGCGGGCTATGTGACCGGCGTGGTCGGCAAATGGCATTTGGGGCTTGGCCCCGGACCAGGACTGACCGACTGGAATAAGGAGGTCGTTCCCGGGCCGCGCGAGATCGGCTTCGACTATTCGTTTTTGATCCCCGCGACCGGAGACCGCACGCCGTGCGTGTATCTGGAGGACCAACGTGTGGTGGGCCTCGAGCCCGACGATCCGATTCAGGTGAGCTTCAAGTTGAAAGAGGAGAATTATCCTGGCGAACGGGACGGCCGCCGCGACCGCGCGCAGCTCAAGATGGATTGGGATTACGGGCACCACTTTGCGGTGGTCAACGGCATCGGACGGATCGGCTACATGGCCGGCGGCAAGAGGGCGCGGTGGGTGGATGAAGAGATGGCCGACACGCTTGCCGCGAAAGGCGCGGCGTTCATCGCGCGCAACAAAGACAAACCATTCTTCCTGTATTTCGCCACGCACGACATCCATGTGCCGCGCGTGCCGCATCCGCGTTTTGTCGGCAAAACATCGATGGGGCCGCGGGGCGATGCGATCGTGCAGTTCGACTTTCAGGTCGGGGCGATCCTCGACGCCTTGGACGCGCATGGGCTGGCTGAAGATACGTTGGTGATCGTGAGCAGCGACAACGGGCCGGTGCTGAACGACGGGTACAAGGATCAGGCGGTTGAAAGGCTTGGGTCGCACCGTCCGGCCGGTCCCTACCGCGGCCATAAGTACAGCGCGTACGAGGGCGGCACGCGCGTTCCGTTCCTCGTGCGCTGGCCGAAACGGATCAAGGGCGGCACGCAAAGTGCGGCGCTGGTGAGTCTGGTCGATCTCGTTGCGACCTCTGCCGCTTTGTGCGGGCAGCCCCTGGCACACGGCGACGCGCCGGACAGCATGGATCTCTCGGCCGCCCTGCTGGATCCCGGCGCGGCGGGGCGCACGTCATTCATTGCGGAAGGCGCCCGCATGTCGGTGCGTGACGGCGTCTGGAAATTTATCCCGGCGAATGCCCGTAAAGACGGGCAGAAGCACCCGGACACTGGACGACTGGGTGATCCTGACGCGTTTGTCAAAGGCGAGCAGGATACCGGCAGTTGGAATGTGGATCAGCTCTATAACACGGCGATGGACCCGGGCGAAACCCATAATCTGGCCGGCGCGCAGCCTGAACGGGTCGCGGCGATGCGCGCGAAGCTGCAGAACGCGCGGACGGCCGGAAGGACGCGCCCGTGAAAGGAACCGGAGAAGATCACACGGGAACGCGGGCTGATTTTTCTGACCTGTTGCCGGATGCCGTTCTGGACGCTGTGGAACGCGCGACCGGGCAACAGTGCTCGGGCGTCATTCGCGCGTTGCCGAGTTACATCAACCGGGTCTACACGGTGGGCATGGAGAACGGCGAGCGTGTCGTGGCGAAGTTTTATCGTCCCGGGCGCTGGAGCCGCGCGGCAATCCTTGACGAGCATGCGTTTGTTCGCGCGTGTGCGGATGAAGAGATTCCGGTCATCGCGCCGCTGCCGCTCGCGCAAGGCGGTACGCTGGGCGATGCGGACGGCATCGCATTCGCCCTGTTCACGCAGCGCGGCGGACGGCCGGTCGAGCCGGCCGATCCCGGCAATGCGCTCTGGGGCCGCCTCGGGGCGCTGCTGGCCCGCATTCACCGTGTTGGCGAGCGCGCGCCTGCGCCGGCACGGCTCACGCTGCATCCGCTCACCGCAACGACGTCGGATCTTGACTATTTGCTGGACCATGATTTTCTGGAACCGCGCGAGGCGGCGCGGCTTGAGGCGTTCGGCGGGGATCTGCTCGATGCGGTGGCGCCACTTTTTGACGGGGTCGAAACGATCCGGCTGCATGGCGACTGTCAGCACACCAATGTGCTGGAACGGCCTGATTCCGGCCTCTTCTTGATCGACTTCGATGACATGATGAACGGTCCGCCCGTTCAGGATGTGTGGATGCTGCTGCCGGGACGCGCGGCATCGGCGCGCGCCGAGTTGGAGCAGATCATCGAAGGCTATGAATCATTCCGCGCGTTTGACCGCGCGAGCGTGCGCCTGATCGAGCCGCTGCGCGCGATGCGCATGACCTATTATCTTGCCTGGTGCGCGCGCCAGGCGCACGACGCGTCCTTTCTCCAGAACCATCCGGAATGGGGGTCACGCGCCTTCTGGGCCAGGGAGCTGGCCGAGTTGGAAGAGCAACTCGCGGTCATCCGGGAGGCGGGAGGTCACTCCGGCGCTCTTTGAAGAAATCCTGCAGGATGGCGCGGCACTCGGGTTCGAGAATGCCGGGTTGAACCGCCGGGCGGTGGTTGAGCCCGGGATGGTTCAGGATCGAAAAGACCGAGTGACCGCCGCGCTTGGGGTCAGAGAGTCCCCAGACCGCCAGCGGCACGCGGGCCAGCACGATCGCGCCGGCGCACATGCAACACGGCTCCTTGGTCACGTAGAGAATGGTGTCCGTCAGCCGCCAGTCTCCCGTCGCGGCGGCTGCTTGCGTGAGTGCGATCATCTCGGCGTGCGCCGTGGCGTCCTTCAGCAGCTCTGTTTGATTGTGGGCACGCGCCAAGACTCGGACCGCCGCGAGCGGGGTTTCGGCCGATTCAGGCCGGCGGATGATGACGCAGCCTGTCGGGACCTCGCCGTTATCCGCAGCTTTGGCGGCTTCGCGCAGGGCGAGCCGCATGAAATACGCATGGAATTCAGGTGTGAACATGGTGGTGGCCTGACGGGTAACACGGTGCGCCCAACAGGCGCATCAGACATTCAGTGCCGCCATTGTAGCGGACGGTGCGTGCGCCGTGAAGCGCGTTTATGAGCGTTGTGCGCTGAGGCCGGCGCATGGCAGTTCTGTTGGGGTCCGTGATTCGTAATCGTAATCTTGCTCGTAATCATAATCTTGAATGTGGCACGCACGAGCTATTACACTGTCAT
>Ga0265294_10006869_pt1 | contig 13599 bp, 10 predicted proteins | sample MunlanPumphouse3_FD_192504 | JGI IMG/M metagenome (GOLD analysis project Ga0265294, IMG submission 192504) | Groundwater microbial communities from a municipal landfill in Southern Ontario, Canada - Pumphouse #3 | ecosystem: Environmental > Aquatic > Deep subsurface > Groundwater | place... | reverse complement strand
CCCCGTGCTCCGAGCAAGGCAAAGACAAGTGCCAGTACGAAGAAGAGGATTGCAAGGCCTATAAGACCATCTACCATGTCTTTCTCCCTCCAATCGCCGGCATCAGGCCGGCGTTGAGGAGCCATACTCCATTTGTGGATATATAATTTTCCGGGCATAATTTTTGGGGCCGGGCCGAAGCAGCCCGGCCATCCCCGGAGATCAGCCCGGAAGGAGGTCGTAAGTTGTCGTCCGTTGCCGGAGCGTCCGCCCGAGGTCTCCGGCCATCCGCCGCATCTCGCCTGGGTCCAGGTAATCGGTGTCCCGGGCGCCCGCCTCCCTGGATATGCTCTCCTCAAAGAGCGTTCCCCCGAGGTCGTCTGCACCCGAAAGAAGCGCCATCTGGGCCATCTTTGTTCCCAACTTCACCCAGGAGGCCTGGACGTGGTCGAAGTTGTCGAGGAAGAGCCTCGATGTAGCAAACATCAGAATATCCTCTCTGCCGGTCGCCCCGGGCCGGGCGAGCCCCGCCCGGTAGAGAGGGGTGTTTTTATGGACAAACGAGAGGGGCACGAACTCGGTGAACCCGCGGGTCTCGTCCTGGATCTCCCGGAGAACGCCGAGGTGCCGGGCCCGGTCCGCTTCGCTCTCGCAGGAGCCGTACAGGATCGTCGCCGTCGAGCGGATCCCGAGTCCGTGCGCCTCCCGGATGACCCGGACCCAGGTCGCCGTATCGCATTTGTTCGGGCAGATCACCGCACGGATGCTGTCCACCAGGATCTCGGCCGCCGTCCCGCAGAGGGTCGTTAGCCCCGCCGCCTGCATCCGCTCCAGCACCTCCCGGGTGGAGAGATCACTCTTCTTTGCGGCATAGGCCACCTCCATCGGGTTGCTCGCGTGGATATGAACCCCGGGAGCCTCGTCCCGGATCCAGGATATGATATCGACGTAGGATTGCGCGTCAAAATCCGGGTGGAGGCCGCTCACCGTGCAGACCTCAGTCACGTTCCGCTCACGCGCCATCCGGGCCTTCTCCCGCACGACGGCTTCATCATGGAGAAATGCATCAGCGTCACCCGGTTTTCGGGAGAACCCGCAGAACCCACAGGCGTTCACGCAGAGGTTGGTCACGTTGATGTTCTGGTTCCGGACATAGGTGACGGCATCACCGACTTTCTTCTCCCGGAGTTCATCCGCGGCGGCGGTGATATCCCAGACGCCCCGGTCCCGGGTCTTCATCAGCCGCACCGCCTCCTCTTCCGTGAGCCGGTAACCGGCAAGCGCATCGTCAAGCAACTGTCGCAGTGGTGGCGTCATACATCTCAACCGTCTTTGCAGGATAACCTCATTTGGCGCGGTCAGCTCAAGAACATTCGGGTGTGCTTCCGGCGGAGGGCATACACTTATCAGTCCGGGAGACATCTCGGGAGCCATGGCTCAGCAGATCCTATGTCACCAGCGCACAAGGCTCAGCTACAAGGACGCATTCGGATACGTCGTCCCGGTCGGAGAGACCAGCCTGATGGCCTGGGTGACCGATGAGGGGATGATCGGGACCACCGGATTCGATATCGAGGCACTGGCAAATAACGGGGTTCCTGCAGCGATCGTGGGTGTCTCGGAAGAGTCCACCCTGGAGAACCTTGATGACCTGCTGGACGCCGAGGTGAAGGCGATAAACCTCCCGGCGATACAGCGCCGCATCGAGATCGGGATGCCGGGGCGAGAGGCCTTAAACAGGATGTGAGCGAGCTCTCCCGGCCGGCCTCACACCATCTCGTAGGTCGTCGTTCGCTGCCGGAGCGCCCGGCCGAGATCACTCGCGATCCGCTGCATATCGCCCGGGTCCAGGTAATCGGCACCCTCACCGCCGGCGTCGACCGAGACGTCGTCGCAGAACATCGTCCCTCCGAGGTCGTCTGCGCCTGAAAGAAGCGCCACCTCTGCCATCTTCATCCCCACCTTTCCCCAGGAGACCTGGATGTGATCGAAGTTGTCGAGGAAGAGCCGGGCGACCGCGACCATCAGGATATCCTCCCTGCCGGTCGCCCCCGCACGCGCGAGCCCGGCCCGGTAGAGGGCGGTCTTCTCGTGAATGAAGGAGAGAGGGACGAACTCGGTGAACCCCCCGGTATCGTCCTGGATCTCCCGGAGAACGCCGAGGTGCCGGGCCCGGTCTGCCTCGCTCTCGCAGGAGCCGTACAGGATCGTCGCCGTCGAGCGGATCCCGAGTTCGTGCGCCTCCCGGATGACCCGGACCCAGGTCGCCGTATCGCATTTCCTTGGGCAGATCACCGCGCGGACGCTGTCCACCAGGATCTCGGCCGCCGTCCCCTGCAGGGTCCCGAGACCCGCCTCACGGAGCCGTTCTATGACCGCGGCGGTCGAGACGCCGCTCTGCTTTGCGGCCCAGGCAATCTCGTCCGGGCTTGCGGTGTGGATATCCACCCCGGGCGCGACCTCCCGCACAGAGGAGATGAGGTCGGTGTAGGAGTCGAGCGTGTAGTCCGGGTGCACCCCCGAGAGGAGGCAGATCTCGGTGACGTTGCGTGCCACCGCCGTCCGGGCCTTCTCCCGCACTGTCGCGAGATCGTCACGGAACGCCTCGGGGTCATCAGCCCGCCGCCCAAATCCGCAGAACCCGCAGAGGTTCTTGCAGATGTTGGTGACGTGAACGTTCTGGTTCCGGACGTAGGTGACGGCATCACCGACTTTCCGTTCCCGGAGTTCGTCCGCGGCGGCGGCGATATCCCAGACGTCCCGGCCGCGGGTCGCGAGGAGGCGGACGGCCTCCTCCTCCGTGAGCCGGTGACCGGCGAGCGTGTCATCGAGCAGGTCATGCAGTAAATGCGGCATCGTAAACACTCTATTGCAGTCCGGGACTTATTCCTTTTTCTCTTTATGCCGCGCAAGGATGAAATCGTGGATGAGGATGACGACGATGACGACGACGGCGAACTCGGCGAGGTGCAGGGGCAGGTAGCCGATGAGCGGCACCGCGATGAGGGCTTTTCCGACGATCCACTCCTTCTCGACCGGCTCGACCAGGCCGACGCCCGCTATCCGGAGGTTCCCCTGGTCGATAGACGGGTTGTTGTCCCCTTTGGTGATGTAGCCGCCATGCGGGTCGGTGTAGTACTTCCCGAGCCCTGACTGCTCCACGGCGGCGGTATCGACGTAGGTCATTGCCCGGTGAATGATCGGGTGGACCGAATCGGCGCCGTTCGGGCGATAGATGATCACGTCGCCGTAATCCCCGAAGGACTGGTGCCCGGTCCGCTGTCCCTCGGCCCAGGTCGCGAGCTCGCCGAACCGGTCTTCATCGACGACGAGCACCAGGTCGCCGACATTCATGTGGGGGACCATGCTCTCCGACTCTATCGTGACCACCGCCGGCCAGGTGCCGGCGACGAGGTAGAGGGCGAGGGCGATACCGCCCACGACCGCGACAACCCAGAGGAGGTCCCGGGCCAGGGAAACGACCCGGTGGTCGCTCTCCCGGAACGCCGCGAGGGCCGATGCTGCACGCTGCAACCAGGTAACATCCGACATGTGTTCCAAAGAGAATGCTATTCCTTCATATACATAGGTTCTCCGGGGACCGAGCGGAAAAAAGATAAACCCATATGACCCCGGGGAGAATAACATGGGTCCATGCTCGCCGAAGGGGAGATCGTACGCCGGTTCCTTGCGCTGAAGCACCAGGTCCATCCCGACGTGGTGAGTTACATCCAGGAGCAGAACGATCCAACGCTCATCGACCGGATCGCTGCGGGGGTTCCTGACGGCACCCTGGTCGTATCCGCAGAGCATATCCCAGGGCTGAAGAAAGTCCGGGACGGGACTCGTTTCCTTGCCGACCCGGAACTTGAGGTGATCATGGGGAGCGCCGGGACCACGGGGAGCGTCACGGGCCACGAGGACGCCGTCCACTACTTCCGGGACCGCTACAACAGCCTCTCCTCGATGATCAGGGGCCGGATGACCGCGATGCCCATAGAGGCGCTGGTCAAGTCTCCCCACCGCTACCGCGACGAGGAGTGCAACATCATCGGTATGGTGGCCGATGTCCGGACAACCGCCAAAGGGCACCGGCTCGTCGAGGTGGAGGACCCCACCGGGGCCATCCGGGTGCTCTTCAATAAGGGAAGGGACGATGCCTTTGTGGAGGCGGAACGGATCCTCCCCGACGAGGTGCTCGGGGTCAAGGGAAAACTCTCAAACGATGGGGGACTCTTCTTCGCCGAGCAGTTCTCCCGCCCGGACGTCCCCATCAATCACGCCCCGTTCAAGAGCGACCGGCCGGGGAAGGCGGTCCTGATCTCCGACGTCCATGTCGGGAGCAACACCTTCCTCGAAGAAGAATGGAACCGGTTCGCCGACTGGCTCCAGGACTCAGACGCCGGCTACCTCCTGATCGCGGGCGACCTCGTCGACGGTATCGGCATCTATCCCGGCCAGGAGGACGAACTGACGATCAGGAACATATACGAGCAGTACGACGTCTTTGCCGGGATGCTCCGGGACCTCCCGTCAAGGGTCCGGATCGTTGCCGCCCCGGGAAACCACGATGTCGTCAGGATGGCCGAGCCGCAGCCGGCGATCCCGCCGGAGTTCACCAGGAACTTCCCGGCAAACTGCACCCTTGTCGAGAACCCCTGCCTGTTAAACCTCCAGGGTGTCCGGGTCCTGATGTACCATGGACGGTCGTTCGACGACATGATCGGGCTCATCCCCGGAGCGAGTTACGAGCGGCCCGGCGAGATCATGGATGAGATGCTGAAACGCCGGCTGCTTGCCTCCCCCTACGGTATGCGGACCCCCATCGCCGCCATGAAGACCGACCGGCTCGTCATCGACCCGCTCCCCGAGATCCTCCTCACGGGGCACGTCCACATCTGCGGCATCACCCGTTACCGGGGCGTCCTCGGGGTGAACACCGGCACCTGGCAATCCCAGACATCGTTTCAGAAACAGATGAACATCCATCCTACCCCCGCGCGGGCGTTTGTCATCGATCTCCAGACACTCCAGCCGGAAGTGATGGATTTCAGTTAAACATTCACTAAGTTTCCCCGGATGCTTTCCACATATTTAAAAATGTTGAATCCCTTTGTATATGGTACTCTATCGGAGGAATGCAGAGAGATGGATCTTGTGTATCTGGCACCTGTGGGTGCCATTCTCGCTCTCCTGTTCGCAGGGTACTCGTATCTGAGTATCCGGCGGGAGGGCACGGGTACCGAATTGATGCAGAAAATTGCTGCCGCCATCCATGCGGGAGCAATGGTCTACCTGAACAGACAGTATCGCGCTATAGCAATATTCGTCGTCGTACTTGCTGTCGTCCTCGCGATCTGGATTAACCCGCTCACCGCAGCCTGTTTCGTTCTCGGCGCGGCGCTCTCGGCGACTGCCGGCTACATCGGCATGTTCACCGCCACGGCCGCAAACGTCCGGACCACGAACGCCGCACGGAGAGGGATCGCGGATGCGTTCCGGGTCTCGTTTGCGAGCGGTTCGGTCATGGGGATGGCCGTGGTCGGGCTCGGGCTTCTCGGGCTCTCGGTTGCCTACATGGTCGTCAGCACCGTGACAGGGCTTACCCAGGCTGAAGTCCTCACCATCGTGACCGGGTTCGGTCTCGGGGCAAGTTCTATCGCCCTCTTCGCCCGTGTCGGCGGCGGTATATTCACCAAGGCCGCAGACGTCGGCGCCGATCTCGTCGGCAAGGTCGAGGCGGGCATCCCCGAGGACGACCCCCGGAACCCGGCAGTCATCGCCGATAACGTCGGTGACAACGTCGGCGACGTCGCCGGCATGGGTGCGGACCTCTACGAGTCCTACGTCGGTTCGATCATCGCGGCGATGGTCCTCGGCGTCGCCGTTGCAGCCACGAAGTTCCCGAACGCCGACGTCATGAACGTGATCATCCTCCCGCTGCTCATCGCCGCGGTCGGTATCGTTGCGTCCATCATAGGCTCGTTCTTCGTCCGGACCAGCAAAACCGAGAGCAGCGCCATCCACCTGGCCTTCAACAAGGGCCTCCTCTCCGCGCTCGTCCTGGTCGTCGTCGCCACCTACTTCCTGGTAACCTCGCTCCTCGGGGCGGAGTACATCGGGGTCTTCTACGCCACCATCGCCGGCCTTGTCGCGGGGTTCGCTATCGGCCTGATCACCGAGTATTACACCTCCTTTGACCGGAAACCGACTCTCGCCATCGTCAAGTCGAGTGAGACCGGGGCTGCGACCACGATCATCACCGGGTTTGCGAAGGGGATGGAGAGCACCGTCTGGCCGGTCCTGATCATCTCCCTCGCGATCTACATCTCCTACCAGGTCGCCGGGCTCTACGGTATCGCAATCGCTGCCGTCGGCATGCTCTCGACGCTCGGTATCTCCCTCTCCGTCGACGCATACGGCCCCGTCGCCGACAACGCCGGCGGTATCGCCGAAATGTCCCACCAGAAGCCCGAAGTCCGTGAGATCACCGATACCCTGGACGCCGTCGGCAACACCACCGCCGCCATCGGCAAGGGATTCGCTATCGGCTCCGCGGCACTGACGGCGCTCGCCCTCTTCGCCGCCTACACCCAGGCGGTCGGCCTCTCGGTCATCGATGTCGCAGTCCCGAACGTCTTTATCGGTCTCCTGATCGGTGCGATGCTTCCCTTCCTCTTCTGCTCCATCACGATGATGGCAGTCAGCAAGGCCGCATACAGCATCGTCCACGAGGTCCGGCGCCAGTTCAAGGAGATCGCCGGCCTTATGGAGGGGACTGCCGACCCCGACTACACCTCCTGCATCGCCATATCCACCCACTCGGCGTTGCGTGAGATGATCCTGCCCGGTGTCCTCGCCGTCGCCGCGCCGCTCGCCATCGGGTTCATCCTCGGCACCGAAGCCCTCGGCGGCCTGCTCGTAGGCTCGCTTGCATCCGGGTTCCTCCTCGCCGTCACGATGGCGAACGCCGGCGGGGCCTGGGATAACGCAAAGAAGTACATCGAGCAGGGCCACCTTGGCGGAAAGGGTTCCCCGGCCCACAAGGCAGCGGTCGTCGGCGACACCGTGGGCGACCCCTTCAAGGACACGTCGGGACCTTCCCTGAACATTCTCTTAAAATTGATGTCCATGGTCGCGCTGGTCTTTGCACCGCTGATCCTGGTCGTCTAATTTCAATCCTTCTTTTTCTGGCAAACCGCGCCCGGGTGGTATTCGGGCGGGCGCGGTTGTACTGCTACATCACCCGGCATAAGCAGGTACGGAATTGTATGCCCAATTTGCAGGACGACGGGCTACAGTTTTAGATCCAAATCCGCCCACTTTATAAAGTGTAGTTGCGCAAACTTAAATAATTATGAGTAACTTTGTCAACGTTCTCACCGCCGGCATCTTCGGCGGCACCGCCCTTCTGGCATTGAAGAGCGGGGTTGGGTGCGGACTTTCGGGACTGCGGATACGCGAGATGCTCTGCTTTGCATCAGTGTACGCGCTCGCGGCGCTCATCATAGGGGCGGTCGTGGGCAGTGTCCCGCTCACCCTGACGGAACAGATCGTCGGGCTCGGCCTTATCATGCACCTCATTATCGGGCTCGCGCTCGTCTATTTCGGGATCGAGACGAAGAAGACATGGCTGTCGGACCGGAAGGATATATCGCGCCGGACATTTCTCCTGATGTCGCTTCCCTGCCCGGCATGCCTTGCTGCAACGTTTCTTGCGTGCCTCTTCTTCACCGAGACCGCCGGGGTGAGCGGCATAACGGCGGGCGCCGTCGCCGGGGGTATATTCTTTGCAGGAATTATCGGAGGGGGAGCAGGCACGAGCTGGATCACAACAAAGACCGGCACGAAAAACCCGTCCACCCTGGGTAACGTCATGCTGTTTCTCGGCCTCTTCTACCTGCTCTGCCTTCTCGTTGTCCCGGCTTACCTTCAGGCGCAGAGTGCGCCGGCATTCAGCACCGCAACCGATCCGACCGGCATGCTCGCCGCATTCGGCCTGATGGCTGCCCTGATCCTGCTCGGGGCGCTTGCCGACAGATTACGGCATGCAGCAACGCGTCCAGGAGGGAGATGATGGATCCATCAGCATTGATCATGGAGACCATGTTCACCATATCCGGGGCGCTGCTCTATCCCGTAATCATCCTGCTCCTCGTCTTCGTCGTCTGGACACTGGCAGCCCTCGGCCAGTTCATATCCGAGTACTCGGGAAGAACGCGGGATCCCGGGCGGCTCAGGGCCGGGTGCCGGGAGACCCGAGCGCTTATCGAGGCCCAATCGTATGGTGAAGCCACAGGGGCGATGGCGGCATCAGGATCAAACCCTCTCCTCAGATCGTTCATCGGCGACCTTGCGAAGTTTCTCGGTGGCGATCGGTTTTCAATCGAGTAAGAAAAACTCCTCCAGGACTACGAGATACGCATTGCGGCTGAACTGGAGCTGCTCAAGATCCTGACACGGACAGCCCCCATGCTCGGGCTCATGGGAACGCTGATACCCCTCGGCCCCGCACTGATGGGCCTCTCGGCAGGGAACGTCGAGGCGCTGGCATCCAATCTGGTCATCGCATTCAGCACGACCGTGCTTGGTCTGTTTGCCGGGGGCATCGCCTATGCCATCATGCTGACGAAGCGCCGGTGGTACGTGCAGGACTTAAGCGACATGGAATACGTGGCGAGGATGGTGGCATGAGAAGACGTCGCATCATCCTCGACGACGAGGACGAGGATCCCCTCTCCGGCGTCGCCAACCTCTTTGACGTCGCCATGGTCTTTGCCGTCGCTCTCCTGGTCATGCTCGTCGTCTCCTACAGCATTCCCGAGCTCCTTGACGACGAATCGGAGATCACGGTCGTGAAAAACCCGGGGCAGCCGAATATGCAGATCATCATCAAGGAAGGAAAGACGCTCAAGGTGCTGAACATGACCGAGAAGCTCGCCGGAGGCCAGGGCAGCCGTATGGGCACGGCGTACCGCCTGGAGAACGGCGAGATCATCTACGTCCCCGATGATGGAAACGAAGATAAATAACTCTTTTTTACCCTAAATGGGCCTCTTCTACCGCCCGAAGCCGTAACGCTTATTAATAAGCAAGCGTACTTGATCTATCTAAAAATATATTTAGTAAATGCCCGGCCGCAGCAGGCGGCTCCGGGAGGAAAAGAGGCTAACGTATGAGAGTTACGAAAGAAAGCAACCTGTACTGGTTATGTGCGCTGATTATGATCACGCTGCTCCTGGTCGCGCCTGCGGCGGGTGAAGGCGCCGCGGACCCGGCCGGGAGCGGAGAAGTTTCGGAGAATGGAACGAACGGGCTGGATACCCGGAACCCGGTTGAAAGTCCTTCGATGCCGGAAGCGGCCGGAACAGAGGAGCCTGCAGCCCCTGAAGAGGGGGAGGAGACGCCACTCCCTGACGAATCCGGGAACGCAACGGGGACCCCGACAGCAACCGCCGGCGACCCGCTCCCGTTGGGGGACTCCGGAACTCCCGCTGGTGAAGGGAACACGACCGAAACAGTGCGGGAGGCCGCTGTGGAGAACAGGATCGCAATCGTCACGGGCGACAGCCAGAGGAGGGCAGCGATCACCAACGTGACCGGGAGCGTCCCGTTGAACGTCTCTCTCTTCTCTGAAGAAGAAGCGATCCTGCACGATTTCTCCGGGGAACCGCTTATCTTTGCAGCGTCCATCGGCAATGAGACCGCTGCCCGTATCAACGGCACAGCCGGTGAGAACGCAACGATCATCCTCTACGGCCCTTCCCCGGATACTACATTCGGTACGCCTGCGGACCAGAACATCAGCCGATACTGGCAGTACGGGGGTGACGGTAATATCCTGAACATGCTCCTGTATATCGACAACACCTGCTTCGGGAACTCAACACCCGTGGACCCTCCACAATCACCACAAGAGGCGATCAGGATCGTCATGATCATCGGTGGAGAGAGTTATGTCCCGATGTACATCGATGCAGCTGAGAAGAGCACTGCAAACGTCACGGTCTATCCCTCAAAGAACCTGCCTGCCGATCTCAACCTCACCGGCTATGACCTTATCTTTCTTGAGATGTTCGGGGCCGGAATAGATATCATCGAACCGGCGGTAAAGGACGCCACTGCCCTCGGGATTCCGATAATGGTCCTTCATGGAGGGACGCATGAATCCCTCGGAACCGTCGATATGACCGCCCACCCGGCAGTGGAGACCTACTGGGACAACAACTGTCCCGAGAATGCGCTCAGGCTGATCGACTACATTAGTGCCAGGTTATGCGGGGCCGACGTTCCGGTGAAGGATCCGATCATCATCCCACGGGAATGCATCTACCATCCCGACACCGGGGAACTGTTTGAGAACCTGGACGACTACCTGGCGTGGTACTCCATGTATGATCCGGCAAAACCGACCATCGGCATCATCTTCTATGACAGCCACTACCGTTCCGGCGATCTTCGCGGTGATGACGCTATCATGAGAGCATTTGAAGCCAGGGGAGCGAACATCCTCCCGGTCTTCCTCGATTATAAAAACCCTCACGTGATCGACCGGTTCTTCGTCAGGAACGGGACGCCGGTCATCGACGCCATCGTCAATATCCGGTGCTTCAGGTTTTACGGGTCCGGTGAGAACCCCGAACGGGGAATTGCGGAACTGGCAGCCTACAACATCCCGATCATCAACGCACTTGTTGATTACTCAAAGACCCCTGAAGAGTGGGCGGAAGGCACCGACGGCATCACCACTTCAAAGATCGGTTACTCGATCGCGATGCCCGAACTTGACGGCCAGACAGAGTTCATCTGGACCGCCGGGAGGGAAATCGACCCCGAGACAGAAGCGATCGGGTTTCGCCCGATCACACCCGTCGACGAGCAGGTTGCGTGGCTCGCCGACAGGGTTCTGGCACTCGGGAAGCTCCGGCATACTGCAAACCCCGACAAGCGCATCGCCGTCATCTACTACAACCACGGAGGAGGGAAGAACAACCTCGGCGCAAGTTACCTTGATATCGTGCCGAGCCTCACGAACCTCCTCAACGCCATGAAGGCGGAGGGCTACTCGGTAGCCGGCGAGGTCCCGGACGAAGACGGCCTCCTCGACCTGATGCTCCTCCAGGGAAGAAACGTCGGCACCTGGGCCCCGGGGGAGCTCGACCGTATGGTAAAGGACGGAGACGTCGTTTTGCTCCCTGCAGAGACCTACGCCGGATGGTTCCACGGCCTGCCTGCAGAGAGGCAGCATGAGGTTATCGAGAAGTGGGGCGAGCCGCCGGGTGAGATTATGGTCTACCAGAACGGCGGGAAGGAGTACCTGGTGATCCCCACAATATCTTTCGGCAACGTACTGCTCGCGCCGCAGCCGACCCGGGGCTGGCTGCAGAACGAGGAGATACTCTACCATGACAAAGACCTCCCGCCCCACCACCAGTATATCGCCTTCTACCTCTGGCTCCGGAACGAATTTGGGGCAGACGCCATCGTCCATTTCGGCAGGCACGGGACACACGAATGGCTCCCCGGCAAAGAACGCGGCCTCTCCGCAACAGATTGGCCGCCCCTCCTCATCGGGGACTGCCCGAACATCTACCCCTACATCATGGACGGGCTCGGAGAGGGGACGCAGGCCAAGCGGAGAGGAAATGCGGTCATCGTGGATCACCTCACCCCCCCGATCGTCACGGCAGGACTCTACGGCAACTTCTCGGTCCTCCACGAGAAGGTCCACGCCTACGGCACCGTAAATGCGACGCTGAAGGGGGAGTACAGGAAGAGCATCACCGGACTTTGTGAGGAGATGAACGTCTGCGATAACCTTGATCGCACGGTCGAAGGGATCAAGGCGATGTCGGAGGAAGAGTTCGCCGCGTTCATTACCAGCGACCTTCATCAGTACCTCCACAAACTTGGCGACGAGCTCATCCCGTACGGTCTGCATATCCTTGGAGAGCCGCCGGAAGGGGACGAACTGGTCTCGCTTGTCCGGGCGATGCTCGGCGAGGAGTTTGAAGAGCACGTCGGTATGATCTACCCCGACCCGCATAGCCTCTCGGCAGCGCACGGAAACTGCACCGTCATCGAGGCCCTGCTCCATGAGGTGCTTGTCAACGGCACAGGACCGGAGGCGGCACAGCAATCCATCCTCGGCGGCGTCTCTGCCGATGTGACGGCAGATTTGAATACCGCGATCCGCTACCAGAGGGATATTGCGGCCTGCACCGTTGAGATCCCGGCGATCATCAACGCACTCGACGGCGGTTTTACCCCGCCGAAGACGGGCGGCGATCCGATCAGGAGCCCGCACAGCCTCCCTACGGGCAACAACTTCCATTCCTTCGATTCGCGGACCATGCCGACACAGGAAGCGTGGAATGTGGGCATGCAGATGGCGGACGAGATGCTCAGGCAGTACCGGGATGCGCATGACGGAGCATACCCGGAGAAGGTGGCCTTCGTCCTCTGGGCGTGTGAGGCGATGCGCCACGAGGGAGTGACGGAATCGGAAGCCCTTTACCTGCTCGGCGTGAGGCCCGTCTGGAGCAAAGGAAACGTGAAGAGCCTGGAACTTATTCCATCCGGGGAGCTCGGGCGGCCGAGGATCGACGTGCTCTTCCTCGCATCGGGACTGTACCGGGATACGTTCGCGGACAAGATCGAGCTCCTCGACGAGGCCGTCAGGCTCGCTGCACAGGCCGAAGAGAGCGAATACCCTAACTACGTGAAGCGGCACAGCGAGGCACTCTACCAGCACCTCCTTGCCGGCGGCTACGACGAGGCTACCGCACGGAGCCTTTCTACGGCACGGATATTCTCGTCCGCACCCGGAGCATACGGAACAGGGCTATCCTCCGCGATCGACGCCAGCGGGACGTGGACCGACGAGGCAAAGCTTGCGGAGCTCTTCATCAGCAAGATGGGCTACGTCTACGGATCTGGCACGTGGGGCGAGCCAGGTACAGACCTCTTCCGTGCAAACCTCGGCGGTGTTGAGGCAGCGGTGCACAGCAGGAGTTCGAACCTCTACGGCCTCGTGGATAACGATGACTGCTTCCAGTACGTCGGGGCGCTCTCCCTTGCCGTACGCTACCTCACAGGGACGGCGCCGGAGACGTTCATCACCGACCTCAGGGCTGCAGGCAAACCGGAGACGACAACGTTGAAGGAGTTCATCTTGCGAGAACTCGATGCCCGGTATTTCAACCCGAAATGGATTGAGGGGATGATGGAGCACGGGTATGCAGGTGCGAGATATATGGATGGAAAGTTCCTGCAGAACCTCTGGGGCTGGACCGTGACGAATCCCGAGATCATCGGGTCGGATATCTGGAACAGGGTGTTTGACGTCTATGTGAAGGACGAGCACAACCTTGGCCTCTCCGAATTCTTTAAGGACAACCCGTATGCCTACCAGTCCATGCTCGCACGGATGATGGAGACGGCACGAAAAGGCTACTGGGATGCGGATAGCGAAGTTCTGCAGCACCTCGCAGAGGAGTTCCAGCAGTCGGTGGAACTCCACGGCGTGACGTGCTGCCACCACACCTGCGGCAACCTCCAGCTGGACGCCTACATCCAGGACCAGATCGCCACAGCCCAGGCGCCCGATTCCGGCAGCAG
>Ga0265294_10006865_pt1 | contig 13605 bp, 13 predicted proteins | sample MunlanPumphouse3_FD_192504 | JGI IMG/M metagenome (GOLD analysis project Ga0265294, IMG submission 192504) | Groundwater microbial communities from a municipal landfill in Southern Ontario, Canada - Pumphouse #3 | ecosystem: Environmental > Aquatic > Deep subsurface > Groundwater | place... | reverse complement strand
TCAATGCGACGTGGCAGAAGTATACCCTTAAAGCCAATCGTTGAGGAGGCGATAATCAATGCTCCGAGCGTTGAGCATGTGATCATACTGCGCCTCCAGGATCCTCCTGTCGAACTCTTCTCAGATCTGGAGATCGACTTTGAGGAGCTCATGGAGAGTGCGGAGAAATACTGCCCTCCTGAGGAGATGGACTCTGAAGACCCCCTTTTCATTCTCTACACCTCAGGAACAACAGGAGCGCCAAAGGGTATAGTCCACACCTGTGGCGGTTACATGGTGGGTGCATACTACACCACAAAATATGTGCTCAATGTCAAGGACGATGATGTCTACTGGTGCACTGCAGATCCCGGTTGGATCACCGGTCACACCTATGGGGTATATGGGCCGCTACTCCTTGGATCAACCATATTTATGACAGAACATACCCCTGACTATCCTGACGTCGGGATCTGGTGGAAGCTGATAGAGGAGTATGGCATCACAATATTCTACACAGCACCGACTGCCATCAGGATGTTCATGAGGTTCGGAGAGGAGTGGCCAGACAAGTACGACCTCTCCTCACTGCGGCTTCTCGCATCTGTTGGCGAGCCCCTCAACCCGGAAGCATTTGAGTGGTTCTACACCCATATAGGGGCAAGAAAATGCCCTGTGGTGGATACTTGGTGGCAGACGGAGACAGGCATGCACATGATCACCACACTCGCAGGACAACCCATGAAACCTGGCTACGCAGGAAAACCTCTGCCAGGGGTGGTCGTAGATGTGGTCAACAAAGAAGGAAACCCCACAGCACCTGGTGAGACTGGCATCCTTGCAATCAAGGAGCCATGGCCCTCAATGATGCGTATGGTCTTCAAAAATGAAGAACGTTATCGCCAGTACTGGGAGATGGGGGATCATCCCTTCTACAGCACCAATGACCTTGCAGTCAGAGATGAAGACGGCTATATCATGCTCCTCGGCCGCTCAGATGACCTCATCATCGTTGCAGGTCACAATATTGGCACGGCTGAGGTTGAGAGTGCTCTTGTATCGCACAACGCAGTCTCAGAAGCCGCAGCAATAGGCATTCCTGATAACGTAAAGGGTAGTATCATCAAGGTCTTTGTAATCCTGAGAGAGGGTTATAAAACCTCTGATAAACTCGTCCATGATCTGAAATACCATGTCAGGCTGACTCTTGGCCCTATTGCTGTCCCTTCGGTTTTTGAATTCCCGGAGAGTCTCCCAAGGACCCGCAGTGGAAAGATTATGCGCCGTGTCTTAAAAGCAAGAGAGATGGGCATTGATGTGGGTGACACATCTACTCTGGAAGATTGAAAGTGTGAAAAACACACCCAATTTTTATATACCATTTAAAGCATTTTATAAATATGAAGGGTCAGCCCGAGGATTCACTCAAGATTGAAAATATCGTTGCATCAGCAAAGGTGGCAGAATCACTGGATCTTCAGATGATCAACAGCCAGATCGAGGATGCGGAGTACAACAAGAAACGCTTCCCTGGCGTTGTCATGCGTATGAAGGATCCAAAGATCGCTGCACTGGTCTTTGGCTCAGGCAAGGTTGTCCTGACAGGTGCAAAGAGCGTTGATAATCTCTCCAGAGGACTTGAGATCCTGGGAGAGCGTCTGCGTGCCCTCAACATCCCCATATATGATGATCTGACATACAAGATCCAGAACATTGTTACCTCAGCAGACCTGGGGACCTCAATCAACCTGAACAAGATTGCAGTAGGTTTCAATCTTGACAAGATTGAATATGAACCTGAGCAGTTCCCGGGCCTGGTCTACCGCCTTGAAGAGCCAAAGGTGGTCGTGCTTCTCTTTGGTTCAGGGAAGATGATCATTACAGGAGGGAAACAACCTGAGGATGCAAAGAAGGCAGTCAGGAAAATACTCTTAGATCTCTCCAACCTTGGGTTAATGTAATTCATGGATCTGGAGAACTGATATGCAAAGGTGAGTGCGATATCATGCGATATATTGTCTATCACATGAGTTTCGGTATATATATGTATTGATTCTGAACAATAATATCTATATACTAATAAATCAGACATTATGTTACACCGGGATGACAACCATGAGAATGGAAAAAGTGCTTTATTTTACACCAAAAGAGGAAGAGTTCGCAAAGCTGCTGACAGACATAGGACTTAAGAGAAATGTTGCAAAAGTTCTGGTCTATCTTGCAAACACCCCTGAAGCAACTTCACGCGATATAGAGCGTGGAACGGATCTCAGGCAGCCAGAAGTAAGCATTGCTATGCGCTCACTCAAGGAGTATGAATGGATCCAGAGCAGGGAAAGCAAGGCAGAGAGCAAGGGTCGCCCTGTAAAGATCTACAGTCTCTCACGCCCAATTGAGGATATCATGGACGTCATTGAGAAGAATAAGCAAAAAGAAGTAGATAGCCAGCTGGCGCTTATCAGACAGGTTCGTGAATATATCTCAGTCTGAGATTATCTTCACACCATCATTTTTACCGACAATTACTGTTGTCTTTTCTGCAAACTCCGTAAATATACCACAGCTCATCACACCAGGAAGGTTGTTGATAGCTGTTTCAAGAGCCGCGGCATCATCAATTGTGCCAAAGTCTGTATCAATTATCCAGTTGCCGTTATCTGTGATCACAGGGCCGTCCTTCTTAACACCTTCACGTACGACTGGCTCACCGCCAAGTCTCCTCAGACGCGTCTCAACAAGGCTTGCAGCAAATGGAAGCACCTCAACAGGCACAACAGCACTGAGGCGCTCTGTGAGTTTGCTCTCATCTGCCACTATAAGCAGACGTCTGGCGGCCTCTGCCACACATCTCTCACGTGTCTGTGCAGCCCCTCTGCCTTTGATCAGTAACATTGAAGGATCGATCTGGTCTGCACCATCAATGGCAAGATCAAGTTCTGTGCAGTCATCAAGGGTGGTCAGGGTGATGCCATATTCACGTGCACGCCGTGCTGCCTGGTAGGAGGTGGGTACACCAGTGACAGAGAGGCCTTCTGAGATCCGCTCAGCAAGGCGTTCCATTGAATAAAAAACCGTTGAGCCTGTACCAAGCCCAATTGTCATCCCATTCTCAACGCAGTCTGCGGCATAGTATCCGGCCGCCTTCTTTGCATTATTAACTGCATCTCCAGTACTCATAAGAGATATTTGCTGTGAGCAGAGTTATGATCTTCTTATCTGAGACCTGAATAAAAAAAGGGGCAGAGGGATCTCTGTCTATGCTATCAGATAGGAGATCGAGACAGAAGCTGTCACATCCACTGTGTCAGGCTCGATTGGAGTCGAGATGGCCGCTTCGGCCCCTTTAAGCATGAAGTTGTCTGTATACCGCATTGGCGAGTAACTACCGCCCACACTCACATCCTGTACTCCGAGAATCTTCATGTTGAGTGCGTTCACAACAGTGTCAGCATCACCACGTGCCTGCGTGACTGCCGCTGTAAGAGCCTGTGAACGGAGTTCCTGTGCCTTCTCGTCACTGAGTGTGAATGAGATGTAGTTTACAGAGTTTGCGCCGTTCGCGATGGCAGTGTCAATGACCTCACCTGTGCGGTTGATATCACTGAGTGTCACCTCAAGGGTGTTGGTAACCTTGTAATACTTCACTTTTCCAGGCAGGATACTCCCTGAATTGTCCCTGTCCATCTCAGTATGGATATTATACCCTGTGGTCTTGAGGTCATCGGAGGTCAGACCCATCTCTTTGAGTGCATTGATACACCTGTCCATCCGTGCCGCGTTCTCCTGCTGTGCCTTCTTTACATCACCGTTCTCTGTCTCAACAGCAAGTGAGACAATGGCGCGGTCAGGTGCAGTAGTCACCTTTCCATTTCCTGAAACAGAGATGACCGGTGCACCGTTGTCATCTGTGACAGCCGCCACAGGGCTGAACACAGCCACACACAGCACAAGAAGTGCTGCGGCAATGAATGCGAGATGTGCCTTCATAGTAATCACATACTATCCTCTGGATTTAAACAAATACTTATCCATGACTTCGAAAAAGTTCGAAGTTAAGAGGACGGCGATGCGGGCATCATGCAATCTATTAGGATTGGTCTTCACCATACAGGCCCAAATCCATGGATTTTATCCACACTCCAATACTCAGATGTCCATCATAGGATTTCATGGATTTGTAGGATATATACAGAGTCATACCGAAAATTAATACTATTCAGGTGTTCACTTCTCCTCAGAAAGGAGGCATTATATTGAGCGGAATTATCATTGTAACATGTTCAGGGATCTCAAGTACAGGCAAGCTCACTTCACAGGCAGCACTGGTATTTATGCAGAGATATCCGGGTGTTTTTGAGAAACACATCCCTGCTTCGAAGATGAACTGTTCTTATGAGGAGATTCTCAGAGACTCCAGTCAGATGATTGTTGTTGACGGATGCACTGAATGCTGTGCAAAAGAGAAGCTGTCTTCCAGGGGCCTGACTCCGGATTTGCACATTATTGCAACAGATCTGGGGATTGAGAAGAGAGGAACCAGTGATCCTGAATACGCAGAGATTGAAAAACTGGTTCTTGCTGTAAAAAAGAGTGTCAGGGAACTGGAATAATATTTAAGAGGATTATGCCATCCGGGATCTTAGCCTCTGCCTATGCATGTGGAAAACACAATATTCAGGTCTGTGCAGGGGACGAGCATCAGCGAGCTTGAGAAGGCCATCAGGTCTTCGAGGGGCCCAGGCAATCAAAAAAAAAGATTATGGATATCCCCTGTTCATCCTCATGACAAGCAGGATCTCATATATGATCAGCATGAGAATGACAAGACAGCCGCCACTGAAGAATGCCAGCACAAACCAGCGCAGGCCCATATCAAGATCCCCGGCACCATCTGAATATGAAGTAAGCGTGGCCCTGAGAACTGTCGGCTCATCCCCGGCCCCGGCTGTCATGGGAACCATCTCAGGCACCTGAACAGGTATCATCTGGAAGAATATCCCTGCCGCAAGGCTCGCAAATATCAGAATGCCAAAAAGGGAGGCATATTTCATCAGGATGCTCTGTATGTCCGCCTTTCCGGGTGAGACTATCACAACCTGCTCACATACACCATATATCTTGATCTTTCGGCCTTTCTCACTATAACGCGTATCCACGATCTCAATCATGCCCGCATCAAGGAGATTATCTACATGGTATTTGACTGTGGTAATCGGCTGTTCGAGGGCTTCTGATAACTGGGAGAGGGCCTGTTCACCCTCTCTCAGAAGACCGAGTATCTCACCCGCAGTCTTGTTTGCCATCGCCCGTCCGATCTTCCTGGCCCGGTCGTCACCAGGCTCAAGAACCACAACCCCTTCAGCCATTGATCTTACTGATAATCAGTTCCTTTCCTGAAGAGAGAGCCTCTTCAAGTTTCTCAGGCATCTTTCCGACACCCTGAGCAAGACCGGGTTTTCCTCCGCCCTTGCCGCCCAGAATTCCACATACCTCTTTTACAATCTCACCTGCATTAACAGCATCTGTTCCTGAGGCGACCACCACATGAACACGCTCCTTTCCACCTGCAATCAGGCCTACACCACCCTCATTTGCAAACTTCGTGGCAATTGAGACGAGTTCCTTTGGTGAGGCATCGATCATATGGACAGCAACAGGAATGCCGCTTACAGACTCAGCTGAAAGCTGGCTGATCCTCAGTTCAACCAGTTCATTCTGAAGACGCTGGATCTCCTTTCTCTGATCCTTCCATTCTCCAAAGAAGCGCTCGACTGTTGGTGGCAGGTTCTCCTCCTGCACACTCAGAGTCGAGGCAGAGGTCTCCAGGAGGTCGCCCACATGCTGACCATACTGTACTGCCGCCATTCCTGCGGCAAATATCAGACGCTCGATACCATCCTGAATATGCTCGACACGAATGATTCTGAGAGAACCGATCTCTCCGGTGCTGTGACAATGAGTGCCTGCACAGGCCTGCACATCGCCGGCGACCCTGACAACCCGAATCTGCCTGCCAGGAGGGACACCTCCCTGGTAGAGACCAAACCCATACTCCTGCTCGGCCTTTGTCCTCTCCTCAACATCGATCATGACAGGGAGATCTGAGAGGATAATCCTGTTTGCCACTACCTCAATCCTGCGGAGTTCTTCTGGAGAGATATGCCTGTAATGGCGAATATCCATGCGGGAACTCCCCAGGCCTTTCTGTGCACCGGCCTGGTGAACGTGCTTCCCGATTACCTCCTTTGCAGCATGCAGAAGGACATGAGTTGCAGTGTGATGCCTCATCAGCTGGCCGCGCCTCTCCTCATCCAGAAGACCCTTGACATGGTCTCCGCGCCTGAGGGTATCTTCACTGACCTCATGAAGGATTACATCACCGATCTTGGTGGCATGCCCGACATTGACCATCGAGTCCTCTCCGACAAGTGAACCCACATCAGACGGCTGACCGCCACCCTCAGGATAGAAGAGGGTCTGGTCAAGGACAAGATATTTGTCAAACTGATCAAGTACGACTGCATCAAACTCAACCGCGTTCGGGAGGTCATAGTAAGAGGTCTTTGTAGCCGGAAGATTCTCAATACGCTCCCTGAAGGGTGCGAATGGATCCTCTGTCTTCTCTTTCACGGACTCAGAGTGCAGATCAGCGATATGAGAGTAGAAATCATCAGGAAGATCCACCTCTGTACCCTCTTCTCTGGCAATATCCCTGACAATCTCAGGAGAGATGCCATGTGAGTCATAGAATGTTATGATCTCATCAAGAGGCACAGGTTCGCCCTTCTTCTTGTAGTTCTGTGCCACCTTACGGACAATGCGGGCGCCCCTCTCCATGGTGGCATCGTACTTCTCTACCTCATTATCGACGATCTCACGCACAATGCCCATGTCCTGCTCGAAAGAGGAGATGCCGATGGCCTGCATCTGCATCTCAATGAGATCTGCGGGGTCGTCTGAGATACCAAGTTCCTGCATCAGCCTGAATGTGCGCCTGAGCACCAGACGGGCAAGGTAACCCTCCTGTGCATTGGAAGGCACAATACAGTCACCAAGCATGTAGGCCAGACAGCGTGAATGGTCTGCGATGGCATATACCTTCTCAATGGGCTCCATAATTGCCTGGAACTCAGAGATTGGCACATTGATCTGATCTGCAACCTTCTTTCTCATCTCAAGGAGATTTGAGCCGCTGATATCCATCATGCCTGCATACTTCGCATTCATTGCGAGGATATGGGTATACTCAGGCTTGTCCAGAAGGTATTCGAGATTCGCAGATCTCATGATCCTGCTCACCATCTCAGGGAAGATGGCGTCATAGATGGTCGGCGAGCCCTTGGATGCCCATACCAGACGTTCAAGACCATATCCGGTATCAACGACCCTGGTTTTCATAGGCCAGTAAGTATCACCCTCAAGGTCTATAGATGGTTTATCTGAGGGCTTCTTGCTGAGGCTCATAAATACAAGTGTCGCGACCTCAAGTCCTCCGATCATCACCTCTACACTGGGACCGGCGTTTCCGCCACCCATCCAGGGATGTTCCTTGTAGGTCACGTCATTCAGATCAGCACCTATTGAGGAGAGGAAACCTTCACAGAGTTCCACAGTGCGATCCTTCCAGTAGATCTCATTATCATCTGAATTGAAGGCATGGTGCGCCATCATCTCAAATGTAGTCAGATGCCTGCCAGAACGCCCCACTGAATCGAGATCATTGAGCCTGATACATGGCTGTGATATAGTAAGCGGGTTTGCAGGCGGTGGTGCCTCGCCGCTTGTAACAAATGGCTGAAAATCCGCGATTGACGCGATAGTCAGGTAGATGTCATCTCTCCACCTTGCAGCAACTGGATAGCGCTTTATACGGGTGTGCCCCTGTTTCTCGAAGAATGAGAGATATGCCTCTCTCATCCCGTCCAGAGAATGAGGTTTGAAGATTGGATTCCCTATAAAGTTATATGTCTCACAGGGTGCATCCCCGCATAGCTCACGTGACGGATCACGGGTCCAGAATGCTGCCCCACATTTCTTACAGATCTTTCTTACAAGACCCTGATCTTTGAAATAATCAAGCTGATACTCTTCCTCGAGCATAGAAAATCACGTTAAACCTAAGGATATTATTCGCTTCATTAGGGTATTAGTATTTGCTATTAGTCAGATCCGCACCAGGTATCCTGATACCAGAGCTGATATTCTTCAAATCTGCCAGTTTTACGGGCTATTCTCACTGCCAGGATATGCCAGCAGGTCCTGCCCCTGAAGGTGAAATCCCCACATGTGCAGAAGTCATCCTCAACTACATACTCGTCAGTCCTGCCAACTACCACAAAGAAATCCAGATACTTCTTTACCTGGCCCTTATCAACTGCGTCGAGGGCCTTTCTGCCCCTCTCACCCCATCTGGCAAGGACAGTCTCCCGGAGGGAGGGTGTAATATCAGTGCAGGCCATCATTGAAAGAGAGAGACCTCCGGAGGATCATCAATGAACTCCCAGCCATGGCGCTCTGCAAGCATCTGCATGCCAGGCGCCTCAAGGGCATAATGTGTAGACTCAATGAGAGGGAGGGGGGCAGCGATGGCGACGCTGTGTTTGAGTTCTGAGGAGAGGAAGGCATCTGCCCCAAGTGAGACTGCCTCATCCATGAGAAGGGGATCAAAGCCACTCCCACCGACAACAGCAAGCTTTTCAGGCTCTTCTGGCAGTCTGCCCCAGATACGGACCCCGCCTCCGATTGCCTGCATCATCTCATCAAATGAGAGTGTGCAGGTGCCTGCCAGACCAAGACTCATAGATTCCACATCTGTCAGGCCAAGCAGGGATGCAAGGGCAGCATTCACACCTCCCTCTGCATGATCAAAGTTTGTGTGCATGACATAGACATTGATGCCGGCCATGAAGAGAGGGCGGAGTATCCCGGCCCGCCGGCCCTTCAGGCGGTGCACAGGCTCCCAGAGGGGGGTGTGGTGGAGGACAAGGACATCGGCACCTGCCGAGACTGCCCTCTCCACAACTGTGGGTGTCGCATCAAGGGCAGTGCATATACACCCGATCTCCTCCTTTCCCTCAAGCACAAGGCCGATCCTCTCGATATCAAAATCCTCTGCCAGAGATGGGGGGGCGATCGTCTCCATCATCCTGATGAACTGATCACGCTGCATATACTATAATTGCAGTCAGGCAGACTTAATTATTGTTTCCAGGTGTGTTCTCAGAGAGAGTCAGGCGCATCAATCTGGATCATAGAGGGCACACCTGATCAGAGAGAGACTGAGCTGGAACTACCTGAAAATAGGGCAGTTCAGGCATCCTGACAACAACCAAAGGTCCATATGAGTGTGCAGATCTGAAAAAGAGGCCCTCTTTTTTTTGGACATGTAGATGATTATGTCACAAATCGTATATCTTAGCATATATACAATATTGAATGTGGATGCCTGAAAATATGTCCCGCCGGGGCTGGGGATCCATCTATGATATACATGCACACCCAGCCCCTCACATGCCCAGATGACAATTAGAATCTTCTACATCTGGAGGAGGAATAAATTATGGAAAACAAATTAATTGAGAAAATACTTCCCGCCATCACATTTGCACTCATGTGTAGTGCTCTTGTTTCACTCGTAGGGGCTTGGGAGATTGATTCTATTGACGAGCCAATCCCTGCGAACATTTCAATCGATGAAGGAATGCATCTTATGTGGACTGGATATCCATACCCCGGCATTGGAGATTATGATGTTCACAATGATCTAGCAAAGATAGCAGGATTGAAAATGGGAATTGCAGTTGAATATTATTGTCGACTGGGCCAGTTAGCAGGACAACCTGACGATCCGGAGTTTAGCGATTATACAATCCATCCCAGTGAAACTCATTATGCCCATACCCTCCCAGGAATGCAAAATGCTCCGGAGGTTGCAGAATACTATTCAAATAAAGCGAGAACTTGCATAAATAATGGTGACCCTGATAATGGATATATTCAGTTGGCATATGCCATGCATTTTATGTCAGATATGGGATGTCCATATCACTACACCTATGAAGGGCTTCTTAACCACCCTAAATATGAAGAATTTGTCGCAGATAACTGGCATACAGGCCATTATTTTTTTAAGGACATCAGAGATGTTGATTATTACTATTCCATATCTGATGTTAGCGATGCTGCAAACAATCTTGCAAATGTTGCACATCAATATCAGAGTTATTTTGACAGTCAGATTTGGCACAATTCAAACTGGAAAAATGATTCCAAACTTGTTGAAGATACAAGGACAGTTCTCAAATATACTGAGCGGTATGATAGAGGACTTGTGGATTATGTAAACACTTAGACGAATCCTATTTTATTTTTTTTCATAGTGACGATTATGACACCTAATCATAAAAAAAGAACTCTCCTGGCCCTTCTGGCCCTCATCATATTTCTGACACTGACGGTGCTGTCCATCCTTCTTCTTTTCTATGGCGCCGGTGGTTTACTCCCATTACTTGCCATACTGGTTTCTCTGGCAGGAGGGGGTCTCAGCCTCTATGTTCTCCGGGTATATCATAAACAGGGGTATCCATGGAATCTGGCCGCCCTTGCAATCGCCCTCGGATGTCTTGGTTGCATCCTGATCAGTTTTGGTGCTCTTGCCTTTGGCCTGGCCCTGGCAGATGAGAACCCTGCTGTATACAACTATCAGATCACAGTTACAGGGCTGGAGAACTATACAGGCGGCCCTGTCACTGACATCCTGCTCCCCCTCCCTGTGCGGGAAGGAGAACCAGTCTTTTCTGACGAGGATCTTGATGGCCGGCAATTTGGCATCTGGAGGACTCTGCTTGCAGAAACAAAGCAGGGAAAAATGCTGGTATTCCAGACTACAGAACAGAACCTCTCAGATATCAGCGCATCCTTTGGAAGCCCAAAAGAGCACTTTTTCCTGATCAATGACATAACACAGGAGTCTTTCAGTCCTGTTCTCGAGGACTCTCCAGCCGGTTATACCAGATGGGCCTTCGGGGGACACAAGGATCTTAAGACCTTCAACACCCAGATCAGGCTCGACGAGGGGATCACACCAGAGAACACCAGTGCAGGCCCGATTGTTATCAGTCTCTGGATCACGGCAGGCGGCGGGCGTTTCCATGGTGTCACTGGTGAGAAGTACAGAGTCAAGGTATGTGAGGACATTCCTTCAGGAGTCAGAGGTATGATCCCTGTAAAGGCGCAGGTGGCCAGGTTTGGGGATGCAGGAATTGAACCCCTGACTCAGGGGCAATGAATATGTCATGATTACAGTCAGGCAGACTTAATTATTGTTTCCAGATACAGGCAGGGGTAGCAATCCGGATCACAGAGTGAGCACCGGATGCAGAGAGGGACTGAGCTGGAACTACCTGAAAATAGGGCAGTTCAGGCATCATGACAACGACCAAAGGCCCATATGAGTGTGCAGATCTGAAAAACAGGACCTCATTCTTTGGATATGTAGATGTAGATGCCTGAGAAAGATGTCCTGCCGAGGCTGGAAATCCATTTATGATATACATGCACACCCGGCCCCTCCCATGCCCAGATGCCGATTAGATTCTGGTTTTTATCAGAGATGACAATTAGAATCTTCTACATCTGGAGGAGGAATATAGTCGAAAACCATATTTTTAGTAAAAAGTCTGGTTTCGTAATAAATCATAGATTTAACACGGGCTCAACACCTGTGAAAGTGGTGAGCCTTCTTCATTATAGTTACGAACATATTTTCAGAAATAACCAAAGTAAATCGCTCCCCGCGATTTCCATTGGGCTCCATTTCAAAAATGAATGGAGCTCATGATGAATCTTTGATTCAGCATGAGTCAAAAAAGTGAGTTTCGCAACTATAATTGAGAAAATCTTCCCGCCATCACGTTTGCACTCATGTGTAGTGCTCTTTTTTCACTCGTAGGGGCTTGGGAGATTGATTCTATTGATGAACCAATTCCTGCGAACGTTTTAATCAATGAAGGAATACATCTTATGTGGACTGGATATCCATACCCTGGCATCGGAGATTATGATGTTCACAATGATCTGGCAAAGATAGCAGGATTGAAAATGGGAATTGCAGTTGAATATTATTGTTGACTGGGCCATAGCAGTACAACCTGACGATCCGGAGTTTAGCAATTATACAATTCATCCCAGTGAAACACATTATGCCCATACCCTCCCAGGAATGCAAAATGCTCCGGAGGTTGCAGAATACTATTCAAATAAAGCGAGAACTTGCATAAATAATGGTGACCCTGATAATGGATATATTCAGTTGGCATATGCCATGCATTTTATGTCAGATATGGGATGTCCATATCACTACACCTATGAAGGGCTTCTTAACCACCCAAAATATGAAGGATTTGTCGCAGATAACTGGCATAAAGACCATTATTTCTTTAAGGACATCAGAGATGTTGATTATTACTATTCCATATCTGATGTTAGCGATGCTGCAAACAGGAGGATCTGAGAATTGACGCTCTCCAGCGTGCTGAGATCAACTTTTGAGAGGTGATATCTAAATGAGGTCTCACAGGAGACATTCGATGCTACTTTCTGAAGAGAATGAATGGACAACCGATTCATGGCAATCCCGATCGAACCCTGAAACAGAGTCGTCGGGGTCAGGTTTCCGTTGATCGAGAGATGAAGATGATGATCCAAGAGAGGAGACCGCATGATCAGAACATTCTTGTGCTCCAAGAGTATGTAATCTAGTGCGGGCGTTTTTGCGACATTTGGTCATATTGGGACGACCGCAAAGTGTTTTGATCCTTTCTTCGAGTACATCCGTGAGAAGAGTATACATTCGATACGCTTCTCCAGGAAGTCAGGGATCACTGCTACGATATACGGGGTAGACAGATATGAGGAGTTCATGTTCGCAGTTATCAAAGGGATATTCGGGGGAGAACTCTTTATGCCCATTACGGCTTAGCGGTAGAGCTGACCAGTTACTAAGATTTTTTGAACAGCATTTTGAATGCGCATGAAGGCCGCCAAACGCTCATTTTCTGGGGAACCATTGACTTCACTTATTGTATTTCTTACTTCATTTAGGAGATTGCTTATGAGCTCATACTCATTGTCTTGCATTTCCCTTGCAGAAACACGACTACGAATTTGATTTCGGATTGCAGAAAGATCATCGTCAATTTTTCTCTGTAAAACATTATTTTCATTACTAGATGGCAACTGACGGAACTCGATCAACGTTTGTTGCACCATGTTTAATAGGGTTATTTGCTTGTCTCGCGAAAGACCATGGATAACTCCCTCTCCCTCTCGTCCAATAGACCACATAGCCACTGATACTAAGATCAGCAGTAACCATTTACTAAGAACTATCCATAGATATACCTGGTCATAATAGCTATAATTGAAAACCAAAAGGAATATAATAACTATTGCCACACTTGCAACCAAGAAGATGCTAATTGTATTTCCAATACTAGTGAGCATTGGCACAGGTAGTTTACTTGTTGTATTTTTTGTAATAAGCCGATAATTATATATTATACATATCCCAGTTGCTATTACCATCAAAGATACATCGAACATTGCTATCCAATATGAGTGGCG
>Ga0265294_10006863_pt1 | contig 13607 bp, 12 predicted proteins | sample MunlanPumphouse3_FD_192504 | JGI IMG/M metagenome (GOLD analysis project Ga0265294, IMG submission 192504) | Groundwater microbial communities from a municipal landfill in Southern Ontario, Canada - Pumphouse #3 | ecosystem: Environmental > Aquatic > Deep subsurface > Groundwater | place... | reverse complement strand
TGTTAAATTATCTTTTAAATAATATCCTTTTTAAAGATTCGTCAGGAATTAAACTTCCACAACATATAATTGATGAAAACCCTCTTATATCGGTGCTTATTCCCGCAAGGAATGAAGAAGAAAATATAAAAAGATGCTTATTGTCACTTACAAAGCAGGATTATAAAAATATCGAGATAATAGTGCTTAATGATAATTCCACTGATAACACTGGCAAGATAGTGGCAGAGCTTTCCAAGAAAGACAGTAGAATAAAACTATATAATGGTAAAAAGCTTAAAAAAGGCTGGATGGGTAAGAATTATGCCTGCTATCAGCTTGCTGGATATGCAAAAGGAGATTATCTGTTGTTTACTGATGCGGATACCATTCATTTCCCTGATTCTATATCCAGTGCGCTGGCATGTCTTTTAAATTATAAACTGGGAGCTCTTTCTGTATTTGCAAAACAGATAATGGTTACTATACATGAGAGAATGATAGTACCATTTGGAAGTTATATGATACTATGTTTTTTACCACTTTTTCTTATAGAAAGATCAAAAAATCCACTTTTCTGTGCAGCAATAGGTCAATTTATGTTTTTTAAGAAAGATGTGTATGAAAAAATTGGAGGGCATGAATCTATTAGAGGTGAGGTACTGGAGGACATAAAAATATCCAAACGCGTGAAAAAATATGGATATAAATTTATGATTTTCGATGGGAGGAAAAATTTATATTGCAGAATGTATAAGAATTTTTCAGAAGTAGTCAGAGGGTATTCAAAGGTCTTATTTGCTGCTTTTGATTATAAAATTTATATGATATTAATTGTTATGATTTTGTTTTCTGTAGTATTCTTATTCCCCTTTATAATGTTTCCTCTGGGAGCAATATTTGAATGGCCAGCAATAATAATGAGGTTAGTAATTTTACAGGTGACCATTATCCTGGTGACTAAAATAATTTTTTCCATAAGATTTAAGTGCAAAGCAGCAGATGTATTTCTTTTCCCTTTTTCTTTTATATATCTGATATTGATTGCAATAAATTCGATATGCAGCGCTCTGATAGGTGAAGGTGTATACTGGAAGGGCAGAATATATGATGTAAGAAATAAAGATGAAATTGTTCTTGTTAATGATGGTGATTATAAATAGATAGTACTTATAAGTAGTTATCTTACTTTCGGTGTGAACAGGTCTTTTAAAGTCTTTTCTTTCCTGAATTTAAAATTATTCCCGATTGCAATTGAATGATTGATGTATTTAGGAACAATGATTATTAAAAGTAAAATCACCATAAAAAGGTAAATCAGGGAATCTTTAATTGTACATAAAAATATGCCAGAAAAAACAATTGACAGGATGACTGCCCATATCATATTCCTTACAAAGAATAACGAAAAAAGCATGCTAATTCCATAAGCTATGATTGTATACGGGCTAATTGCAAATAATAGACCTATTGTGGTAGCGAGCCCCTTTCCGCCTGATAATTTCAGGTAGGGAGAGTAATTATGTCCAGCTACAGCAGCACATCCTGCAATTATAGCTGCGAACTCTATTCCGGTAATTTTCAGGACCATAAAATAGGGAAGAAAACCCTTGAGTAAATCCAATGCAATACCGACAACTCCCCAGTATTTTGAAATGTTAAATACGAGATTCCAACCACCGGGATTTCCATCTCCGATTTCTCTTAAATCTTTATTGCTATGAATTTTTGCAATGATATTACAGAATGGTATAGAACCTATAAGATAAGAGAGCATTACAAATAAAATAATTCTTATTATTTCTGTAATTTCCATATTTATAATAATTAAATTATTATATAGGTAATAACTTTACCATGTATTTGTTATTATTTTAAGATTATTTTAGAAATTAGTTTAAAAAATAAAATATAAGTCTTCCGTACATTAGTGAGATAAGTATTAATAGTGTCATTTGATAAAAGAAGTTATAATTATTTTTATAGTAATAATAAAAAACTTATTATAACAGTAAAAACGATAATAAAGGTATCAGATTATGAATAGTAAATCAAAGAGCCGTTTTACGCCGGCTGTTACCGCAATTATTATATTTGGCGTTGTCAGTTTGCTGGGAGACATGGTTTATGAATCTGCACGCGGTGCTAATAGCCAGTATTTTAACCTTCTTGGCATAAGTGCTGCACAGGTCGGGCTGGTCTTTGGTATTGGAGAGTTCCTCGGCTATTTTTTGAGATTAATTGCCGGTATCCTGTCAGATAAGAGCGGAAAATACTGGCTTTTTATGTTTATAGGTTACGGCATGCTGCTGGCGGTACCATTAATAGGTTTTACCAGGAACTGGAATATTATAGTTGTCCTTATTCTTATTGAGCGAATTGGAAAATCCCTCCGTAATCCAGCAAGAGATACAGTCCTATCAGGAGTTGCGGAAAATCAGGTAGGCATTGGATTTGCTTTTGGAATTCAGGAGGCCCTGGACCAGGTTGGCGCCTTTACAGGACCGTTAATTTTTACCCTGGTTTTTTACCTGACAGAAAAGAATGGAATCACTCAATATCAGACAGGCTACAGGATATTATTTATACCATTTGTCCTGCTTATGTTATTTTTATTCTATGCATGGCACAGAATTGAAAGGGATAAGCTAATTCCTGATAGCACAAAAAGAGAATTTCATTCCGAGCATCTCAAACCTGTATTCTGGATTTATACAGCTTTTACTTTTTTCTGTACACTCGGATTTGTAAATTTCAGCCTGATAGGTTATCACCTTAAAGATAGTAACCTGATGTCTGATGGAAATATTACACTGCTTTACGCAGTTGCTATGTTTGTTGATGCTATAGCTGCACTTCTTATCGGTAAAGCATATGACCGCATAAAAAAGAGAACCGGAATAAAAAGAGGAGGACTCCTTGTCCTTGTTGTTATTCCCATTTTATCACTATTGCTTCCGTTTCTTACATTAAGAAACACGGTAATGCCGATTATTATTGGTATGATTATCTTTGGTATAGTTATAGGAACCCATGAAACTATTATGCGTTCGGCTATTGCAGATATTGCGCCTTTTCGTAAACGTGGGACAGGTTACGGAATTTTTAACACAAGCTACGGGCTTGCACTTCTTGGAGGGGCGGCACTAATGGGATGGTTGTATGATCTAGATCGCATAAGAATAATTATTGCTTTTACCTGTGTTACCCAGGTAATAGCTCTTCTGCTCTATTTAAAGATGAATCGTATGGTGAGAGTGAGCAATCAATAAAAAGCAATCAAGAAAGAGTAGTCAATAAAGAGCCATCAGGAAAGGGTAATTAATAAAGAGTAATCAGGAAAAAGCAATAAAGAAAGAGTCATCAAGAAAATTAATAATTAATGCGGTGATTATAATAATTATAAAATAGTCCTACTCACCCCTGCTTGAAAGAACAATATTCTCTTTAGTAAGAAGCCTTAGGAGAAAACAAACAACTATAAATAGTACCAGTGCACCGCCGAGGTACCATAAGCAAAAAGTCCAGGAAGCAAGATTTATTTTTCCCGTAGCTACCCCCAGAGGGATTCCCATCATTAAGCCAAATCCAATTATAAAGGAGGGAACTATAGCCAGGTCCGGATTGTTTGCCAGATTTAAAATCATAATTATAAGAAGCAACCCGAAAAAGAGCAAAGGATTGATAAGAAGACCTGTAAGTAGTGCAGGAACAGGGAATATTAAATTTCCTGTAGCCGGTTTAATTATTAAAAGATTAACTACAGTTAAAACTACCGTTGTAGAAATAGTAGAAAAAATAAAGGTGGGTAAGAATATTGCCAGACTTTTACCCATCCAGATTTGTACGGGGGAAAGAGGAGTGGCCAGTAAAGATTCAATAATACCATTTACTTTCTCTTTAATTACAGGAAGGCTGGCAAATGCCCATATAAATGTTATGGAGATAGATAATGATAGAAAATAAATAATAAGACTTATTATCATTTCAAGGAGGGGTCTGGCGATTATTTGTGAAAGCCATTCCTGTCTCTTCAAAGAGATACAGGCTATTACAGAAACTGCAATGGTAATTATTGAAAATGCAATAGCTATGATTAAAAAGGCATTTGATTTCTGGAGTTCTTTTAGGTCCCGATTAAAAATGATAATAATCTTTTTCAAGTAACGCTCCTTACTCTAACCTGATAAAACTATATTCTCATTTGTAAGACGCCGCAGCAGGGGTATTGTAATAATAAAAATAATGGCGGCTATCCCCAGGTTTGCCACTGTAAAAGGCCATGAATTAACATCAAGAATATTGTGTATTGCAAGGTTAATTGAAATGTTTACGATAACCGGTAAAAAAATAGTGACTATAACATTTGCACTGGCTGGTTTTCCAGTCAGCCCGATAAGATGGGTCATTAAACTAAGACAGAAATACATAAGTGGGGCCGCCAGAAAACTGCTTAATGCCATCCACGGGTTGATAAGAAAACCTGTTACGGGAATAAAGTATATATAGTTTAGGATAATTAGAACTATAAATGTAAAAGCCTCACCAAAAATTAGTGCTGGTAAAAATATTGCAAGGCTTTTTCCCAGCCAGATATCTTTTGCTATTAAAGGGGCAGCAAGAAGTGATGCTATAATACCGCGGGACTTTTCTCTTGCCAGAGATTGAAAAGCAAATGAATTAAAATATATTCCTATAGTTATTAGAGAAGTAGAGTGCAAAATCACACCCAGATAACGTTCAAGTATTAATTTATCAGGCTGCTTGTTACCCAGCTCTGGTTTTATTAAAAGAAAACTTATGGATATAACCATAGCTGAAGCACAAATCAATAACACAATTATATAGATAATAAGTGTAATTTTTGACCGGAGATTATTTTTAATGCCTGTATTAATTATTAGACTGATACTACTCATTAAGTCTCAACCTCTTTTAAAATTGAAGCATACATTTCTTCCAGGGATGCCTCTTTTTTTATTGCTTCTTCGATTTTTATTCCATGGCTGGCAAGAAAACTTATTATGTCAGAAACCCCTGTACCTTCCGAAGGCGAAAAAATAAGATCCAGCCCTTTTTTCTCCTTTAGACCAAAACTTACTATGTTTCTCAGTTCATGCTCTAGTGATTCTGGAATATTGTGTGCAGTTCTAATTAAAATTGTACCCCCTCCCATTCCACGTCGTAGTTCTTCCAGCTCACCATAAAGTTTTATTTCCCCTCTGTCTATAAGGGCAATACGATTGCAGATTCTCTGAACTTCATCAAGGTTATGGGAACTTAAAAAGATAGTCTTTTTTTCATTTTGTGCAATATTAATCAGCAACTGTCTTATTTCTATCTGCCCTGAAGGGTCGACTCCTGAAGTAGGTTCATCAAGGATTAAAATATCAGGATTATGAATCATAGCTCTGGCCAGTGCAAGTCTCTGTCTCATTCCCTTAGAATAAGTGCTTACTCTATCGCTTATTCTATTTTCAAGTCCAGCTATCGATGTGAGCTTTTTAATTATTTCTTCAGTTCCGGACATTTCATAGATGTGAGCGTAAAAAACAAGGTTCTCTAAAGCTGTCATATTATCGTAAAGACCGTCTGCATCAAGGACAAAACCAATCTTTTTCCTTGTCTGGCTCATATTTATATCCTGGCCGAGAATTTCAACACTACCCGAATTAGCCTGAAATAAGCCCAGCAATATCCTTATTGTTGTCGTTTTCCCTGCGCCGTTTGGTCCGAGATAACCAAAGATATCTCCTTTTTCTACAGTGAAACTTATATCCTTCAATATTTCTCTGCTGTTAAGTGTTTTCCTGACATTTTTTATATTTATAGCTGGATTCATATTAAAGCCTCTTATTTATTTTTTTTTACCTTCTATTATTGAGCCAATCTCATGATAAAGGTCGGATGTTGCTTTCATTGTTTTTTGTATAATATCAAGAGTTTAGGTTATATACAAACTTGTTACATGAGGCCATTTTTCTTAATTGTGCTCATAATATAATCAATTGTATCCTGAGGTGTATCTACAATCTTATAAAGGTTTTTATCCTCAGGGCTGATAGTGCAGTGTTTTTCGCACAGGCAATTACTGATCCAGCCACATAATTCTTTCCAGTATTCGCTTCCATAAAGAGCAATTGGAAAATGTTCAATCTTATCAGTCTGCGCCAGCGTTAATGCTTCAAATAGTTCATCAAGGGTACCATAACCACCCGGAAAGATAATATATCCCACTGAATATTTAACAAACATCATCTTCCGGACAAAAAAATAACGAAACTCAAGAGATATATCCTGGTAAGGATTTGGTTCCTGCTCAAATGGAAGTTCTATATTACATCCGATAGAAAGACCACCTGCTTCAAATGCTCCTTTATTTGCTGCTTCCATTATTCCGGGTCCGCCGCCTGTAATAACACCCAGTCCTTTTTCTGCAAGGAGTGCTGCGGTTTTTTCAGCTGCTTTATAATACTTATTTTCCGGTCTTGTACGCGCAGAACCAAAAATGGATATGCAGGGACCTACCCTCGAAAGCGCATCAAATCCATCAACAAATTCGCCCTGGATACGCATTACGCGCCACGGGTCTGTATCTGTAAAATCAAATTGTTGTTCTTTTGGAGGCCTTAGCAGTCTCTTATCCTCATTTCTTCTTTTATATTTCTTTCTCATATTTATATTCCTTTTTATTATTTGTGAATTTAACATATAAAATTTTAACATATCATATTCAATTTGAAAGGAAAATAAAATGACGAGATGATGTTTTTTAACATTGTTTTTAAATTCCTTAAATGTTTAAATATTAAAAGTAATAAAGCGGTTGCTATTGTTGCATTTTTTTATGAATTAAAATTTAGTAAAAGAATAAAGATAATCAGAAGGAGATTTGAATGTGGATAAAATGAAGATAAAAACAAAAATAAGAAGACCGGGAATTCTGGTTAATTTTAAATCCGGTAACCTGTATCTACCGGTGATTATATTACTTACAACGACTTTAATTTTAATGATAGTAATGGTTACAGGCACAGGTTGCAGTAAAGCAGTTCCCGAAGAGAAAGAAACTCCGGAAGAAAGTCCAGGAGAAACTGCGGAAGAAGAAAATGGAGAAGAGCCGGGAGAGGAAACAGAAACCCCTGTTACCGAAGCAGATACCAGAGTAGATAAATCTGCAGAAATAGAGAAGGAGTTTAATCAGATTGAGAAAAAAACTGAGAATATTGAAGCACTTTTTAATTTTATTGATGAGAATATAGCAGATAGCAATGCTGAACTTGCCTCAAATATGGTTTATGAGGTAATTAAACTATGTGAAGATTACAGGCAGGAATTTGTAAATAAATTAAGTGACCCTGAGGTAACAGATACAGTTTTTGCTCTTTTACCATCAATAGTCGTAGATGGAGGGCTGGATCTGGAAGCGCTTATGGGTGTTAATAACCAAAAAGTTAGAAATATTGCAGAAGAGGCAATAGCTAAAAAATATAAATTAATCCTGATTGAGGGAATGATAGAACCCATAGTAGATTACAGAGCTTATGATGAGTATTTACCCTATCTGGATTTCCAGATGAAAGAGTATCTTGATGTAAAAGCCGATGAATCGGATAAGCCTTTTGTAATGGATGGTGCGATTACAATAACTGCAGATGAGCTTGTTGGGAGGATTTTGAAATCCACAGAGTATCTGGAAAATTATCCGGACTCACCGGCTTATGATGAAATCAAGCAGTTAAATGATTGGAGAATGTGGGTTTATCTCGGTGGTATTGATAATAGTCGTGTATTTGACTCAGATGGCAGAATTTTACCTGATAAATTAAGCGAGTTTGAAGATATGCTGGCTGAATACTCAGATACCGGATTTGGTGAAATACTGGCTTCTTATCTGGAATTACTTGAGCAGGAAAATTATATGAGGACTGAAAGAATAGATGATTTCCTGAATAATATTTATAACATCCAATAAACTATTTATTTTAATATTAAAAGTCAGTGTATCTAAATAAAAAAGATAATGTTTTATATCATTTTAGAAAGAATTGAAGATGTGGCAGAATAATATATATCTTAATATCCTGCTGGCATTTATACTGATTCTTTTTGCACTATCTCTATACATTCTCAAAAATTATAGAAAAACATCTAACATTTACATAATAATTCTTCTCTTTGTTTCCATCGGGATAATTGCTGCAGAATATGTGGGACTTGGTTTTGCGTCCCTGTCTTTAAAAATTTTGTTTGATAGAATTGCTTTTACGGGCATTGCCACGATACCGGTTTTATGGCTGTTAGCTGCTCTTAGAATTTCAAATAATAAAAGGCGTATAAATTATAAAACAATCTCACTTATCTCATTCATACCGGCAATACTAATAATACTGAACTTCACAAATGATTTTCATGGATTGATGTGGAAAGAAATTTACGCTGGCGGCGCAGCGCAGAACATATTGATAAAAGAGCCGGGGTTACTGTTCTGGGTATTTATCGGATATGCTGTTATTGCTGGAATATTAAGTCTATCACCTGTCCTGGAAGTTCTTTTTAGAGAGAAATATTATTATAAATCTCATCTGGGGCTGCTAACTGCTGTTATTTTTATCTCATTTTTATTTATTATTCTTGATAATTTAGAAATCCAGCCCTTTAGTTATATAAGCCTTGCTCCTATAATTACAGCTTCTGGAATTATTTTTCTAATGTTTATTTTTAACAGAAAAAGGAAGAATGTAATTCTCTCTATAGCTGTGAATAAAATTGTTGAAAAAATGAGTGATGGTGTATTTGTTATAGATACCGAAAACAGGATACTTGACTTTAATAATTCAGCAGCAATGATATTTAAGATTAAAAATAAGAAAATAATCGGGGAAGATATTCTTAAAGTAATGCAGGATGTTAATATTATTAGTGGCGATGATATGGGAGATGTTGATATAGGTGGAATATTAGATAAAGAAAAAGATAACAGGCTTATAAAAATAGAAGATGATGGAAACACCGCTTACTATAATATATCTATTTCTGCCATAAATGATTTTCAGGATATAATGATTGGCAAATATATTATATTTGAGAATTATTCTGACCGGGTTAGGGCTGAAAAGGAGGCAAAATATGCTGGTTACTACGATAAACTTACCGGTTTGCCCAATAAAAGTTATTTTGAAAAAGAGGTAGAAAATATAGACAGGGATATAAATCTCCCCATCAGTATAGTAATTGGTGGTGTTAATAGTATGAGAATTATAAATGAAGCTTTTGGTCGTGAAAAAGGAGACATCGTTCTATGCACGCTGGCTAAAATATTTAAGGATTCTGTAAAGAAAGATAGTATTATCTGCAGGTGGGGTGAGGATAAATTTGCATTTATCTTCCCGAAAACATCCAGAAAAGAAGTTGAGGATATAATAAATAAGTTAAGGAGAAAGATTTCATCCTGCAAAGAGGTTGAAATTCCACTGAGTATAGCGCTTGGCTCAGCAACTAAAGAGAAATCCACAGAAGATATTGTTGATATAATAATGGAAGCTGAGAGTAATATGTTTAAGAGAAAGTTGGTTGAAAGCGGAAGTGTTTCAAGCTCAATATTATCTTCCCTGGAAAGAACTTTATTTGAGAAAAGCCATGAGACTGGAGCTCATGCAAAACGCCTGGACAATTATGCACGCATTCTTGGTAAAAATATAGGTCTTGCCGAGAATAAACTTGATATACTATCTCTTCTTGCTTCGCTTCATGATATAGGGAAAGTGGCAATTACTGAAGAAATACTGCTAAAAAAAGTAAAGTTAACTGAAGATGAATGGGAGGCCATAAAAAAACACCCTGTAGTGGGTAGTAATATAGTAAGGTCAACAAGGCAGATCTCACATGTGGCTGAGGGCATACTGCATCACCATGAATGGTGGAATGGGATGGGTTACCCCGATGGGCTAAAAGGGGAAGAGATTCCAATTGAGTCAAGGATAATTTCTATAGTTGACGCTTATGATGTCATGAGAAACGGCAGACCTTATAAGAAGAAAATGACGAGGGAAGAAGCAATAGAGGAGCTTAGAAAATGCAGCGGGACACAATTTGACCCGGCCCTTGTAGAGATTTTTATTGAAAAAGTCCTGCATGAAGAAGGTGAAGCAAAAAAGAAAAAAACGAAACGTAAAGAAAGTAAAAGTCGCGCAGGGAAATCATCTAAAAAATCCTCTGAAAAATCGCATAAGAAGTCAGTATAATGAAAAATGAACAGAACGACTGTTAAATGAATCTCCCGTCATCCTTTGAATCTTTTAATTTTCTCACATTTTTTTCAAGCCAGCCTTTTCTAACCACACTGTTGCTATCAAATTCTGGGACAAAAGGCTTTATATCAAGAAGTGGAGTCCCGTTTACTATATCAATATCTTTGACATACAGCTTATTTCCCTCTATTTTTGTAAGGCTCACAACTGATATTCCGATGGGGTTGGGACGGGAAGGAGCTCTGGTTGCAAATAAACCATGGGGTCTGTCATCCATGTAAGGAATAACCTCAAGCGAATATTGTTTTGATAGGTGGAAGTGATAAATCAGTATAATGTGGGAAAACTGATCTAAGTCTTTGAGGCCTGCCCTGTATTCGGGGAAAACTTCAACGACACCTTCTATACCTTTTGCAGCACCTGGTTGTATCGGAGTTCCCTCTGGTTTTTTAAATGGAGAATAAATAATTCCTATTGGTTTATAAGTTATTTCCATAAATATAATTATATTATTTTATTACCGATATTCTTTATTTTTAATTATTTCCTTTTTTATCCCGCGCTTTAATAAGAAGCCACTGCTCTTTTCCATCTTTTATATTAGTCCGTATCAAATAATATGCACCCTTTATTTTTTTGCCCTTAAAAAATATTTCAATTTTTCCTTCTTTAAGGGACTCTGCAATGTCAACTTTTTCTTCTATTTCTTCTTCTTTTCTCTTCTTCTTTTCTCTTAAATTCTCGTATGTTCCACTGTCCCATATAGTTACTGTACCGGCTCCATATTGTCCCTCTGGTATTGTTCCTTCAAATTCTGCATATTCAATAGGGTGGTCTTCTGTACGGACAGCAAGTCTCCTGGCGCCGGCCTCAAGTGGAGGGCCTTTGGGAACAGCCCATGAAACGAGCACTCCATTTATTTCCAGCCTCAGGTCATAGTGAAGATTTCTGGCATCGTGTTTCTGAATGACAAAAATCGGCTCTCCAGCGGGATTACCAGATTCTTTCATTTTGTCACTCATTTTACCTCCGCGTGGTTCAGGCGTTTTATCAAACTTTTTTATGAATCGTTCCTCCGGTTTTCTTTCAGTCATTGTGATTATTAATTATAACAGGAATAATATTTAATAAGAAAGAAGATAGATATAAAGAATTATGAAGTGGATAATTGCGGAGTGGGTGGATCAGAATACACAGAATGTATGCAAGTTTACACGGGTATGCATATAAGGTATCATAAAAAAAGTAAGATTCTTGTAAAAATATAAAATATAATTAAAAAATAAAAGATACCCTAGCACATGTCCGGTGGATAAATAATGAATAAATAGCAGGTATAAAGGCTTAGCAAAGACAGCAAAAATAACTTGAACCTGGATGTGTATCATACAATTATAATAAGTGATCTAAAGAGCTTATGAGATAATATAAATAATAACCAGAACCTTACGATTATAAAGAGGTTAAAAGACATTGAAGTAGTGGGAACATTAAAAAAATTACAGAGTAAAGATGTATAACAGAAATAAAATTCACATAATTATATTGCTGGTAGCTGTAATAATAGCATTACTGACTGTTTTAGTTTCTTTGTTTGTACACTCTAAACAGAAGGAAGATATTTTAGGCTATGATATAAAAAGGCAGCAGATGGTAGAGAATCAGATAGTTGCAAGGGGTATTACTTCGAAAAAAGTAATCAAAGCCATGCTTAAAGTACCAAGACACCAGTTTGTGAGCGAGGAGCTCAGTGCATCGGCATATGAAGACAGGCCTCTCCCTATAGGAGAAGGGCAGACAATTTCCCAGCCATATATTGTTGCCCTTATGACGAAAGAGCTTAAATTGAGCTCGAATCATAAGGTCCTGGAAATAGGGACTGGTTCCGGGTACCAGGCAGCGATACTGGCAGAGATAGCAGATGAGGTGTATACGGTTGAAATCATAACAAGTCTGTATGAGACAGCAAAAGAGCGGCTGAGCACGATGTACCCGGAAGTTAAGGTCTCAAATCATGATGGGTACTACGGCTGGGAAGAATATGCTCCCTATGACAGGATAATAGTTACAGCAGCTCCGGACCACATACCACGACCTCTTATAGACCAGCTTATTGATGGAGGCATTATGATAATTCCAGTGGGGCCTCCGGGATACAGCCAGGTGCTGTGGAAAGTTACAAAAGAAGGAGATAATGTTCTGACAGAGAGGATCTGCGATGTAACATTTGTTCCTCTGGTGAGAGAACAGTAATTTATTGTTAGAGAATGATAACTTACGAATTAGAAGGTAAATAAAAGGTAAAAGGAAAATTCAGAATAATTTTTTATAATTTTTTATATGAAAAAACTGCTGCCAGATAAAACAGGGAAGAGAGCCCTACCACTAAAAGAAATCCGGCATGTATTGAAATAATTACAGCAGCAATAGAGCTAACAACAGAAGCGCAACCATTTATTGCCCATAGCCAGGGAACTATCTGGCTGTTTTTTTCTTTAGCTCTCGCAATTCCTGTGGGAAAAGGCATACCCATTAAAAATCCTGCAGGCGCAATCAGTGCAATTGTCATTAGAAATCTCTGCCACAGCGGCCTTGCAAGGATGAAATTGCTGGAAAACTTAAAGGTCAGCATAAAAATCATTATATATGCTATCAATACCAGAACTACAAGGGTGAGATTTATTTTACGGCAACCGGCAAAGAAGCTCCCGAATCCTGCAAAAAGCATCAGTCCAAAAAGTATTATTGCCACTGAATACGAAGGTTTTCCCAGTACAAGTATAAATTTCTGCATGAGGGGTAGTTCTATAAAAAAGTAACCCATTCCGAGTGAGAGGAAATATATAAGATACCCGTAATCTCTATTTAATTTGACGGGGCTTCCGGTGGTTTTTACTGGTAGTATGATAAAAAGCAATGATAGAAGAATTGAAATCAAAAGAGCTGCAACAAGTATGAGATATCCGCCCCCTCCAAAAGGCTGGGTGGATTTTCCAAAATATTTTATTATGTCCGGAATCTGTGCGGTTTTGAAAAAGTTATAGAAATATGGATTGTTGTCTGTGGCCGGTTTGATATTAAAGTAATAATCCCGGTAGAGCTCTTTTCTTGAAGCATTATCTCCTTCAATTATCCGGGTAAAAAACCTGTAAAAATAAGGCTCTTCCAGCCTGTTGAATCTATTAGCTTCATCCTCGCTCATTCCGCTATAATATACGAGGTCATAGTTAAGATTCTCAACTCTGTTTTTGAACTCATCTATCTCAGCGGTGCTGAAACCCGAATTTTTATAAAGTGTAGTAACTGTTGACCATGAGCGGTACGCAAATATATGGCGGGATATATCTACATCAGGGGGCAGAGAGGTAGAGGTGGAGG
>Ga0265294_10006862_pt1 | contig 13607 bp, 11 predicted proteins | sample MunlanPumphouse3_FD_192504 | JGI IMG/M metagenome (GOLD analysis project Ga0265294, IMG submission 192504) | Groundwater microbial communities from a municipal landfill in Southern Ontario, Canada - Pumphouse #3 | ecosystem: Environmental > Aquatic > Deep subsurface > Groundwater | place... | reverse complement strand
CACAGAGGCCGAAGCACGATTGATATCTACAATAGTAGAAATTTAAACAGGCGTTTAGCCATTTCTTTAACCCACCCAAGCCCCTGACTGATCTACAATAGTAGAAATTTAAACAGGCGTTTAGCCGCCAATAGTGCAGATCCGACGTTATTTATGATCTACAATAGTAGAAATTTAAACAGGCGTTTAGCCTCTATCTTTAAAAAGACACTACAAAAGTAGCATAATTATTGGGATTTAGATCCGTTTATTACAAAAAGCCAGACCCCACCTATTTTCACAAAAAAAGCAAGCGATAAATTAAGCACCTATATTCCAATAGTATAACGGTAAAAAGATATTCCATCTAAAAAAATAAAGACTGCCATTTGTCATGAAAAGAATATTAACTTTTGATCACGATGAATCGCATTCCCGTATTTGATTGCTTTTTTCTCGTCGGTCTCAAAAATAAATATACTGTCGCATCCACCGAATTTCTTTGCAAAAAGGCCTTCAATCTTAACCTTGAGGATATCTTGGATGCGTTTTGTGTTATTAATCTCAAAAACGGAAAATTGCAAACGCACACCACCATGCTTTACCAACATCTTCGCAAATTGTGTGCGTAGTTTATCGTTTGATATATCATAACTTACCACCAACATAACTTCTGCTAAATTAGAAATTGCGGATAATGGCTAATACTTTTTCGTTGCATGAAACAACGGTAATAATCGCGCACATATTTGAAAACTTCAGATTTGTGCTCAATTAGCACATCATAAAACATTTTGGTGTATTCGCCGTTTTTCTCGTTCTTCAGTACATATTCATTTTTTATAAAATTGAAGTCTTCTGGCTTACATTGTTTGGTATTGAAGGCTTTACGGATCTGCTGATCAATCAAACAGCGGTACGGCTCCATCAAATCACAAATAAGCGATTTCCGTTTAAACCAGAGTCGGTGATAAACCCCAATGTAAGGATCAAAACCGAACAAGCGCACAAAGGCTTCAATATAATTAAACAGGATGGTGTAGCCGATATCGAGTGTTACGTTGATCGGATCTGTTTTCGCTCTTGGACAGCGACCCTTCCAGTTAAGTTGTTCGAAATAAGCTGAGAAAAACGTCTTTGCAATTCGGCCTTCCAATCCCATGATAGTATCGTAATCGGTAGCTTCAGAAACGAGTTGTAATGCTATAGAACATTGTTCTTTTGCTTTTTGAACGGACTCCGTTTTCAGGCGCGTCTTTTCTAACGCCCTCAACTGATTACGGATTTTATTTGTTACTAAGACTTTTGGAATTGTCAAGTCATTCTTATCCAGCTCGTATTGTTTTTGCCTCAATAAATAATTTGCTTCAGCAGTAATCGAAAAGAAGAAGACTGGACGAAAGTTTGGTTTCATTACCACAAGGGGAATACCATACCTGGTGCATTTATCAATCAAGGCGGTAGTCACCGTAATATGTCCGATTACAAATAGGGCCAGTATCTTTTGAAATGGCAACTTGGTTAGTGTTTTCTTTTCTTCAGTGTCTTCCAAGAGGAGCGCACCGCTTTCTACCCGTAATGCTTTGTTTTCAATGCAATTGACAACAAAGACGGACCGGTATTCAATGTCTTTATGTGTAAACATTTTCGGTGTCAATTTTATCACACAAGTTGCAATAGATGCAATGTGTACACTTGTTTATGTTGACTGAAATTGGTTGAGTCGGGTCAAATGTTTTAAACCGTAGAATAAAATCCTGCAGTTCTCTTTTGTCCTCACTTGTAGGAATTTCAACAGGAAATATCTTATTGGTTGAAATGGCATAAAAAGCCAACTTTTCAATTATATAGCCCATTTCCATCATGCAAAAGTATTGTGCCCAAAGCTGATATATTTGCCCTTGATAAATGGTATTAAGCTGATATTTTCGTTCAATCAAGAGCTTTTCTCGTCCTTTGTACAAATCGATCTTTCCAATAATACCCAGCTCGTTGCTGTAAACTGACAATGACGTAATTTCATCTTTCCTGCTACTGTACGTTTTTTCGTCAATGGCAGCATGAGCTGTTTTGCCCTGTGTTTGAGGGGTGGCGTGCACCAACTCTTCGTCTCCGCCCATATACACATTATGCAAATAAATGGAATATGGGCAAAAGATGAAGTCGTTTAGGGTTGAGATGGAGATGTAGTCTGGCATTTATTTGATATGCATTTTTTGTGCAAACTCAAACCACTCCTTATGTTCAATCTTCATATCCTTACTTCCTGCCGGGAAGACCTTCTTCATTAAATACAGCCCTTTCAGGGCAATGTGATAGGCTCCGTTGGCATCGGCATCAGCGGGTAGAGTACCGTTGGGGTTGTTGTTACTCATGAAGAATTCACCTTGGTTGTTCTTAACAGGCGATAAAATAAAGTCTTCGTTGGTGGTAGCGTTGCTGTTTCGCATTTGCATGGTTAGTTTGAGTAGCCACAACAGGGTTTTGTAGAAGTCGACTGTCGTTTGCTGGCAAATGACATCTTGCAGGTTGTTTCCGGTAGTGTAGTCAATGCTATTTTTTTCAAAAAGCTCCTTTAGGGATTGTGTCACATCAATGGTCTGCGTCTCCTTTTGTCCGTTTTCGCCGGTGATGTATGCAAAGCGTTTTCTGCCTATGGTACAAATCGTCCAGGTTTTACGCCAATCGGTTTGAGGGGTTTTGAACTTGTCATAGTTCAAGGCAAATTCAAAATAATCGGTCACCGGATTGTAACGGATGCTGTCCATATCGCCAAACAGGATTTGCGCATCTTTAACGTTGGTATAATTCAAATTTAGTAAATTGACAAAACCGGTGGTTGGGTCAATTTTGGAAGTATATGCTGCAGGTACATAGAATAAAAAACCACACTGTTTACCCAAGTCTTTGAAACTCGTGAACTTCTCGGCCAATTGATAGCCATTCAAAACACCACCGGCTTCCAAAGGTGCTTTTTCCTTGAACACAAGGTAGTTGAGCTTGTCTATCAGCATTTTTTCAAACTTTTGGTACACTTGACGTTCTACTTTGAATCGACCGCGTTTAAACCCGAAGTTCAGGTCTTCAAGTACGACTATGGCATTATTTTCCACCATCATGGTGGCTATTTCGTGGATTACCTGTGAGAGGTATCCTTCTTTCAGTTCTTTGATTTTTCCGATGGTACCCCAGCTTTTGCGGGCTTCATCGCGTTCTTTTTCACGTTGCACCAGTTTTTCCTGATAATCGGTGTCGGTAATGGTGTTATAGGACTTTTGCTTAAGAATCTCACCTTTTTGGTTTATCACTGAGAGATAAATCAAATGCCGTTCGCCGCGGTCAAGGCCAATAATATTCACATTCGGATTGTTTGCCAAAAATTCCCGAACCCGTTCATTCATGTATTCATTTTTGGTATCGGCTTTGAAATTGATGGTCATCGGTACATGAAACAAGAATTTTGGCTGTGTGTAGCGACGGTCTTTAATGATTTCATGGGTAACATCTTTTACCGTTATTTTGTCCAAATAAGCTTTGGCTTCATTGCTGAGTGCCTGTTTGTTTCTTTTGTTGAAATACAAAAACAATTCTTTATGGACAGCGTCCGGTATGGATTGTCCGTTTATGTCACGGCGGTTGACCATCTTTTCACCAACCTTGTGTGATGCTGCTTTTTTAATGTTGCTGTCGCGATAAAAGAACTCGGCTTCGCCGTTGAGTTTTAACACTACGTCTTTCAGATTTTCGGGAGTAAAAAGGCTTTTCCAATATAGGGTATGCAAATTGGGACGACCGGTAGCTCCTGCTGAAAAGTCTTTGTTGTAGATCTGAAAAAGGAAGAGTTTTCCTTCGTTTACCCATTCGGTAATTTGGCATTCGGGAATATCGTCAAATGTTAGTTTATAACCTTGTTCTGATATTTCTTTGTAAAAGGCACTGATGTCTTTATAGGTTTTTGTCTCTGAAAATTGAAATTCGAAGTTTTTCCAATCGGCATGTTGGCTTATCGCCAATTTGAAATAATCAATCAACTGATAACAAAATTCGAGGTTAAAGGTGCTGCCTTTTTTGTGTTTTCCGTCATTATAACCATCCAAAATGTATTGGGGAGGATTGAAGGTTTCTATTCCTTTTTTGGAAAAGAAGACCTTTGGAAGCATCTTATTTGGTCCCGGCAATAATTTGTAAACCATTTTCTGATAGCAAACTTCATCGCTCCTTACTTTCGTTTTTGTAAATTTTGGTTTGTTTTTGGCGTTCATTATTCCTAGGTAATACTTGTTATCCTTAAGCAATATCACACAGGTATTTGCATCTTCTTTATTCACATCCCACCCATTTGCTAAAGTCGGGTTTTCGAAATTGAGCTTGATCTTGTTCTCTTCACCTAATTTCTGTGTAATGTAATTCCGCACTTTATTATATACTGGTACAACGAGAATTAACTGGTTATACAACAAATCGAATTCGTTGTAGAATGAAGTGTCTCTGTCGGCTTCTTCGCTGATACAAAGAGGTTTCAACCGATGCATCAGTTCCTGCAAGGCATCCAAAAAAGTTTTTAGCTTCTCCACATCATCGGCTTGTTCTCTTAGATGCAACTCCGCATGATATTTTTTTTCAAAAATTGGCTGTGTCTCTTCGTAACTTATCTTGATGTTTTGCGCAAGCGTCTTTATGTCGTCAAAGTACTGTTCAATACGTTCCTCTTTCCCGGCCTGTTGCAAAGCGGTATTTAATTCGGTTAAACTAAACTCGGTGGATTTCAACCAACCATCTATTTTCTTTTTGTTCGATGGCTTTTCGGCTGTACCGAATTTTGATTCGGCATAGTTTGATAAACAGTAGTTTATCTCTCCCCACGATCCAAGTAGCTTTTGTGACACGGCTGTAAGTTCGTGCTGCTGAATGTATAATTTAGAAGGGTCATAATCTGAAAGGCGAGTGATCAGACTTGCCAATTCTTCACAGATATTAATGGTTCGTCCTTCTGCCTCAAAATTCAGAAGTTCTTGTGTGTAAAAGGTCGAGATGCTTTCTTGTAACTGTTTGTCATCCACAAATATTTCGGGGATGAATGACAACGATTCCCGATCGCTTAAAATTTGCTTGAACAAGACAACCATCTTTTTGATTTTCTTGTTTTTGGCAAACTCCGGATGCTGTTGTTTGTAGAGATTAATGAACTCATTCAACCCACGCCGTTTTTGTCCATTTTCAGGCGTAACACCACCGATAATCCGATTGTAAAAATCAATTCCATTTTGTGTTAAGCAGTGATTGAAAAAGTCAAGAGAAAAGACATCGTCGATTTGTATTCCTTCTAAAAATGGCAATAATTCACGGACTGTCTCTTCTAATACTGACGGGCATTCATTTTTTATGAATTCAAACACTTCCAAATTTCCCATAAATTTTGGAAAATTGTCATGTATCAATCTATGGGGTACAGAAGTGCTTATATCATCAGCTGAATAGATGTTTTCTCTGTTTTTATGGAATCCGGTAAAATAAGTCGAAAAACGATGAAACGTTTGTACGGCTTCTTTTTTCTTTTCGATATCTGTGTCATCAGAGTTCTGAATCCAAACAGGTAATAAATTGGATATCAAATCTTCTTTGAATAGATATTTAAAATCGGGATGTTTTATAAAAGCTTCGTTTATCTCCTTGCGTTTGGCTTTCTGAACCTCCTGTAATGCCTTTTTGTCTTTGTCAATTCTATATTGTTCTATGGCAACTTTCAACGGTTGCCAATCGAGATTCAGTTCTTTTAACGAATCGTCAATAAACCATTTATGATAACTGTCAATGATTTGTTTTACGATGGGATAGGCTTCGGCACGTTTTACGTCCGATTCGAAGGACTGGCTTTTGACAAAGTTCTCTAAGGTAAATTTTCCTTGGGGAATCAACTCAAAACGCAATGTTTTGGATAACGGATAAAGGCCTGTAAAAATTGACAAATTAGTGTTTTTCATGATAGAGTTGTTTGTTATTTAATAGTTTATCTTAGGATTAAGGCATAGCGAATTAGGGTAATGGGTTCTAACTTGTATTGTAGTGATTAGCAGTGTTCAGTATGTGCAAAAAATGCATATACTGAACACTGCTAATCATATTTCTTGATTTTCTTACAAATAAACCCTTATCCACTGACAGTTTCCGTCATAACCCCCATCTTTTTTTGAACTTCCCGTAAAAAATTCTTAAACTCTTCCGGGCCAACCACCTTCACTTCTCTCTGGAGTCCAAGCACAAACCGCCCGATGCCGTGGTAATCGGCTACCGGAATCTTCAACAGGTAACGAAGAGTTCCGGAAACGTTCAGGTCACTTAGATATTTTTCTGCCAACGGATATTCCTCCCGCAACAAATTGGCGGCTTTCAGGGAAAGTTCGGCCTCAACGGTAGCCAAAGATTCACAAGCAGACATTCTGAAGGCATCTGTAAAAGGAACGCGGTGAAGCATTTGGTTTTGCCGGTTGGAATCCAACACAGATACTTGTTCGATACGACTAATTTTAAATTGTTTGCAGGTTTTGTCGAAAAGGTCGAAACACCAAACAGCCGAGTATTCGGGAAGAAATTCAAAGGGCTCGACGATGCGGTCGGTGATGGTTTCGCTGTGGGAAGAGCGGTAAGAATGAAGGTTCACTTGCTTGTTGGTGCGGATGGCTTCGTCGAGGGTATGTATGATTTCGATTTCGGGTTTTCGCGACAAATTGGATAGGGCGCGGAAATCGTAGAGGGCGTTGAGTTTACGGACCAACTGTTCGTTGACGGAGGTTCCGCCTTTAACCATTTCGAGTGCCCGGTACAGGATGTAGGCTTCTTCTTCGCTGAAATGAAGAAGGCGATGAAGTTTTTTAGCTTCCTCAGGGCAAAGATTCAAGGAGTAATGTCCCTGAGTTCTGTCCAAAACAAAACCCGCATTCTCCATGGTGTATAGATCGCGATAGATGGTTCGTTCTGAACACGAAAAGTGTATAGCCAGTTCGGAAACGGTATAACGAGCGCCGCCGGAAAGCAACACCAACATACGCAGAATGGTTTCGGTTTTTGGTTGATCCATGGTATTATGCTTGTAAAAGAAAAAAATGACCCGAAAACAAACATTGTTTGAATCATTTCTTTTTAAACTTCTAAAATAATATGATGATACCAAATATACCGTTAATTTTTTATGAAGCAACTATACCGAAAACATTTTACGAATAAAAATTACAAAAGTTGATTTAGTTATTCAGTAGGAGAAAGATCTTGCAAGAATTCACAATTATCAAGAAAATATTGTAACTCAAGAACAACGTTCTAAAGCCAAACCAAATTTCGCACCCGCGAAAATAACACCCGCGAAATTTTGTTATTATGTTGTCACCTACTATATTTGCATCAAATTCCGCAGTCGCGAAAATAACCGTTGCGAAAATTAAAAATAGGACCTTATGAAATTTTATGATCGAGAACAGGAGCTGGAGCTATTGGCTCAAACAAGGGAGATCGCATTCACCAATCATTCTCAGATGAGTGTTTTAACCGGACGCAGACGTATCGGCAAGACCAAGCTGATTTTAAGAAGTTGCGAGGATTCCCCGACGGTGTATTTTTTTGTAAGAAGAAGCAATGAAGCCACCTTGTGTTCTCAGTTTGCAGAAACCGCAAGCCGTTCGCTAAACACGTATATCTCATCGGAAGTGACTTCATTTGTAAGTCTCTTTGAAACATTAATGTCTGCAGGCAAAAACCAATCCTTCAATTTAGTGATCGATGAATTCCAGGAATTCTTTTACATCAACCCTTCCATCTATAGCGGAATACAGGATGTTTGGGATAGGTACAAGGATACAACTCATGTAAATTTCATAGCCAGCGGATCGGTTTATACGTTGATGCACCGAATCTTTATGGAATACAAAGAGCCTCTGTATGGTCGTTGTGATAGCATCATCAAGTTAAAGCCGTTCACCACTTCGGTTATCAAGCAAATATTGGCAGATTATTATCCGGACCATACGAATGACGATTTGCTGGCTTTATATACGTTCACCGGTGGTGTTCCTAAATACATGGAGTTATTACTTGATAAAGGATGCCACACGATGGAGACAATGGTGGATTGCATTATTCAGGAGAATTCCATTTTTATGGAAGAAGGAAACTTGTTGCTTATTCAGGAATTTGGTAAAAAGTATGGAAACTATTTTGCGATCCTTTCGGCCATCGCTTTAGGAAAGAATACGGCTGCTGAAATATCAGAATCGATAGGTAACACCAGTGTCGGTGGTCTGTTACAACGTCTGGAAGAGGATTATGAGGTAATCGCAAAGAAAAGACCCATATTGGCAAAAGAAGGTACACAAAACGTGCGGTACGAGATTACGGATCATTTCCTCCGTTTCTGGTTCAGGTATATTGTGAAGCATCAGGATTTTGTACAATCGGAACTATTTACTAAGCTTGCTGATGTCGTAAAAGCAGATTATCCAACCTATTCCGGACTGACTTTAGAAAAATATTTTCGGGAGCAACTGAGAGAAAAGCAAATCTATAAAAATATCGGTTCCTGGTGGGAAACCTCAAAAAGCAAAGACACTGATCAGAATGAAATAGATATTGTAGCTATTTCTGCCGATGTACCTAAGGTGTTTATTGCTGAAGTGAAGCGACAATACAAGAATTTCAAGCCGGAACGCTTCCAGCAGAAAGTAGAAGCTATTCGTACTAAACTTTTCTTTAAGTACGAGATAGAAACTGCATGTTTGACACTTGAGGATATGTAATTTGCTTCGTATGGCTATTACAAATTGTATTTTTCCATGGTGTAAGCCAGTCTTGCCCGTTGTTGGGATTTATGATGATGGGTATGCATCGTTCTGAGGTTCATGACGGACTCCAGTTCTTCCGCTTTGACAGACCGATTGTCTTGATTTTGAGATGCTAGTGTTTCTTCCTGTTCCATACAAGCGCAGGCTTATATAATAAAAAACCGCATTTACGGTAATGCGGTCAACCATGTCCTTTGCTCTTCGAGTAATGACACTACTTATATAAAGTATTCTACATGATTCTTTTCCCTTGAATGATTCTGAATAAAACAGCTATAAGCGCAATCACAAGCAGAATATGAATAATACCTCCTACACTGTATGCAAAAAAACCGACGGCCCATGCAATAATCAAGACTACTGCAATAATGTAAAGAAGATTTCCCATGATTTTTATTTTTTATGATTTAAACAATAGACTTTAATAACTGTAGATATTTATTTTATTGGTTTGAAATCAGTTTTCCCGATTGAACGGTTTGATTATTGGCCACGATCTTGTAAAAGTAAATGCCATGGGAAAGATTGCTTGTATTCAGAGTTGTGCTTTGTTTCGTAACAAGGTTTCTCAATACTTTTTCACCCAATTCATTGTAGATAATCAGTTCATAATTGTCAATTTTCGACTCATCGTTTATAAAAAGAGTGGTGAAAGAGCTAAACGGATTCGGCGAAATGGTAACAATATCCTTTCCTGTTTCTGGTGTCTGTATATTTGTTAATGTACAATCGGTCGGAGTTGTAATATTGACTGCAGCAGTCGTTAAAGCTCCTGTGGTGGTAAGGGCTCTTCCTTCTAAGGTGACACCGGTGTTCAATGCACCCAAAGCACCGTTATTACAGATTATTGTCCCTCTGAAAATGGAATAGTTGTTGATACTGACAGCACCTTCAATTTTCCAATACACGTTTTTTGCCTGTGCACCGTTAATAAGAAGCACTTTTGAATACGTACTTGTTGAAAGGGCTCCGTTTATTTTGATGACAAAGATTGCATCTTCATTGCCCAAAGCATTCAGATAAAGTGAGTCGGTAAAAACTGTTGCAGCATCAAGCAAGTAAGTATGCGGTGTAAGTACCAGGTTGTTACCGAATTGAGCAGGATATAGAAGGTTAATGTCTACGGGCAAAACATTCAGATAATGGTATACCGTCAATAAATCGGCGGCACATTGTGCTGTGGATATATCAGGAATGGGGTGAATGCTTCCTGTTACCAGAAGTGAGTCAAAGCCTGTCGTCAAACCTACATTTGTACCTACGTCGCCTTTCACATTGGAAATGCCTGCATTTGAGACGGCACCGTCGGCAGAAAAAATGGCATAGCATTCTGTTGAGCCAAGGTTAGGTGCTACAGGACCGGTGAGAACAGGGCTGCCACATCCGATAGGGGTATAGGCCAACACGCCATCTATTGAAATAGCTCCTGCTGTTGAAAGTGCTCTTCCTTCAAGGGTAGATCCTGTGTTTATTAAAATGGCTGCGTTGTTGGCAATAACGGTCCCTTTCATTTTTGTACCGGAAGCCATGCTTACCAGACCTTCGATTTTCCAGAAAACATTACATGCCATTGCTCCATTGATCAAATGAACTTCAGACGCGGCGTTTGTTGAAAATGCTCCATCTATTTGAAAAATGAAAACAGCATTGGGATTGTCCTTGGCATCCAAGGTAAGATCCAGATTCAGACTGGCTTCACCGGATATGGAATATACTCCTGCTTCCAGTATTTGACCGTTTCCAAGCAAAGATGCAGGAAAAAATTTAGGAATTGTACTGTTCAGCTCGTCGTATGCTGTCAGTAAATCTGCTGCACATTTTGCACTTGCAGCATCTCCGTCATGCATGACACCGTTTACATTTCCGAAAGCGGTGCTCGAGCCATTATTGGTACCAACATTCCCCGTGAGCTGAGATATTCCGGTATTGCTTACTGCACCATTTGTTGAAAAGAGAACGAAATCGGCAGCTGTGCCCAAATTCGGAGCTTGTGCAAAGGTCATGGTTGCTACAGTAAGCAGTATTACAGTTGCTACTGTTTTGAGTAATTTTGCTTTCATATTTTTTTTGTTGGTTTATGGATAAATTTCCACACAAACAAAGGTCGATACTTCGCATTCTTTTGGATTACACAATCTTAGATATAAGTTACATGATTCACATATATTACTCTGTTTATAGCATCTTTAATGCCAGCTGCATCTGAATAAGAGAATATCAAGTTACACCCAAAGTAGCGCACTGAAGGGCAGCGGCGTGGCCGACGCCGACTTCGACGGACCGGCGCAGGTGGCCCATGAAGAGTCGGGCAAAACAAAATATGGAAGATGACCGTGTTTGCTCGCTAACCCGATTTTCTTCATACTTTTGCTCATTGTCGCAGCGGCTGGACAACGAAAGTGCAGCAAGGTGAATCACAAGCAAGGTTTATAGAATCAAGCAGAAGGGTACTTTACTCTATGGGAATACCGGATGATTTTTTTTTATCTGTAATCAGCAGATAACATAATCAAACCCCGTTCAACTCGAAAGCGTATTTGTAATCAATGAGCTTGTGGTCTTTTTCGTTGGCGGTCCAGGCAGTTTCCCGGTGACTCAAATCGATTATTTCTTGCGTGGTCGTTTTTTCAAAGCGGTCTGCAATAAGGTGGAGGACATCAAGTTCTGCCGCTGTAAAAATGGAGGAATTGAAAGTCCTGTTCGGGTATGAGAGAAACTGCTCCCCAATTCCTCCGTCAGGAAAAGCCGTACTTTGTACGGTAATTTGTTCCTTGGCACAGATGTATTCAAACAGGCTGTGGTACTTCTCTGGAACCGGCCCCATCGGAATGGCTCTGTAGGAGGTTCCGCTTATGGAGAAGCCCGATTGCTTGAACATTGCAAAGTCGGAATAGAACAGCAATTTGTTCAATTTTGTCTTCCATGGTTGCATCTTCTCTGTAAAAAAGACAACCATTTCCGTCAGCTTTGACAAATCGGGACGCGTGTAGCCCGTCTGTTCGTTTGGCCACTCTGAACCCAGCAGATAGTTTTCGACATCGCGATTTGCACGCTCTTGCCGTTTTTCATCGAACAGGATTTCAATTCTGTCGTAGATTTTTGACCGGTGTTTTTCATCTATGGTGCCACAACGTGCAATCAATTTTTTGAATTCGCCGGGATCGGCGGCCAACTGAATCAACTTGCCATTGGAGAGATTGGGCACTTCTCCGTTCTCGTACAACCGCCAAACATTCGTTCCAAAGCCCAATATCTCCGACAACCGGGCAGCAGACAAACCGTATTGGATTCTGATTTTCACGATTTCATTCGGAAAAGGCAATGCATATTTTGCCCGGTATTGATTGACCAGCTGGTTGTAATTCAGCTGTGTAAAAGCCTCATCTTCGAAACTATTCCCAGTATCCGGGCAACGATAAGCATGAAACAGTACCCGAAAGCTTTCCTTACGAAAAGTCATGGACACCCACTCTCTCGTAATTTCAGCTTCTGTACCGGTAAATGGACTTTTCATAGTTTATTTCTTTAATGGATAATTCAATGGATGTTCTGCAATATGGAAAGAAATGCAAACTGCACTGATATTCGTAAGACCCAAACATATTTTTACATAAACTTCAACCGACTTGACAGTAATTCCGAATACCCACATATCTGAAAAGCCTCTCATTTTCTCATCAATCGGGCCTGAAGAGTAATCTTTAGCTTTCAATTCCTGAATGAACTCTGTTCGTCGTATCGGAGAAATTTCCAACGAAAAGAGTGTTTGTGCATTCTTTTTTCGATCATCCAGATAGACAATACCAAAAATATTTATTTTTGTTTTTAGTTCGTTTAAAAAGGATTCGACTTCATGTCTGTCTGCCATGGTTGTTATTTTGCAAAATTAGTATAATAATTCATGTTATACAACTTTATAGTTTATATTTTTTTCAATAATTGTATATATTACTATATCTTTCTCTGGTTCTTGAATGATCAAATATACCTATTAGCATTATTACATAAATCACAAATATAACATATATATTTATAATATATTCACACAATGTAAATCTTTCACTCTTTGATTTTTATTGCTAAGCTCTAAAGCATCCCGAAAAGCGGACGGCGGGAAGCGGTATGGTTGAGGGCGACTTTGAGAACGGACGCAGGGAGTCGCGCAGATGACTGCAAGGCTATTTTGTGAAGGCTCTGCAAGAGACAAACAAATAGCGCAGGAATCAAGCGATCACAAGGACGAACGAACGGAGCCCGAGGCTATGCCGCTACACACCGGAAGCGGAGCCCGATTACCTGCATGAAGGAAAAAGACACTTATTTTTTTATTCCCACTCAATGGTTGCCGGCGGCTTGGACGAGATGTCATAAGTTACGCGGTTAACCCCTTTCACTTTGTTGATGATTTCGTTGGACACCTTGGCCAGAAATTCGTAAGGCAAATGAGCCCAGTCGGCAGTCATGGCATCCGTAGAAGTTACGGCGCGCAGGGCGACTGCGTTTTCATAAGTGCGTTCATCACCCATCACACCAACCGAACGAATCGGCAACAAAATGACACCGGCCTGCCAAACCTGATCGTAGAGATTCCATTCGCGCAAGCTGTCGATGAAGATGGCGTCGGCTTCCTGTGCAATGCGTACTTTCTCTTTCGTGATGTCTCCCAGAATTCTTACAGCCAGACCCGGACCGGGGAAGGGTTGACGCTTGATGAGGTTTTGCGGCATTCCCAATTTGTTTCCCACGCGGCGGACTTCATCTTTGAATAACAGTCGCAACGGCTCGCAAAGTTTCAGGTTC
>Ga0265294_10006861_pt1 | contig 13608 bp, 14 predicted proteins | sample MunlanPumphouse3_FD_192504 | JGI IMG/M metagenome (GOLD analysis project Ga0265294, IMG submission 192504) | Groundwater microbial communities from a municipal landfill in Southern Ontario, Canada - Pumphouse #3 | ecosystem: Environmental > Aquatic > Deep subsurface > Groundwater | place... | reverse complement strand
GTTATTTGAGCCTAGGACGTTGGTTTTCACCGCTTCCATCGGATAAAATTCACAAGATGGGACTTGCTTTAAAGCCGCGGCATGAAAAACATAGTCCACGCCTTTAAATGCATCTTTGATCGATTCATAGTCTTTAATATCGCCGATGTAAAATTTCAATTTTTCGTTTTTGAACTCTTTACGCATGTCATCTTGTTTTTTCTCGTCTCGAGATAAAACACGAATTTCTTTAATATTGGTATTGATAAAATGTTCGACGACAGTGTGCCCGAAAGAACCAGTTCCACCAGTCACCAATAATACTTTTCCATCCAGTAGCATAAATTTTCTCCTAATAATAAATCAATTTATTATATCACTATGTTAATATCATAGGAAAAGAATTAGGAAATATTAAAAAAACTCACCCAAAGTGAGCAGAGTTATCTCGGGTTTTTGAATGTCCAAATAAGACGAGAAATACCGTGAATATATTTATATATTTACCTAGAACGAGAAATGTTTAAAGCGCAACTATCAAATTAGCTTTTCACTAGAGTCATGGCCCTTCTTAAATGAATCAGTGCATTTTCACTGGATTTATGCAGATAAAATATGATTAAACCGCGCGTATTTTTATTTTGAAATTAAAATTAATTACTCCCAAGAGCAATCAGAAGAATACTGTTTATTTTTACTATTTTTTTGAATTTCTAAACATTTCTCGCGAAATTCTTTCTTAGAAATACCTAGAGGTATATATTTTAATTTGTTTAATTCGGTTTCGACAGCTTGTTTTTTTATTTCGGCTATCTCATCTTCGGATTTGATATTTTTTTCAAGAAGAAAATCCGCCAAATGGAAGAAAGTAGCGTGTCCTTCTGTTTTTATTCCCGAACCTTTAAAAACTAACTTAATTGTCTTAAAAAATATTTTAAAATCTAGTGGAAATGAATAAAGAGCGATATGTTCGAGGTCGTAGGCGAGAGCTTGATCGTTTGATATGTTATTACGACCATGAATAACCGACCAACTGCTCAATCCTGGCTTGATTGCCATCCGATAGACAAATTTTGTATCTTTCATCAATAGAGTTTCGAAAATCGTTTTTGGTCGCGGTCCAATAATCGTCATTTGTCCTAAGAGAATATTGAAGAGTTGCGGTAGTTCATCAAGACTAGTACGACGCAAAAATACACCGAACTTTGTCAAACGGGCTTCATCTGATTTGAGGTCACCGTTTTGATCGTAGATAATTTTCATCGAACGGAATTTATAAAGAGTGAAAATTTTATTATATTGACCAACTCTTTTTTGTTTGAACAAAACCGGACCTCTAGAGGAAATTTTGGTGATAATTGCAATTATGAGTAAAAGAGGTGAAAGAATTAAAATTCCTAAAATGGACCCCACAAGATCAATAATTCTTTTAATTACAAGGTAAATTTTTTGTCGTTTTTTAAACATTTTTTTGTGGGCTTTCAAAGAAACATATTACTAAATTAAAGTGTTGCTTTCAACCTTTATAAGCCACTTTGATGTTCATCAGATTTTTTTTGAAAATATTTCTCAAGTGGGAAAAGGAGAAAGTATCCTAATAGAGAAGAAATCAGTGCTTGAACTAAATCGAATATCGAAGAGATATAAGCCCCTAATCCATAATATATAAAATACGAGATAAAATAAATACCGACCATCACCAAAGAGCCAATTAAAAGTCCGAAATATTTGATTTTCTTCGGAAATATCTTATAAAGATAACCAGAGATAATCGCCATTAAAGCTTTGGCAAGAATCGTAAACGGAACGAATTGTCCAAACCCGCTAAAAAGATCTGCCATCGAAGAAAAAGAAGCCCCAATAAAAGCTCCATACCAAGGCCCTAAAATCACTGCCGCAAGCAAGGTGATCACATCGCCAAAATTAAAATATCCGGCTCCGTTAGCATAAGGGATTTTTAAAAAAACAGTGAGGACATAACCTAGAGCGATTAACATTCCTGAAAGAGTCAGTTTTTTTAAATATCCTTTTTCCACGTTTTTAATTGTAGCACGATTGAGATTGATAAAAAATTGGCGCTAATTGATCTTTTGAACAAGTGAGTTTGAGGATCAATGTAAATTATCTCGCAAATATAAATATATTTGTTGTTCACGCTTGAATGCGCTACGCACTCATTGGGCGAACATAAACTTCAAATAATCGCATTGTGTGCGTGTGGACTCGATTGTCATCGATTAGAAGATTAAATTTCATCAGATTCAACAGTATTTTCACCTTTGATCACAATCGGTTCATCACTGAACATACTCTCACGATAATCATTCCAAAGAATGTCAAAAATAGAAGTGTAAATTATCCAATCGACGATGATTAAAATCACAAAAATCCGGTCTCCGAGTATATTTTCAAAAAACTCGCCGATATAACCGACGTTAGGAATTGAAAACTGGACTTTTCCGAGAATAGATTCTTTCTGAAGCAGAATTTCTTTTCCTGTTTTATCATAATAGCGATCGAAAAATGACTCTTTCCATTCCGAAACATCGGTGTGGAAATTATCATATGGCATCGTCTTATAAGAGGTGAGACCGTTTTCATCTACGTTGATTTCTGCTAGATAGTGTGTGTTGATAAATGGAACGATGACCACACTGACAATTGTCCCATCCACAGTTTGCGTTTTGATATAAGTTCGATAAGTGATGATATCACCGACTTTTAAAGTGCTGAAACGAGGAGCGCTTACAAAAACAGCGTCTCCTTTATCATAGATTCCGACCATGCTTTCACTTTGAACAACGTATGCTTTAAGACCGAAAGCATGAACGGTTCGATCGGGTAAAAAGGCATCGAAAATCAAATATGAACCACCGAGAACGATAAAAAACCAAGAGATAAAACTGAAGACTTTTCGCCAGACATTTTTCTTCTTATTTAAATTACTTCTCGATATTTCATTGATGCTTTTCATTTCACTTGTCCGCAGGATTTTTTTGATTTTCTTTTTTTCTTGTTTTTGGGATTTTATTAGATTTGACTAAGATGGCGATTCCACCGATCGAAACAAAGGCGCCGACATAAAAGAAGATGCTCTCTTGACTCCCTAAAAAACCGGTTATAGCGCCAATTCCAGGGATTCTCTCTTTGACAGTTCCTAGATACATATCTTCGGTTATTCTCCACGGGAATGAATATCCACTAAAAGTGGATCCGACAATATAATAACTCTCTCCATCAATCGGAGTCACATATGAAAGAGCCCGATATGCTTTCCGACCATCGTAGTCGCCGCGGCCTTTTAAATCAAAAACAATCAATTTCCCTTGTAAGTCATCGAATTCTTCTTTTTGGGTAATCAACAAATCTCCGGTATTCAAAGCCGCGTCATAGCCGGTGAGTCCACTGAATGAAGCGTTGTTCCGATACATCTTATAGGAAAGCTTAGGAAAATAAAGAAACGTGGCTAATAAAAATAATATGATCACAATCGCTGACGAAAGACCAATCTTTGCAAACAAATCAATCAGTCTTTCTTTTTTTGTCAAAACAGGTTTTTCCATATTTAACTTCACTTTTAAGGAGTGTATTCCTCCCAATATGTATTCGATGTAGCCGGTCGAGTCGGGGGAGTCTTATTAACACTCTGCATTCTAGCAACATAGGCGACACCGTTATAAACAACAACTGTTTTAGTATAACTATCTCCAACGTAAGTATTTAAGCCATAAACAGTGTATTTATTATAGGTTAGCGTTCCATAAACATTCCAAGCGCTTTCATAAGTGTTGGGAGCATGAAGATTAGCGTTGGTCTCATTATAGACATAGTAAGCATTACCTTGATACATGACGTAATCGCCGACTTTATACGTGTTCAAAGGTTGATACTCTGCGGTGTTGAGGAGGTTCCAAGAATTATTAACCGTTCCTGGCACATTATCCTGTGCCCGTTGTTTATTGACGGCTTTATAATATTTCCCGTCATATAAAACGACGTCTCCCACTTCATAAGAGTTATTACTAGAGTAAACATATGTTCCCAGTTTCTTATAAACACCCGGATATGACCCAGGTGCACGTGAAGCGGTCAGTGCTGAATTAGTCACTTGGTAAGGAATCGAATTATATAAGATTATTTGCCCATTGCTATAAGTTGTGCCGGAAGAATAAGTCGGCAAAGTGACTAATGACCATGAACTTTCGACTCCGGGAGTTCCTCTAACAGAAGGTCCACCCCAGTTTTGTTTGTAATACAAGCCGTTATAAGAAACGATTTCGTTTGTGGAATATCTCGCATAAGGGCTATATTCGAGCGTATTTGCGATACGCCAATATCCACTGACATTTGGATTAGCGGCAGTGTTGTTATAGGCGCTATCTTCGGTTGTATGATATAACACTCCATTATAAATCGTAAAATCATTCATCCGAAATGCTTGGTTATTTTTAAAGTTGATCGATGTCATGTTATACCACCCGTTTACCGCTGAAGCATCAGGACTAACGCCGGTGACGTTACCTCCACCATTAAGGGCGATATAAAAATCATTGTTGTAATAAACGACAGATCCTTGCGTATAGGTGTTATTGGGAACGTATTCATATGACACGATATTATACGGACCATAAGGACCAGAAGTACCAGGCGTTGTCGATGAAGAGTATCGAACTACATAATAATCTCCATCAAAATAGACAAATGAATCATTAGGAGCATTAGTTGTTGGGTCATATTCCGGAATGTTATCCGCTGGAGTAGAAATTCCTCCAAATCCCCAGTTGCCAATCTTAATTGTTCCCTTGCCATTATTGTCAGAGAAATCAACGAGTCCTTGCCAATAGGCATAAGTAGACGAAAAAGAGGTTAGTATTCCGAGAAAAACTAACGAAATCGCATACATTTTTTTGTTTTTTCTCATCCGCTTTACCTCCTTATAAAATCATAGAGACGGAAACTTTCTAGTCCCCGTCTCTAAAAAATTGTTGATTTAGATAAATAGATTAGTCGACAGTCACTTCGAAATTGAATGTGATGATGATGTCTTGATTGATGATCGCGTTATAGATGGCTTCGGTTGATGGTTCAGTCAAAGTCACGGTGACGTCTCTATCAAGAGTTTCACCCAAATCGATTGTAACATCAGCTGGAAGATCGACATTAACTAGACCAGCATGGGTGGATGCTCCACCGACAGTAATCGAAACGACACTGACCGCAAGATTTCCGCTTCCAATAGCATCGGTAAGAACGGCACTTTCATTACTCCAATTGACTTCAAATGAAAATTCGACTTCATCGACTTGAGTAGCAGCGTCTTCGACGCGGCCTTCTGGTACAAGAACTTTGGTTTCAAGTAAATCACTGACACTGACCGCAGTGGTGATTTCACCAGCTTCGCCAATTCGGATAGTACCAGTAGCATCAGCTTCGTTACCGACGAGCGCACCTTGCCAGTAAGCATAGGTAGCGCCAGTGCTGACAACACCGAGCAATGCTAAGAGAGCTATCGCTAATTTTTTTGTTGATCTTTTGTTGTTTTTCATCATTTTTTTCCTCCTTTAATGAATAACGTTGGTCCTTAATACTGACATAAGTCCAAATGTTCTGGACTTTGGTACATTGTGGAGGACACAGAATGTTCTAGTCGACTATTACTTTCACTATTAGTACCTTCAACACAAGGACTTGTTAATCATACATATTTTATGTATTTTTGTCAATATAATTCTCAAGAATTTTTTTAGTGACGGTGTAAGATAATGTAATAATACGAACAAATCAAACAATATGCTCAAAATCGCAAGCAGGTGATGCGCTAAGGTTATTAATTACATATGACACGCATCGAAATACGTGTTAAAAAAGCTGATGATCAACAACTTATTGCAACTTTCAATCAGTTGAATAAAAATAAACAAACAAAAAAGACCCTTATGGGTCTATTTCGCTTGTTTTAAACGAGCGATTGAACATTTGTACTTGTTCCATTTATTTGGACTAAGGGTTGGATACCCTCAACAGTATTAAACCTGATTTTGATATGATTGTCTAATGTTTATTGGAGAATCGCCGTATTTAACAACAATCCTTTCTTCGTTGTAATATTTGATGTATTTTTCAATCGCGCGTTTTAATTGATCGAGAGATTCATATTCAAATTCCTTGTCATAAAAGATTTCTGTTTTTAATCTTCCAAAGAAATTTTCTGTTGGAGAATTATCTAAGCAATTTCCCTTTCTAGACATTGATTGAATTATTCCATGCTCTTTTAAAAGCTTTTGATAGGCTTTCATTTGATATTGATATCCTTGATCGCTATGAAGGATTAAACCGCTAAACACTTCACCGTGTCTATCAAACATCATCTTCATCATTCTTCTAATTTGGGCATAATTAGGAGATGTAGATATGTCGTATCCAAGTATTTCTCTAGTATGAAAATCGATAATTGGAGATAAATATAGTTTTCCTGCCGCAATTTGGAATTGAGTAACATCGGTTCCTAAAATTTGATAAGGCCTATTGGTTTCAAAATGCCTTTCATAAATATAGATATGCTTATTTTTGTTAAGCCTCTTTTTAAGTAAATGGTTACGACAAATTTTGCCAATCTTTCCTTTGTAAGAGCTATATTTTCTTTTTCTTGGAGTTGCTGTTAATCCTCTATCTTTCATGATGCGATAGACTTTTTTGTTATTAATAACAATCCCCATTCTTTTAAGTTCTAAAACGATTCTGGGCCTACCATATTTCTTATGATTGTCATTAAATATTTTTACAATTAAATCACCAATTTCTTTGTCTTTATCTTCTTTATAATCCAGGTGCTCTAAGGCATAGAAATAAGTTGATTTCTTTAGACCCGCTATATCGAGAAGCAGATGAAGTGAATATTTTTCCCTAAGTTCTTTAACCACTAAGACTTTTTCTTTGATGGTTTGCTTCTCTTTAGAATTAGGGAATACGATTTTTTTAGGTATTCATTCTCTGCTTTAGTTCTTTCTAAATCTTCGAGTAGTTTTTTATAATTCTTTTCAAGGATTTTATCATCGCGATGCTTATACGCTTCTCTAGAATGAGTATCTGTTATTGCTTCTTCTCCACCCTCTTTATATTTTTCCATCCAATCACCAATGATTTTTGGATCAGTAAGCATTAACTCAATTGCTTTTTGGGCATAAGATTTTCCACTAGTCAAAATATCATGAATTGCTTCAAGCTTCATCTGACGAGTATATTCTCTTCTTTTTGGCTTAGTGAATGCCTCTTCGCCCCATTTTCGATATAAAGCACAGTAATACTTTAATGTCGAACAATCTAATCCATATTTTTCCTGAATTTCAAAAATAGGCACCCCTTCATCAAGATGAAGACGTACATATTTTAATTTTTCTTCTAGAGTCGTTTTCATAATAAAAGCTCCCTTCTTATTGTACCAATTTTTGGTCCAAATTTAGGGAGCATTTTCATATAAAATGGCGGAGGCGCAGAGATTCGAACTCTGGCGGGTTACTCGCCCCTATCGGTTTTCAAGACCGACCCCTTCAACCACTTGGGTACGCCTCCAAAGACGAGATTGGTGGACCGTCCAGGACTTGAACCCGGAACAAATCGGTTATGAGCCGAGTGCTCTAACCATTGAGCTAACGGTCCAAATAAAATGGTGGCTGCGGGGAGATTTGAACTCTCGACCAATCGGGTATGAACCGAACGCTCTACCAGCTGAGCTACACAGCCACGTGGTGGAGCTGAAGAGACTCGAACTCTCGACCTCCTGAATGCAAATCAGGAGCTCTCCCAACTGAGCTACAGCCCCACGTCTAGCAAGTCTTAAACCAAAAGCCAAAACTCGCATAAATGATTATAACAAAACAACGTTTTTTTACCACAAAAAAGTTCATCGAATGTTTCATTTTTTAGAAGTATCGATTCAAAACTTAATCTTTGCTAATAAAAAACTCGCTTTCGGCGAGATTTTAATAAATGGTCGGGATGACAGGATTCGAACCTGCGACCCTCTGCTCCCAAAGCAGATGCACTACCAAGCTGTGCTACATCCCGAATGGCGCGCCTAGCAGGACTCGAACCTGCAACCCTCAGATTCGTAGTCTGATACTCTATCCAGTTGAGCTATAGGCGCAATTGACTTAATTAATATATAACATTAGTTATATATACACAAGACTTTTTAATCGCTTGGAGGTTCCTAACGGATTTGAACCGTTGGTCATTGAGTTGCAGTCAATTGCCTTACCAACTTGGCTAAGGAACCACATCAAGCGCTTTGTATTATAACATTGTCTTTATTTTTTTCTCAATCCAAACATCATTTGTTTCTTTCTTCTCTCCGAAGCTTGCGCATTTTTTTGTTTGTTTCTTTCTTAGCAAAGAAGAAAACGAGTCCGAAAACTATAAGTCCAACTTCTAAAGTGAATAAAATATAAATCCAAGGTTCAATCGTGTTAGATTTAAAATCTTCCCACATTTTACGAATGTTATCGTTGTTTGGGCCAAAATCTTTCATGATCACACATCTTGTGATAGTTTTTTCGTCTGGGTATTGAGTGAAAAATTGTTTTCCAACAGAGATATTTTGACTCTTGTCTTCATTAAGATAAGGAAGGTAAGCGTCACTATAAAATATCGTATCAATATCATCGAGATATTCGCCTAATGTTCCGTTGAAAAAATACGATAAATCGACTTCTTCCCAATCTTCATCAATCAAAAGATAATTGTTGTAAGTCGCCTCGATGCTTTCGTCTTCATCGACTTCAAATTCAAAGTAATTCTTTTTACCTTCGGGGATGAAATAAGTTCCTTCTTCATCGTTTGAATAAGTTTCATAAGTAATTTCATCGATCCAGTAAAGTTTCACATCTTCATATTCAGCTTCGTTATCTTCAACATGGTGAAAATCACTATAAGCGACTTCGGTATTTTCTTCTGTCTCAGGATCATCATAAAAAATTGAATAAGCGTTTTCATCTTCATCGTAAAAATAGATGTAATCAGTGCGAATGTCATACCAATCTTTGACTAATTCAAGAGTTGAATCTCCTCCGATAAATGTCGTATAACCGATATAATCCATGTTTTGCGCTGCATTTTTGGGATCAGAAATAAAATCGAGAAAAAGAAGTGCAAGTTTTTCTTGAGCACTACTTCTAGTGTCGTCTTTTGGCATTATCCATCCATCAAACCAAATGTTACCACCTGTGTAAGGAATCGAATAAGCAAGTCCGTATTCACTGTCTGGATTTAGTTCATCATAGATATCCATCGAATACACCGCATCCCCGCTCCAAGCTAAATTGACACCGACTTTGCCAGTGACTATGTCTTGTTTTCCTAGGTCGATTTCTAAACCAAAAATATTCTTTTTCAATTCTTTTAGTTTTTCGTTAACTTCTTTTGCTTCTTCGACTGAAGAACGGTTGAGAATTTCGGTTAAAATTTCATTGTATTCACTAGAGGTGACAAGACCTTCTTCATACTTTTCTAAAGCCTCGAGGATTTCATCTTTATAAGTTTCGATCAGGCCAACAAAATAAGTATCTCGCATCGAATCTTTAATCGAAATCGAACCGCGATAATTTTCACTCCAAAGCGCAGACCAGTCTGACATTTCTTCGATTGCAGTTTCTGGATCAACGCGGAATAAATCATAGGCTGGATTAAAAATAATACCCAATGTCCCCCACATATAGCCAACAGCGTAATCATCGACGATTTCGGTTTCCCCACTAACAGTATTCACCGCTGTGATATTTTCCATATAATTGCGAAGTTTGGGCGAAGCGTAATCATAATAGTTATCAAGACCTAAATCTTCCATTAACGGTTTGATTTTAACGAGCATGTCTTTCGAAATTAATTTTTGAATTCCGTAGTCACTAGGACAGACTAGATCATAATGCGAACCACCGGTTTCAAGTTTGGTGAGCATCGTTTCATTCGTATCGGAAGTCGAATACACGACTTTGACATTTTGGAGTTCAGGATAAGTGTCTCTTACGTAATTTTCAAATTGTTCGACCATATCAGGAGCGTCATAACCCTCTGGAAGATCTTGATGATAAATATAATCTTCCCAGTTGAGAATTCGCAGTGTCTGGCTTCCGTTTACAGCAAAAGAATTACCGGTAAACTTAGTTGGAGGTGGTTGAGTTTTTCCAATAGGAAAAGCAGAAGAGGAAAAAAGAGAAATAAGAGAGAGAAGTATTGTTAATTTAGTCATCTTTATATCTTCCTTATCTTCAAGCGTTTACGAGCATTTTTATTTTGATGGTTCTGATAAATACTAATTCCAATAACGGCTAAAATGACAATGATTGAAATGATCGTTGTCAAGGCACGTAATTCAGGTGGAACAGGTCTTTTCTTGATCACTGATTGGATATAAGTGGATAAAGTAGAAATGTCTCCATCACTAAATAAACCAGGACCAGTTAAAAATGCAGTGATGATAAAATCATCTAAGGACAAAGTTATGGCAAGTAAAAATCCGCTTAAAATTCCAGGTAAAATCTCGGGAATTAAAATTTTGAATAAAGCTTTTCTAGGTGTGCAACCTAAATCAAGAGCTGCTTCATATAAATACGGATCCATTTGTTGAAGTTTGGGTTTAACGGAAGTGTAGACAAACGGAAGCGAAAGGACAACATGGCCGAGTAGAAGTGTCCAAAAACCTTTTAGACTTCCCTGCCCATGGAAAAATAAAGAATCTATAAATACAATTAAAACCAGTAGGGATAAAGCCATGACGATTTCTGCGTTAACAATCGGAATTTGAGTCATAGTATCAAGAGTTTTTCGCCATTTATTTTTCATATAAAAGGCACCGATGGCTCCCATCGCTCCTAAAACAGTGCTAATAATCGCACTTGAAATCGCAATGATCAGTGTGTTGCCTAAAGCGATCATGATTTCTTTTTTCTCAAAAAGAGAAACATATAAATCGAAAGTGAATCCAGTCCATTGACCGATGTAAATCGTTTTAGTAAATGAAAAAGCAATCAAAACGAGAATCGGTAAATACATGACAAGAAGAATGAGCCAAATGTAAATTTGTCCGAAAATTTTCTTTACCATATGCTACTTCCTTTTGCGGCCTTTTTTTCACTTTTCCGCGTCAAGAACATTGAAATTCCAACGATTGCAAGCATGATGAGCGCCATAAATGAACCATCATTCCAAGCATTCAAACTGAAATTTAGATAAATATAATTACCGAACAAAGTGATTTTTCCTTCGGAAAGAACATCACTGATAACGTAGCTAGACATCGTCGGCATAAAAGTCATCATCACCGCAGAAATGATTCCCGGATAACTCTGCGGGAGAATGCTTTTAAAAAATACTTGGAAGTGATTAGCGCCTAAATCCGATGCAGCTTCAATTTGGCTTTGATCGAGTTTGAGCATCGTGGTATATAAAGGCAAAATCACAAAGGGTAAATAGTTATAAACCATTCCGATGAGAGTGGCTAAATGCGGATAATCTCCCCCGTTTATTCCAATCCATGTGAGCAAATCACGAGTCGCACCAGTTCTTAAAACGAAATTAATCCACATCGGAGCGATGAATAAAGTGACGAGCACCGCATTTTTGTTAACTTTTTTATCTGCAAGAAAATATGCTAATGGATAGCCGATAAGAAGGCAGATAATCGTCGTTTGGAGGGCGACAAAAACCGAAACGAATAGGACATTTATTTTAGTCCAAGTCGTGAAAAATCCAACAAGAGCATCAAAGGTGAAATTTCCATCTCCGTCGGTGAAAGCATAAAAGATGATGAGAAAAATCGGAATTATAATAAAGAGAAACAAAAAGATTCCATAGGGAATGCCGAGATATTTTCTCTTAAAAGAGAAATATTGTAATTTTCTTTGTCTTTTAATCGATTTCATATTTTGCAATATTCCCTTTTAACATCAATTTGACATCTTCTTTTTCCACGGTGAATGAGACGATATCGTGCTCGTTCCAAGAATATTTCGTGTCGACCACAAAATCTTCTTCTTCGCGGGTTCTGATTAAAATTTGATAATGATCACCTTTATAGACAATGGAGATAATTTCACCGTAATTAGGATTTTCATCTTCGTTTGTCCGGTCATAAACATCAATCACGTTTAAGCCAATGTTAGCAATTACGTCTGCGTCGTTTAAATCGTATTTTTTGCCGTCTTGAGAAACTAAATATCCGTTCTCATCGAGTTTAGAACCTGGCAGAAGTTGGGTTAAATCAACATCGAAAAGGCAATCACTGACCACGACTTGATTGAATTTGTTAATCCAAGCTTCTGAAAAGATGTTTGAAGCGAATTCTCTTTCCATGATGTGGATTGCATCAGGCGCAATCTTGATCTCCACTGTTTCGTTTTCTTTAAATTCTTTGGTATCTTGAACGACGATTTCACTTTTACCGACTGAAACAACGTATTCAAAATGAATACCTTTAAAAACTTTATTTGTAATTACTCCAGAAAAATAACTACTTCTTTTTTCTGGTTTTATCGCCCTTAACTCAACGTCTTCAGGACGAATGACGACATCGACTTTTTCATTGATTGGAAAATCATCGACGCATTTAAAAACATTGTTGAGAAAACGAACTTCTTTTTTGCCTTTCATCGTCGCATTATAAATATTTGACTCACCGATGAAGTTAGCGACAAATGCATTTGCGGGTTCGTTATAAATATCCATCGGTTTTCCAACTTGTTGGATTTCTCCTGCTTTCATGACGACAATCGTATCGCTCATCGTGAGCGCTTCTTCTTGATCGTGTGTTACATAAATAAAGGTGATTCCTAATTTGCGGTGCATCTCTTTTAATTCGAGTTGCATTTCTTTTCGCATTTTGAGGTCTAGAGCACCTAAAGGTTCGTCGAGTAATAACGTTTCTGGTTCGTTGACAATTGCTCGAGCAATTGCCACTCTTTGTTGTTGACCTCCTGAAAGAGTCGAGATATCGCGATCTTCGAGTTCTTCTAAATCAACAATCTTGAGAGCTTTAGCGACTTTTTCATCGATTTGCTTCCCGGTTAAAGGTTTGAGTTTGATTACTTCTTCTCCGTTTTTCTTTTTGACTTTGATAGGAACTCTTTTTAGTTTCAATCCAAAAGCGACGTTATCGTAAACATCGAGATGGGGAAATAAAGCGTAACGTTGGAATACAGTATTAACAGGTCTTTTGTATGGGGGTAAATTTGTAATATCCTTTCCATTTAAAAGAATTTTTCCTTCGGTAGGCGTTTCAAATCCTGCGATCATTCGTAATGTCGTAGTTTTTCCACATCCTGAAGGTCCTAAAAAAGTGACGAACTCACCTTTAGTTACCTCGAGGTTGACGTCATCGACAACGGTCACACCGTCATAAACTTTTTTTATTCCGACTAACGAAATAATTTTTTGCGAATTTTCCATCATAACCAATCCTCCTAATTACGATACAAAGTCCGTATTTTTTTTATGGGTCATTTTATGAAAAAATCATATATGCTATTTTATAAAAATACAAATAATTTTATTGCTTTTTATTTTCGAAATTAATTTCTCAATTTTTTAGACTTTAAAAAAGTGGATTCTTTCCTTTGGAAAAAAATAAAAATTTTCTGG